>JAESFW010000064.1_pt1 | contig 292026 bp, 283 predicted proteins | sample 9269481 | NCBI WGS metagenome assembly JAESFW01 (sample SAMN14515350, study PRJNA621654) | algae metagenome | isolation source: Lyngbya sp. HA4199-MV5 and co-occurring heterotrophs from soil with... | place: USA: Ahupuaa O Kahana State Park, Hawaii | collected 2009-07-21 | reverse complement strand
CAGCGTTCCCTGCCCCATCCCCAACGTTCAAGAAGTCGGACGATCAACCGCCCTTGCTTCCGGAGTTGAAAATACAAGACCGGATCATCGGCGCAACGTCCAACTGGCGAGATCACGCCCTTTGCATTGCCCTTCACAGAACCCTGTTGCTGAAACGACACAAAATCGCCGCAGACCCCCGGAGAAAATTAACAAAGCATTAAGAAAACCCTTTGGCGACGGGGGTTTAGCATAAGGAAGGCGGGGGCGGCCTGTTTCAGAAAGAGGCAGAAAGCCGCCCAAAACGGGGGAAAAGCCGGGCGCAGGCTTCAAATCCACCCAGGCATCGAAGGCCTAAAACAGCGATCACTTCAACAAAGTGCCTTGCCGAAAACTCCGGGCACGAGAGATTCGCCAGAATCAACGGCGAGAATCGCCAGCCAGGCTGCGCCGCGATTCTGTCCCTTCAGAATGGACCGCGGTCACCGCTGCAGTATCCACGGAGTTTGGACCGCAAACGGGACGGCGGCCGGCACAGTTGGGTGAGTGCAAAGTTGGAAAGCCTGAAGGTAGGCTGCCCAGAGCTAGAAGCGAGGTTCCGTGGGCGCGTGCGTCAGGCGTGGATTGAGTTTTGCAGGAATGGCGGAGAAGAAGGGATTCGAACCCTCGATACCCTTCCGGGTATACTCCCTTAGCAGGGGAGCGCCTTCGACCACTCGGCCACCTCTCCGTTAGCGCCTGACTAGAGTCACTCTGCGGCCAATGCAAGATTTTTTTGTCGGTTTCCGGGAATTCCTCGCATTTTCGTGTGGGCCGACTGATGACGCAAAGCGCGCTGCGCCGCGTTCACTCCTGTCAATCAAGGCAAAAGCGCCCGGATAACCGGGCGCTTTTCAGTCAACCTATGACGAAGGCACCTATGATTTGCGCGCGAGGCGTTCGATCGCCTGCTGGGTCGCAGCGCCGAAATCACCGTCGATCGGGCCGCCATAATAGCCGCGGTCCTTCAGCAGGCTCTGCATTTCCTTGCGAAAGGCCGGCGTGAAGTTGTTCGGTTGGCTCTTCACCTCTTCGAGCTTGGCCGGATCGCCGCCCTCGATGCTGGCCGCCGCCCAGCGAACCGCCTCCTTCGCATCCGCCTTGGTGCCAAGTCCGTAATCATAAAGACGGCTGAGATTACCCATGGCGTAGGCGCTGCCGGCGTTGGCCGCCATCTCGTACCAGGTGCGTGCCTGCACATAGTCCTGAGCGACGCCGTTGCCGATGTCATAGAACCAGCCGAGCAAAGCCATGGAATAGGAATCGCCCATGTTGGCCGCTTTTTCGTACCAGACCTTTGCCTCCGGATAGCTCTGCTCGGTTCCGAGGCCATTCTGATAGGCCCACCCAAGCGACGACATGGCGTTGGTATCGCCGCTTTCTGCGGCCTTCTTGTACCAGGAGAGCGATTGCGCCAGGTCTTTCGGCAGACCGAGACCTTCCCGATAGAACCAGCCCATGGTCGCCATGGCATTGGCATAGCCCTGATTGGCGGCGAGCTCATACCATCTGGCCGCCTCGGCATAATCCTGCGCAATGCCGCCATAGCCCTCTCGATAGAGCCAGCCGAGCGACGCCTGGCCATAGGCGTTTCCGCCGCGGGCCGCCTGCTCGAACATCCGCTTGCCCTGGTCGATGTCTACCGGCACGTCCGTGCCGTAAATCGAAAACCAGGCGAGATTCGTCAGCGCATACATGTTTCCGCCATCGGCCGCCTTCTGGTAGTTGCGCCGCGCGTCGACATAGTTGCGCCCAGCGTCCTGGGCACGCCCCAGCATGTTGACCAGCATCATGTCGTCAGGGTTCTCGTTGACCGCCTGCGCACAGGCCGTCAGCGCCCGCTCTGCGTCGAGCTTCAGGAAATTGACCCCGAGAAAGCCGGGCATCGACTGCGGTTCGCCGGCAAGCAAATAGCAATCGCGGGAGGCCTGGGTGTCCTTGCCGGTCGGCGAGACGTTGAGACCTTTCTGCGGCTCGAGTGCTGCGATCTGCTGTTCGGCTTCCGCCTTATGGCTGCTGTCGGGGTAACGCTCAATGAAACGCGTCAGCGCCGCTGCATCGGTCGACTGCTTCAGGGCCTCCCAGGCGATCTCATCGGGCGTCACACTCGATGTCTGCTCGGCTTCGCTCAGCAGCTTCAGCTTTTTCTCTGCCAACATCTTATAGACCGGGTCTGATCCGTGCTTGGCCAGAAAGGCCGTCAGCAAATCCTTGTCGGCAAGGTCGCGGATGTTCTGCCAGTCGGCAGCCGCCTCAGACTGGCTGTTCGGCGAGAGCTGACCGCCGTTGGTGGTGACGTTGATATTCACTTCCTTGATATTGAGAAAGATCTGGGCACCGCCGAGCGAACCGTAGACGAACGGCTCCTGACCGCGGTTGGTCACGGAGACCACCTCGTCTCGCACCTTGCCGAGCGCAATGCGGACATCGACGCCCGGTTCGGTCAGGTACTTGGCAAGCGCTGTGGCGAACGGGCTGTTCTTGCCCTCGCCGTCGAGCGCCACGGTGCCGGCCTTGGATGCGAAGGCCACCAGAAGGTCCGCCGATTCGGGCTCGACGCGGGCCAAGCCACGCGAAACGGCCCTCGTGGAGATCGAGCGCGTCATGCTCTGCTCAAAGGGATTGTTGCGGCAGGCATCGAGAATCACGAGCTTGAGTTTGGTGGCCCCTTCCAGGGAACGCTGAACCCGGTCGAGGCCGATTGCCTCGTCCTCGACATCCTTATCCGTCTTCAGCTGCACGTCGGTCGGGAGCAGATAGTTCTCGCCATTCATCTCCATGCCGTGGCCAGAATAGTAGACGATCGCAACCTCGGCCCCGGTTGCCAGATCCTCGAAGTCGCGCAAGGCCTTGACCATGTCCTGACGGCCGAGGTCGTGCACCGTCGTGACGGAATCAAACCCGGCCTCCTCAAAGGAAGCCTTCATCAAGTCCACGTCATTGGCCGGATTGTTGAGCGGCGCGGTCGCCTCATATTTCTCGTTGCCGATCAACAGCGCGACGCGCTTGGCTGCCCACGCTCCCGCAGGCATCGACACAAACAGTGCCACGCAAATAACAGAAAGCGGCAGCCACCGCCGCGATAACCCCAACGCCATGCCCTTCCCTCCGGCACCGACGATCGTTTTCCGCCTTGCATCGGCTTCAACGACAGACGTTGCCTCGCCCGTTTATCCTCGGAACGCACGATGCGCGCCCCGGTCATGCCTGACGAAAGTATTACGTATGAGATGGGGGCTTTCAATGTGCAGGCGCGGCATAATTTAGCGTCGGCGCACTTGCCGATGGCGCAAGGTCGAAGCAAGCCGGTGTGCTTAGCCCAGACACCGTATTGGAGCGTCTCGCGATTCCGACGGGCGCTCGATCTCAGGGTTTTGAAAGGCCGTCGAAATACGGAGCTTGCCATGTCCATGAAGATGCACGTCGCGGAAGCCAAGCCCGGCCAGCTCGCAACGACCCATCAGCATTATTTTATCGAGCGTCCCTGTCGGATTCTGGTTATTGGCCAGCACCTGAAGGCCAAGACCAAGTACCAATGCCTGCTGCGCCATATCTCGATTGCGGGTGCGATGCTGGATTTCAACGCCACGATCCCACTGCCCAAGCATTTCTTCCTGGAAATCGAAGGTTTCAAGGAAGAGATCGGCTGCTCCGAAGTCCACCGCGAAAGCACAGAACTCGGAGTACGCTTCAACATGCTGCTTTCCACGGATTTCCTGAGGCGGCTGATCCGAGTGCAATTTTCCAGCGGCGGCCTCTGATCCCGATGACATTAGATTTTTAGTGATCGATTTCAGGGGATTGCAAGTTTCTTCTGCAAAACTGATTCTAGCATCGGTGGAATTTGCCCACCGATACAATGTGGGACAAATGAATTGTCCGGGGTCAAGGGCTGCGTTCAGGAACTGATCGCGCCGTCCGACCCGGCACTGGCGGAGAATGACGCATGCAGAACCAGACTATGTATTCCTGCGTCCCGTCGCCCTTTTACGAGCGACGCTACGAACGATTCTCGATCGGCCATGCGGGCACGCTGACGACGGTGCAGCCGGGTCTCGGCAGCGTCTCGGTGCGTCCCTGCCGCATGATCGACATATCGCGTGGCGGCGCGAGCTTTGCGGTCGACACCAATATCGGCCTGCCGCAGCATTATTATCTGCATATCGTCGGCACTTCGCTTAGAATCGGCTGCGCCGAGGTCTATCGCAACGGTGAGCGCATCGGCGTCCAGTTCATCAAGCCGATCGAGCAGACGTTGCTGCGCGAGATCATCCGGCAGGAATTCTTCACCGGGCAGGTCAAGAACGCAAAGCCGCGACGCTAGGGCAGTTGCCTTCAAACGAAGGGCAACGGAAATCCGGCGGCTTTTCTTGCCGAAATGATTCCGAATTGCCGAAGCATGCGATAAGTTCCCCGACACGTCATCCGAACGGGGCCCATGATTTAGCATGTCCGCATTTTCTCGCTTCACGCCGCTCATCCAATCTCTTCCGTCGACGATCCCGTTTGTCGGGCCGGAGGCCATCGAACGACAGCGCGGCCGGCCGATCGCCGCGCGCATAGGCGCGAACGAAAGCGGCTTCGGTCCTGCGGAAAGCGTGCTTTCAGCGATCCGGGAGGCAGCCGGTGGAACCTGGAAATATGCCGACCCGGAAAACCACGACCTGAAGCAGGCCCTTGCGGCCCATCTCGGCACCGAACCCGCCAACATTGCGATTGGTGAAGGTATCGACGGGTTGCTCGGCCAGATCGTGCGCATGGCGATCGAGCCGGGCCTGCCGGTCGTCACGTCACTGGGCGCCTACCCCACGTTCAACTATCACGTCGTCGGCCACGGCGGCCGACTGGTAACGGTACCCTATGTCGACGACCGGGAAGACCTCGACGGCTTACTGGCAGCGGTGAAGCGGGAGAACGCGCCGCTCGTCTATTTCGCCAACCCTGACAATCCAATGGGGAGCTGGTGGACTGCCGATCGCATCGTCGAATTCGCCAAGGCCCTTCCGGAGACGACGCTCTTCATTCTGGATGAAGCCTATTGCGAAACAGCGCCGGCGGAAGCGCTACCGGCGATCAATGCCCTGATCGACATGCCCAATGTGGTGCGCACGCGCACTTTTTCGAAAGCGTACGGGCTTGCTGGTTCGCGCGTCGGCTATGTCATTGCGACGCCGGGCACCGCCCAGGCCTTCGACAAAATCCGCAATCATTTCGGCATGAACCGGATCGGGGTCGCAGCCGCGCTCGCAGCCCTGGCGGACCAGAATTATCTGAGGGAAGTGACGGCAAAAATTGTCGCGTCCCGCCAGCGTATCGCGGCGATCGCGACCGAAAACGGCCTGCTGCCGCTCGCATCAGCCACGAACTTCGTCGCAATCGACTGCGGACGGGATGCAGCGCATGCCCGCGCGATCGTCGATACGCTGATGAACGATCATGGCATTTTCATAAGGATGCCGGGGGTAGCCCCCCTCAATCGCTGCATCCGTGTCAGCACGGGACCGGAGGCGGAAATGCGCCTGCTCGAGGCGACTCTTCCCAAGGTCTTGAAGACGTTGGCCTAACCGAGACCGCAGCTCTGGCATTTGCTTGACGGCCACCCTTCCGGGTGCCGTCCCGTTATCAGTGGATGGTCATCCATTCGCGTGCGGCGCGAAGGGCTGCGGCGAGATCCGACTTGCTCATCGTCATCGCGAGGTCCGCGCGCAGATCGACGGCGCGGTCAGAGCCCTTGATTGCGGCGATGTTCAGCCACTTGTGGGCGGCGACCAGATCAACCGGGCGTCCGTGGCCGGTCGCATAGGCCAGGCCCATGTTGCAAAAAACTTCCGCCTGGTTCTTACCACCCATCGCGGCATCCGAAGCAATCTGCATATCAAAGCGTGCCATTGTCTTGTCCCTGTCTTGCCTGGTTGGTTCTTCCGAAGCGGCCCGCCGGTTTAAGGCGGACCATGCTCCAGCAGCTCGTTGTTGTGGTCCCTGTTCGACCGTGCCTCTTTGCGGGCCTTTCCGCAGCGCCCCGTCTTTTGCGGCGTCGTCTGCGGTGGTTTTTCGGAGCGTTTTGTTCCGCTCGTCTTATGGCTCCACTATGCAGCAGGGGCTTCAATGCGCGCTTAAAATGCATGCTTAATTTGCGACAAAGAAAGTTCAAACACTTGGTAAACTTGAGTTTTTGTTAAACATCGGAAGTCCGGTTTTCCGGCGCATTCGCTTCAAAATTTACGAAAAATTCAATCGGCGATTTCAACCAAACGCTAACCACGAAACGAGCGGCTCCAGCAGAGCCCGCACGTTTCCTTCCCCAAAACCCGTTCGAAACCGTTCAAGGAAAGCAACGAAAGCCGCCGTTTGGCTTGTTTACCTTTACGTGCGCGTAAGCTATCTTCCGCGCGGCGGTGAGGAGACTGCCTTATTACACGAGGACATCGCGAGAGCTGCCGGCGGAGCGGACCACGCCGGCAGCCTCTATCTGGAGGAACGGAATGTTACGTACCATGCTCATCACCGCAGCCCTTGGCCTCGGCATTGCCGGAACAGCGGCAGCGGCGGAACCGATCGTCGGCAACTGGAAGACGGCGACCGGCGCAACAGCGGAAATTGCCCCGTGCGGCGGCGCCTTCTGCGTGACGCTCAAGACCGGCAAACACGCCGGCAAGCGCATCGGCAACCTCTCGGGCACCGACGGCTCCTATTCGGGCGAAATCACCGATCCGGAAAACGACAAGACATACAGCGGCTCAGGCTCGGTCAACGGCAATTCGCTGAAGATGAAAGGCTGCGTCTTGAAGGTCCTGTGCAAATCGCAGACGTGGACGCGTCTATAGGGGACGGAAAAGGCGGCGGCGATCGCCGCTTCACGAATGAAGGGGCGGCCAGTGGCCGCCTTTTTTCGTATGTGACACCGCGCAGGTAACCGCGTCACCGGATGTCGCCGCAGCAATGCGACTTTCCCCTTTTGACAGCGCGCCCGTCTGCGACGCGTCGGCGTCTCACCGTCTCGAACACCGACACACAACCGAAGATGAACGGCAGATGAACGGACATCTCAGCAACAATTCAGTTTGGGTGTGCGAAAACACACTCAATCGATTTGAACCTGCCTCCAAACAACGGACAGAACCATGGATATCCTCGCACGGCGCCTCACCATCATCAGCCTTCTGATGGTCGTTTTCGCCGTAACACTTGCCGCCGCAGTCAGCGCAGACACAGAGCGTCGCCGCAGCAATACCTATCTCGGCTCGCTGACCGACTGCACCGCCCATACGGCGCAATACTGCCAGGCCAAACTCTAACCGGGGCCATGAAGCGCACGGCTCGCCGTTCGCCTCTGCCCTCAACCTGTTGCAATCGATCACGGGCGTGATCTGACGGAGAGATGAACATGCTGGCCGCACTTTCGACTTCCGCAGTTCTGTCATTGCGCGTGCTTGCGCTGGCCAGCCTGCTGATGGCACCGGTCGGCGCCCTCGCTTACTCCAAGGCCAGCGGCACCGGCATCGGCAAGCAGGGTGCGGGCCTTGTCCTCTTCGTGACGTTGCAGCGCCAGGCGATGACCTGATCTGGCTGCGGACGAACGCGGGATTGCAAGGGACGCGCGGCGTCCCTTTGTTTTAAATGGCATGTTTTATCTGGCTTGCGCTTTTGGGTGCTTTCCTATCCTGTCGCTGCAGATCGCCAACCACGCCAGTCCCAGCTCCATGCCCGCCTATCTCATCTATGCCCTCGCCGCTCTTGCGGAAATCGCCGGATGCTTTGCCTTCTGGGCGTGGCTGAAACTCGATAAGTCCATCGTCTGGCTCATTCCCGGCGTGGCGTCGCTTGCGCTCTTTGCCTGGCTCCTGACTTTGATCGAAAGCGAAGCCGCTGGCCGCGCCTATGCGGCCTATGGCGGTGTCTACATCGCGGCCTCCCTCCTCTGGCTCTGGCTTGCCGAAGGCGTCAGGCCGGATCGTTGGGATCTTGCCGGCATGGCCGTCGCCCTTCTCGGCAGCGCGATCATCCTCGCGGGTCCGCGTTGAAGCACTAACCTCAGATCGCCGCGCGGTTGTGAACGTCGGCATCTTGTCGTTTGCTTGTCAGAAGCCGCAGCCTATAATGCGACATGAACAAGCGAATCTCTTCACACTCCGTCCTTTCCGTCGCAACGCCTGAGCCTTTCGAGCCGCAGTATTTCGACGACCCTGCGGCCGCCGTCGATTGCCTCGAGGCGCTTTACGAGCGCAACACCCGATTCCTCTGCGAAGCGTTCGAGGGCCTGGGCAAGACCGACGAGCCGCTGACCCGCTATCGTGCCTGCTACCCCCAGGTCAGCATCGAGACGAGCAGCTTCGGGCATGTCGATTCCCGCCTGTCCTTTGGCTATGTCAGCGCGCCCGGCGTCTATACGACCACGATCACCCGGCCGAAGCTCTTCCGGCACTACCTGAAGGAACAGCTCGGGCATCTGATACGGAACCATGGCCTCGGCGTCACCGTCTCGGAATCGGCGACCCCGATCCCGCTGCATTTTGCCTTTGGCGAGGGCGCCTATGTGGAAGCATCGGCGGCAAACACCATCGACATTCCGCTACGCGATCTGTTTGATGCACCGGACCTGACGACGACCGACGACGAGATCGCCAACGGTTCATACGAGCCGGGTCCCGGGGAACCATCGCCGCTCGCGCCATTCACGGCCCAGCGCATCGACTATTCGCTGGCGCGCCTCAGCCACTACACCGCGACGAATGCCACGCACTTCCAAAACTTCGTGCTGTTCACGAACTACCAGTTCTACATCGACGAGTTCTGCGCCTGGGCCCGCCAGCAGATGGCGGAAGGCGGCAACGGCTATACGGCCTTCGTCGAACCCGGCAACATCATCACGCCTGCCGGTGCCGACAAGCCGGAGACCGACGCCACCCTCGCCCGGCTGCCGCAGATGCCGGCCTATCACCTGAAGAAGAAGGGCCACGGCGGCATCACCATGGTCAATATCGGCGTCGGCCCGTCGAACGCCAAGACGATCACCGACCATATCGCCGTGCTGCGCCCGCATGTCTGGCTGATGCTCGGCCATTGCGCCGGCCTCAGGAACAGCCAGCGGCTCGGCGACTACGTGCTGGCGCATGCCTACATGCGCGAAGACCATGTACTCGACGACGACCTGCCGGTGTGGATCCCCCTGCCGGCACTCGCCGAAGTGCAGGTGGCGCTGCAGGACGCCGTTGCCGAGGTGACCGGCTACCGCGACTACGATCTCAAACAGATCATGCGCACCGGCACCGTTGCCACCATCGACAACCGCAACTGGGAGCTTCGCGACCAACGCGGGCCGGTCAAGCGGCTGTCGCAGGCGCGCGCCATCGCGCTCGACATGGAATCGGCAACGATCGCCGCCAACGGGTTCCGCTTCCGCGTACCCTATGGAACGCTGCTGTGCGTATCCGACAAGCCGCTGCACGGCGAACTGAAGCTGCCGGGCATGGCGACGGCTTTCTACAAGACGCAGGTCAGCCAGCACCTGAAGATCGGCATCCTTGCGCTGCAGAAGCTCGCAGCGATGCCGCCTGAAAAGCTGCATTCCCGCAAGCTTAGAAGCTTCTACGAGACCTCGTTCCAGTAATCAGCGGCGATTGCGCAACTCCGACCTGAGATGCGCTTCGCCCTTTCTGGCCCGTTCAGCGTTTTCTTCCGATGACCATCGACAACATCGTGCCCGCCACCGCGGACACGATGATCAACAGATGCGCGTTGACGCCGGATGTCGCGAGCTGTTCGAGGCCCGCGCGCCCGGCCGCGGCACCAAAGGAAATGGCGCCGGCCGCGATCGCCGCGGGATAGGTTCCGACACCGCCCGGCGCATGCATCGGCAACACCGAAGACAGCTCTCCACCGAGCGCGCCGCCGAAGCAGGCAGCAAGCGGCGCAACGCCCATGAGCGCCAGCACCCAGGCAAGCACCAGCACCTTGACCGCCCAGTTGAGCACGGTCATGCCCCAGGCGCGCAGGAACCCGGCGACATCGCCCGGCAGGCCCGCTTCCAGCTCATCGACAATCGCGTCGAGCCTTGCCGGCAGGAGCCGGCGCGCAAGCACAACGACACGATCCTTCAGCAGAAAGAACAGCAACGGCGAGACCAAGGCGGCGAACCACGCGCTCCACCAGACGGCGGAACCGCGCCCGATGACGAGCCCGATCGCCGCGACGACGAGGAGCGCGTGCAGGTCAAGCAGGCGCATGACCAGAAGAGCGGCCGTGCCACGAGCAAGAGGCACGCCGAACTCCGAGCGCATCAGCAAGGGAAAGCTCGTCTCCCCGGCGCGAAACGGCAGCATGATGTTGAGAAGATTGTGAACCTGGGTGACGCGAAACAGCGGTAGGAAGCGCCCTGCCGTCTCGTTCGGGAAGTAATCGTAGATGCGATAGCAGCGAATGAAGTAGGTCGCGACGAGCAGCATGAGCGCGAAAAAGGCGGCACCGGCGCCGATTTCCGACCATTGCCGCAGCAGCGCCGCCCATCCCCAGAACCATTCGACAAAGGCGGCATAGACCGCAATCGCAACTGCCGACAGCAACGTCATCCGGTTGCGGGCGAACCAGGATCGCCGATCAGGCTCGCAATCCGATGTCATCAGGCCCCGTATTCCCGTGTTGAAACGCAAGATTGAGCGTTGGTTATCACCGATAACTATGCAAGAAAATGATTATGTAAGCACAAATCCAATCCTTGCGGCCGCGCGAGCGTCGCATGCACGGGCGCTATTATGCAATCAATCGAGTTATCCGTCGTCATCCCGGTGTTTAACGAGGAGGACAGCATCCAGCCCCTCATCACCCGCGTCCGCGACGCCATGGCAGGTTTTTCATTGCCATGGGAACTCATCCTCGTCGACGACGGCAGCACGGACCGAACACTTGCAAACGCGCGGCAAGCGCTTTCCGACCTCAGCCTCGACCTCAAGATCGTCGAACTGCAGAAGAATTTCGGCCAGACGGCAGCCATGCAGGCCGGCATCGACGCAGCTACCGGCCGGTTGATCGCGACGCTCGACGGCGACCTGCAGAACGACCCTGCCGATATCCCCGCCATGGTCGAGGCGATCGAGGACCGTCAGCTCGACTTGCTCGTCGGCTGGCGCAAGAACCGGCAGGATGGCCTTCTGCTCCGGAAAATTCCGTCCTGGTGCGCCAACCGCCTGATCGGCAAGATCACAGGCGTCAGGCTGCATGACTACGGCTGCAGCCTGAAGATCTATCGGGCCGCCATCATCAAGCAAGTGAAGCTGATGGGCGAAATGCATCGCTTCATCCCCGCCTGGGTGGCGGGCGTGGTGCCAAGCAGCCGCATCGGCGAGATGCCCGTTACCCACCACGCGCGCCAGCATGGGCAGTCCAAGTATGGGATCTCCAGAACCTTCCGGGTCATTCTCGATCTGTTGTCGGTGCTCTTCTTCATGCGTTACAAGGCGCGCCCGGGCCACTTCTTCGGCTCGATCGGGCTGGCGAGCGGCATGCTTAGCGCCCTGATCCTTCTCTACCTCGCCTTCGACAAGTTCATCCTCGGCAACGACATCGGGACGAGGCCAATGCTGATCGTCGGGGTCATGCTGTTCCTGTCCTCCGTGCAGCTCATAACGACCGGCATCCTCGCGGAGATGATGGCGCGCACCTATTTCAGCGATGACGGCACGACGAATTACATTGTCCGGCAGGTGTTCGTTCGGGATCATACAGATGCTTGACGTCGTCAATCGCCGCCCGAACCTGGTCATCGCGCTGATCGCCGGCTACTTCCTGCTTTGCATCGTCCTCAGGCTTTCCGCATCCACGTCGCTCGAGATCGATGAGTCCGAGCAAGCGTACGTCTCGCAGTTTCTGATGCTCGGCTACGGCTCGCAGCCTCCCTTCTACAATTGGCTGCAGTACGGCTTGACCTCGCTGTTGGGCCCATCGATCGCAACGATGACCCTGCTCAAGAACGGGCTGTTGTTCCTCAGCTGTCTCTTCTATGGCCTGGCCGCACGCGAAGTGCTCGGCGACCGCCGCCTCGCGGCGATCGCGGCGATCGGCGTGCTCGCCCTTCCCCCGATTTTCCTGCTTGCGCAACGCGACCTCTCGCACACGGTCGCGGCCCTCTTTGGTGTTTCGCTGTTCCTTTATGCGTTCCTGCGCACACTGATGCGGCCAACACTCTTCGCCTATGCGCTGACCGGCCTTGCCGTCGGCATCGGTGTCATCTCAAAATACAATTTTGCGATCGTTCCGGTCGCTGCAGTGCTTGCAATCCTGCCGGAACCGAAGCTTCGCGCCCGGCTCTTCGACTGGCGCATCCTCGCCGCGGTTGCCGTCTGCGCCCTCATAGCTCTGCCGCACGGCTTCTGGATTCTCGAAAACCTGGGCGTCGCTTCCAACAACACGCTGAACGAGATGGGAACGGCTCAGGACAGCAGTTTTCTTTCGAAAGCGCTCAAGGGCACGATTGCGCTGGCTACCGCCATCTTTCGCGGCGCCGCCATTCCGCTCGCCGTATTTGCCCTCGTGTTTCGCCGGGACCTGCCTGCCATCTGGAGGGCCGACGGCCTCTGGACCCGCGTCGTCGGGCGCACGCTCGTCCTCTGTCTTTCCGCCGTGCTTTTGATCATGCTTGTTGTCGGCGCTACCCATATGCGGGAAAAGTGGCTGGTCCTGTTTCTGGTCCTGCTGCCGCTCTATCTCGCGCTCAAGGTCGAGGCGTCCGGTGTCGATACCACGCTCAGCGTCCGGCCGTTCCTGCTTATCGTCGGCTTTGTCGTGGTCACCACGCTGATGGTCGTGTCGGCGCGCGCCGTCGTTCGCCCCTGGTTCGGCAAGCTTTCACGACTGAGCATTCCCTACAGCACCCTCGTTGATACCGTCGTTCAACAGCAGGGACGCGAACCGGCCATGGTTCTGGCGACGGACAAGCTCGTGGCCGGCAATCTGCGCACGCGGCTGCACAGCGCCAACGTCATGGTGCCGGGAAACACCAGCGGCCCGCCGATCGATCACCTCGCCGGACCGCTTCTCGTCGTCTGGAGCGATGACGGCAAGGCCGATGCGCCGCCACCGGCGCAGCTCGTCAATGCCTTGAAAGCGCTTGGGGTGCCGGAGACGGAAATGAAACCGCAGCAGCTTCCCCTTCCCTATCTCCATGGCAAGCAACAGGATCGCTACAGTTTCGGTTACTTCTGGATCGACGACCCGTCGCGATCGGCGCCGACCAGCAGCTTGAGTTCGCCCGGGTGAATGCGAAGGGCGACGTCGCGGCCCATCGGCAGGAGTTCACCGTCGATGACGCAGTTGATCCGCCGCTCCACCTTGGGGAAATGCAGATCGAGCGCATGGCCGCTCATGGTGGTGATCAGCGCGCTGTCGCGAAATTTGCCGCGCATCACGTCAAAGGCAAGCCTGGCAACCCCCGGCGGGCTCAAGGGCGGCGCCGTGTAGAAACCGAGATGGCCAGCAGTCACGTCATCCGCATACATCAGCGTGTCTCTCCCGAACGGGTTGTTCGAGACCGAAACCGCTGAGACATGGCGGCGCTCCTGATGGCCGTCAACGTCGAACTCGATTTCGAAATCAGGTGGGTTGAGGATCACGCCAACCGCGGCGCGCGTGCTTGCGGCGATCTTACCGGCCCTGGAGCGGAAACTGTAGGACTCCCGGTAGCGCACCATGCGCGCATGCAGGCCCATGGAAAACTGGTGCACGAAGGCGCGGCCATCGGCACTGCCGATGTCGCCGTCGATGATCACCCCGTTTGCGAGCACCTCCGGCACTTTCCAGATGTCGAGGGGCAGCTTCAGGGTACGGGCAAAGAGGTTCATCGTTCCAGCCGGGACCACGCCTAGCGGCATGCGGTTCTTCCAGGCGACACCGGCAGCCGCCGAGATCGTGCCGTCGCCGCCACCGGCAAGGATGGCGTCGAGATCGTCGCGCCGGCACGTGCGCTCCAGGGTTTCCTGCATCTCGCTTCCGGAAACCGCCGCAATCTCGATCTGATGTCCCGCACTGCGGAAAACGTCCTCGACCTTCTGGCCATAGGCCGCCATATCCGTCGTGCGGAAGGTTCCGCCATCACGATTGAAGATTGCCTTGATTTTCATGAACGCGTCACTGGCTCCATCGCCGCAACACAGCGGCACACGGCGATCAGATAAGCGCTATTGCGGCTGTTTCCAGCACCTTACGAAAACTTAACGGGTAACGAGGACGGCAATTTGCGCGCGGAACCCACGATCGTCAGCGGGTGAGCCGGCCGTCAGCGCGGCTCAGGCAACTTCAACGGGCCGCCGGTCTTGATCGATCGGATCGCGAAATTGGAGCGAATGTCGCTCACTCCGGGCAAGGCAAGCAGCGTCTCCGTGAGGAGCTTCTCATAAGCAGGGAGATCTTCGACGACGACCTCGGCGAGGAAATCGGCGTTGCCGGAAATCAGAAAGCACGACACCACCTCGGGGATCGCGAGCAATGCGGCCTGCTGCAATTGCGCGTTCTCGCGGCTGTGGCCTCCCACCTTGATCTCCACGAAGACCGTCAGTCCAAGCCCGACTTCCTTGCGATCGATGTCGGCGCGGTAACCGCGCAGGATGCCGGACTTCTCAAGGTTGCGGATGCGCCGCAGGCAGGGCGACGGCGAGAGATTGACCTTGTCAGCGATCTCGACGTTGGTCGCGCGCGCATCCTCCTGCAGGATTTTCAGGATAGCGAGATCGAAATTATCAAGATTTGGCATGATCACAAACTTCAAAGCCTTCAATTGGCACATTGTTGCGAATGATAGTCGATTCCAGACACAAATCGCAAGGACATGCCCCGCCACCAGGGCCTAATATTCCTTTCAGACCCCAAAGCCTCAGGGGATATCCAAATCGGGAAGGAATTTCAAATGGTTGCGCTCACGCTCAATCGCGGCATTACGACGCCTGCCGCTAGCGGCTATGCCGGTGCCTTCGTTACCGTTCTCATCTGGGCCGGCTGGATTCTTGCAACGCGCCACTCCGCCGGCACCGCGATCGGCACGATCGACCTCGGCCTCATTCGCTATGGCGTTCCGGCGCTTCTGCTCGCGCCTGTCTGGCTAAAGACCGGCCTCCTGCCGCGCGCACTGCCGCTTTCCTTGCTGGCCCTGATGGTCGCGGGCTCGGGCGCTCTCTTCTTCCAGGTTTCCGCCTTTGCGATCCACTCCGTGCCCGCCTCTTCGGTCGGCATTCTTCTCGGCGGCTCGATGCCGCTGGCCACGGCGCTGATCGGCGTCGCAGCGTTTGACGAGCGCCCGGACAGGATGCGCCTCGTCGGCTTTGCCGCGATCATCGCCGGCGTCGCCATCCTGATGACACGCAACCTGGCAGTCTCGGCTCCGGCCGGCTGGGCCGGATACGCGCTGCTTCCGGCAGCAGCCACGCTCTGGGCGATCTACACCCACGCCTTCCGCCGTTCGGGCCTCAGCCCGCTGCAGGGCAGCGCGCTGGTCGCCGTCTGGTCGTTCCTCATTCATCTGGCGCTGGCAGCGGTGTTCGGCAGCACGCTTGCAGCGGTCCCGGCGCAGGAGATCGCCTTGCAGGTCACGAGCCAGGGCATCCTCTCCGGCCTCGTCGCCATGGTCGCCTACGGCTTTGCCGTGAAAAGCCTTGGCGGCACACAGGCCGCGGCCTTCACGGCGTTGACGCCGGTGCTCGCCATGATCGGCGGTGCCGTGTTGCTCCGTGAACCGATCGGCCCTTTCGAAATCCTCGCCGCCCTTTTCACCGCCGCTGGCGTGGCGCTTTCCACCGGCATTCTTTCGACCCGGCGTTAGAACAAGCGCGCCTCGGGCGCTCGTCTTCAAAAAAACCAAGGCCCCGGACGCACGCGCTCGGGGCCTTTTCTTGCCGTAAAAGAGAGATCAGCCGTGGACGATCTCGCGGTGCTTCTGCAGGCGATGGCCGTAGGCCTGGCTGACGCGATCGAAGATGATGGCGATGCCGACGATCGCAAGGCCGTTGAAGATGCCGAGGGTGAAGTACTGGTTGGCAATTGCCTTCAGCACCGGCTGGCCGAGCCCCTGGACGCCAATCATCGAGGCGATGACCACCATGGCAAGCGCCATCATGATCGTCTGGTTGATGCCCGCCATGATCGTCGGCAGGGCAAGCGGCATCTGCACGTTTTTGAGTTTCTGCCAACCGGAAGAGCCGAAAGCATCGGCCGCCTCGAGCACATCCTTGTCGACCAGCCGAATGCCGAGGTTCGTGAGGCGGATCATCGGCGGGATCGCATAGATCACCACCGCGATCAGCCCCGGTACCTTGCCGATGCCAAGCAGCATGACGACCGGGATCAGATAGACGAAACTCGGCATCGTCTGCATCACATCGAGAATCGGATTGACGATGTTCTGGAACCGATCGGAGCGAGACATGACGATGCCGATCGGTATGCCGATGGCGATCGACAGCACGGTACAGACGAAGATCATCGAGATCGTCTTCATCGTGTCGTCCCACATGTCGAAGTAACCGATCAGAAGCAGCGTGACGATGCAACCGGCGACGATCTTCCAGTTTCGGCTCGCGACCCAGGCAACCAGCGCGATCAACAGCAGGATGATCGGCCAGGGCGTCTTCGTCATGAAGCGCTCGGACTGGATCAGAAAGAACTGCAGCGGCTGGAAAAAGCCTTCAATGGCGTCGCCATAGGCACGGGTGAAGCCGCGAAATCCTTCGTCGATCGCCTTCTTCAGCGTCCTCAGACTATCGTCGTCCATATGCGGAAACTGGGTCAACCAGTCCATTCCATTTCCCCTTCACATTGCGCCGGCCGCGATTGTTCTTTTGCCTTTGCCGGACATCGAACGAAGAGGCGGCGCAAGTTGCTGCGCCGCCCGTCTGCTCAATCGATCGCGGTCAGAGCGCCGCCTTGACCTTTTCGGCAACCTCGGGCGAAACCCATGTGGTCCAGATATCGGGGTTTTCCTGGAGGAAGTGCTTGGCGCCCTCCTCGCCGCTTGCCTGGTTGTCGGTCATCCAGGCCATCAGCTTGTTGACCGTGTCGTTGGTCCAGGCGCGCTTGTTGAGATAGTCCATGGCCGGGCCGGCGCGATCGGCGAAGGACTTGGTCACCAGCGTCTGAACCTTGTCCTTCGGCCAGTCGTTCTTCTTCGGATCCGGGCAATCGGCAACGGTGTTGCAGCGCTTCCACTCGGCGGCATCCGCATCCGCCCCGTGGCCGAGCTTCACCATTTCGTATTTGCCGAGAAGCGCTGTCGGCGCCCAGTAATAGCCGACCCAGCCCTGCTTGCGCTCGTAGGCCTTGGCGATCGAGCCGTCGAGGCCGGCGGCCGAACCGGTGTCGATCAGCGTAAAGCCCGCGGCTTCACCGCCATAGGCCTTGTAGAGTTGCGTGGTCACGACCGTGCCGCCCCAACCCTGTGGGCCGTTGAAGACAGCGCCTTTGCTCGCATCTTCCGGATCCGGGAACAGTTCCTTGTGCTTCAGGACATCGTCGATCGTCTTGATGTCCGGATTGGCGTCAACAATGTATTTCGGCACCCACCAGCCCTGGACAGCACCATCGGAAAGCGCCACGGCGGCGCCGACGAGCTTGCCCTCCTCAAGGCCGCGATTGACGACGTCGGGAAGCAAGTCGACCCAGCCCTCCGGAGCGATATCCGGCTGCCCCTTCTCAATCATCGAGGTGATCGTCGGCACGGTGTCACCGACAACGAGCTCGGCGTTGCAACCATAGCCCTCGGCCAGAATGATCTTGTCGACGCTCGCCAGCACTTCGGCGCTCTGCCAGTTCATGTTTGCGATCGTCACGTCGCCGCATTCGGCGGCTGAGGCCGCGCCGGCAAGGGCAAGCAGGCCAGCGGCCAGGCAGGTCGTTGCAAGAAGCTTCTTCATTTATGTTCCCTTTGTTCTGGCGGTGCATCCCGTCCAGCCGCCGATCTCACCGCAGGGATCGACAGCGTTACAGATCTCGGTCCAACTCCAGACAACAGGGACCGAACGGCCTGCAGGTCCGTCGGCTGAGAGCCGACGACACCATGAAAGCTATCGGGGTTTTCCGGCAAGGACTTTCCCATTTGCGTCAACGGGTGCCTTTCCTAATGTTCGAACGGCTCACGCGTCCATCAGGGCGACTTGTTGCGCTGGTAGTAGCGCGACACGCGCATGCGGTTGCCGCAGCGCGTCGCCGAACACCAGCGTCGCCGGGCGTTGGTGCCGACAAACAGCATGACGCAATCCTCCGCCCCGCATTTGCGGATTTGCTGCCTTTCAGCTCCTGCGAGAAGCGCCGCCGCGTCTTCCGCAAGGACGGTCGCAAGGCGGGCTGCCGCCGACCCTTCCCGCTGGCGCGTGACAACGGGCGGATCTTCCCAATCGAGCCGATGAATGGCAGGTGCCGCGCGCATCGCAGCGTTGAGCCCTGCAATCGCGGCGGCGGGCACCGCAAGTCCATGCATCAGGCGATCGAGAGCCGTTGCCAGATTTTCGCGAACGGAGTGGACTTGCCCGAGCTCTTCGGCAGAGATCGACGCCAACTCTGCCGGGGTGATACCGTCAAGCCGCTCCTTTTCCAGTTCGACCCACCCTCTGAGGCCATCGCCATCGGCAATCAGGTCAACCACGTCAATGGAAACCCGCGGTCGCGTGTTGACGAGATCCAGAGCCAGCGGCTCACCCACGAACGGCGTCACATCCATTTCGGCTCTCTTCTTCTAATGTGTATTTTTACAATTGACACATTAGTTAGGCCGATGCAATTCTAATGCATCTTCTGGATAAAAAGGAGTGTTAAATGCCAGTCGCTCGCATTCCAGTCATCCGTCACCGCGCAATCGAGGTCGACGGTGTCCGCCTCTTCTATCGGGAAAGCGTGCCGAGCGACGCCGGGGGGAACGCTCCGACCATTCTGCTCCTGCATGGTTTCCCGTCCTCCTCTCACCAGTATCGGCGCCTGATGGACGCGCTCGGCAGTCATTATCGATTGATCGCGCCCGACTATCCGGCCTTCGGCCACAGCGACGCGCCGACGTCCGCCGCAGCCGGCGGCCAGTTCACCTATAGTTTCGACAGATTGGCGGATCTGATGGAAGGTTTCGTCGATGCGCTGAAGATCGAGCGCTTCATGCTCTACATCTTCGACTTCGGCGCGCCCGTGGGACTGCGGCTCGCGGCCCGCCGCCCGGAGTTGATCGCCGGCCTGATCGTTCAGAACGGCAACGCCTATCATGAAGGCCTGTCGGAGGCGGCGCAGAGCTTCATTGCGCTTAAGCCTGAGGACGTCGATGCCGGCGATCGGATCGAACAGTTGCTGACACTGGAGATGACACGCGCCCAGTATGAGGGTGGCACTGGTGACCCCGAACGGATCGCCCCGGACGGCTGGACGATGGACCAGCATTTCCTCGACTTGCCGGAGCACCGCCAGCCGCAATACGACCTGTTCTTCGACTACAAGAGCAACCTTGCGCGCTATGCCGAGTGGCAGGCTTGGTTGCGACGCGATCGCCCGCCGACACTGATCACTTGGGGCAAAAACGATCCCTTCTTCACCGAGCCGGGTGCGCGCGCTTATCTGCGCGACGTGCCAGAGGCCGAGCTGCATCTCTTCGAAACCGGCCACTTCGCTCTGGAAGAATTCCTGCACGAGATCGCGCCCCTGATCGCCGATTTCGTCGATCGGACCTGGTAGCTTGGCCACAAAACGAAGCGGCGCCGGAGAACATCTCCGGCGCCGCTTTGTTGTTGTCTGAGGGGGCTCGCCCGTCGAACCTTACATGTTCGGGTAAACCGGTCCTTCGCCGGCTTTCTCCACGGAGGTCCGTGCGGCCCGCCGAACACTACATGTTCGGATAGACCGGGCCTTCGCCTCCTTGCGGCGGCACCCAGTTGATGTTCTGGTTCGGGTCCTTGATGTCGCAGGTCTTGCAGTGCACGCAGTTCTGCGCGTTGATGACGAAGACTTGCTTGCCGTCCTTCTCCACCCACTCGTAGACGCCGGCCGGACAGTAGCGCGTCGACGGGCCGGCATAGACGTCGTGCTCGGAACGCTTCTGCAGGTCCATGTCCTTGACCTTGAGATGAACCGGCTGATCTTCCTCATGGTTGGTGTTCGACAGGAACACAGAGGACAAACGGTCGAAGGTGAGCACCCCGTCCGGCTTCGGATAGTCGATCTTCTGGTGCTGAGCCGCAGGTTCGAGCGACTGAGCATCGGTCTTGCCGTGCTTCAGCGTGCCGAAGAACGAAAAGCCGAACAGCTGGTTGGTCCACATGTCGAGACCACCGAGCGCCACGCCGATCGCCGTGCCGAACTTCGACCACAGCGGCTTGACGTTGCGAACCCGCTTCAGGTCCTGGCCGATGGCGCTGTCGCGCCAGCCGTTTTCGATTTCGACCGGCTCGTCATTGGCGCGGCCGTTCGCGATCGCCGCCGCCAGCTTTTCCGCAGCGAGTATGCCCGACAGCACCGCGTTGTGGCTGCCCTTGATGCGCGGCACGTTGACGAGGCCGGCCGAACAGCCGATCAGCGCGCCACCGGGGAACGAGAGCTTCGGCACCGACTGGTAGCCACCCTCGGTGATCGCACGCGCACCATAGGAAAGCCGCTTGCCGCCCTCAAACGTGCCGCGGATCGCCGGATGCGTCTTGAAGCGCTGGAACTCCTCGAACGGGAAGAGATAGGGGTTCTTGTAGTTGAGGTGCACGACGAAGCCGACGGCGACCATGTTGTCTTCGAGGTGGTAGAGGAACGAGCCGCCTCCGGTCTTCATGCCGAGCGGCCAGCCGAAGGAGTGCTGCACCAGGCCCGGACGATGGTTCTCGGGCTTGACCTGCCAGAGTTCCTTCAGACCGATGCCGAACTTCTGGACGTCGCGGTCTTTCGACAGATCGTATTTCGCAATCAGCTGCTTGGCGAGCGAGCCGCGCACGCCCTCGCCGATCAGGGTGTACTTGCCGAGGAGCGCCATGCCACGGGCAAAGTTCGGCCCTGGCTCGCCGTTCCTCTCGATGCCCATGTCGCCGGTGGCGACACCGATGACCGCACCCTCGTCGTTATAGAGCACTTCGGTTGCGGCAAAGCCCGGATAGATCTCGACGCCGAGCGCTTCGGCATGGCTTGCGAGCCACCGACAGACGTTTCCGAGCGAGACGATGTAGTTGCCGTGATTGTTCATCAGCGGCGGCATCATGAAGTTCGGCAGGCGGATCGAGCCGGCAGGACCTAGGAACAGGAAGTGATCGTCCGTGACCTCGGTCTTGAACGGATGGTCGGCCTCGTCGCGCCAACCCGGCAGCAGCCGGTCGATACCAACAGGATCGACGACCGCGCCCGAGAGGATATGCGCGCCGACTTCGGCGCCCTTTTCGAGCACGACGACCGAAAGTTCCGGGTTGACCTGCTTCAGCCGGATTGCCGCCGCAAGACCGGCCGGCCCCGCGCCGACGATCACCACGTCGAATTCCATGCTCTCGCGCTCGGGCAGATCTTGCTCGGTCATTCCGTCTCTCCACTCTCACCGGTCTTCTGCCGGCTCAGTTCCCAGGACATGTCATCCCGTCATGGCAAATGCAGTTTGGCTTGTCGAGCCGGGATGCGACAGACGATGCCCGCTTTTGCGCATGAGGTCATGAGTTTAGGAGAAAGATTTATATGACGTGTACGTAAACGTAAATACATCATTTTGTCGCGCGACGACGCTATCACCCATCCGGCCTTGCTTTTGCCGAAGAGCCATGCGACGAGGCCGCCACATCCTTCCGGCGGTTTGCGCCGGCAATCCCTATCGCGATCGGCACTCGGCAAGGCGCCCCCAGGCGTCGCAGCGGCGTGTCTTTTGCCGGCTTCGGGCGATGTCTGCCGCTTCATGGCGGCCTACGAGATCATATTGCGTCGCGCGCCGCCGGCCTCAGCCGGGTGGCGAAGCGACGCCAGACGCAAGGAGAGTCCCCCATGGCCAAGGCACTGGGCTTTGATTTTGGCACCACCAATTCCGTTCTGGCGGTTGCCGCCGGTGACACGACCCATTCGATGCGGTTCGACAGCCTTGCCGGCTCGACCGATGCGATGCGCACGGCGCTCTCCTTCATGAAAGACGCCAACCTTGGCGCGCAGGCGCTGAAGGTAGAGGCGGGCCAGGCGGCGATCCGCGCCTTCATCGACAATCCGGGCGACTGCCGCTTCCTGCAGTCGATCAAGACCTTTGCGGCGAGCCCCCTCTTCCAGGGCACGCAGGTCTTCGCCAAGCGTCACACGTTCGAAGACCTGATGCGGGTTTTCCTCACCAAGCTGCGCGACTATGCCGGTGACGGCTGGACCGACCAATATAGCCGCATCGTCGTCGGCCGGCCGGTGCATTTCGCCGGCTCCAACCCGGATCCGGCGCTGGCGCTTGAACGCTATGGCGCAGCGCTCGCCGAATTCGGCTTCCCGGAAGTGCACTATGTCTATGAGCCCGTGGCCGCCGCCTTCTACTTCGCGCAGAACCTGAAGCAGGACGCGACGGTGCTCGTTGCCGATTTCGGCGGCGGCACCACCGACTACTCGCTGATCCGGTTCGAGACCAAGGCCGGCCGTCTGACTGCAACCCCGATCGGCCATTCGGGCGTCGGGATCGCCGGCGATCATTTCGACTTCCGCATCATCGACAACGTCGTCTCGCCGCTGATCGGAAAGGGGAGTCAGTTCAAAAGCTTCGACAAGCTGCTTGAAGTGCCGTCGAACTACTACGCGAATTTCGGCCGCTGGAATCAGCTTTCGATCTTCAAGACGTTGAAAGACTTCACGGATCTGAAAAAGCTCGTGCGCCAGAGCCTGGAGCCGGAAAAGCTCGAGGCCTTCATCGACCTGATCGAACATGACGAGGGCTATCCGCTCTATAACGCGATCTCTGCGACGAAGATGCAGCTGTCGAAGGAAGACGAGACCGAATTCTACTTTGCCCCACTTGGCGAAATGTCGCGTCGCACCGTTCGCCGCAGCGACTTCGAAGGCTGGATTGCGCCGGAGATCGCGCGCATCGAAGCTGCACTCGACGACGTCCTGCAATCGACCCAGACACCGCCAGAGACGATCGACAAGGTCTTCCTCACCGGCGGAACGTCCTTCGTGCCGGCCGTACGCTCGATCTTCGAGAGGCGTTTCGACGCAAGCCGCATCGAGAGCGGCGGCGAACTCCTGTCGATCGCCCACGGCCTGGCGCTGATCGGCGAACACGATGACATCGCCCACTGGACGGCCAACGCCGCCTGAGGTGACGCTGAAAGCCGGTTGAGAAGAGACAAGCGATGACCTTGGATAGGGATGCCAGAGACCGGAATACGTGTTCCGGTCCGGCGCCTTATGGGTTAGGTTGGCGGCCATGATTTCCGCCCATGACCTCTCTCCGGCCCAGCTTGCCGCCCTCCTCGCGTTCCATGCGGACGCGGGTGTCGAATGGCTGCTGGAAGAGGAGCCGGTCGACCGCTTCGCCGAATTCGAGGCGATGAAGGCGGCGCGCGGCAATGCGCGCGCCCCGGCGGCCGGCGGCCGGACAGAGGTGCAGCCGCCTCCAGCCGCTCGTCAGGCACCGGCACCGACCGCCCCGGCAACGTCCCGGGACGCACGCGCATCCCTTCCGGCGGCAGGCGCGCCTGCCGTGGCCATTCCCGACGCCCAGGCCATCCAGGAAGCCCGTTTCGCCGCCGAATCGGCGCGGTCGCTCGCCGAGCTCAGGGTGGCGATGGAAGGCTTCGCCGGCTGCAATTTGAGAAACAGCGCCCGCAATCTCGTGTTTGCCGAGGGCGATGCCGCAAGCGGCATCATGATCGTCGGCCCGATGCCCTATGCCGATGACGATCGCGACGGCCAGCCCTTTGCCGGGCGCCTCGGCGAGATGCTGACCCGCATGCTCGCCGGCATCGGCCTTGCACGCGAACAGGTGCTCTTGAGCAACGTCGTGCCCTGGCGGCCGCCCGGCAACCGGGTTCCGACGGCGCGCGAGGCGGATATCTGCCGTCCCTTCATCGAGCGCCAGATCGCGCTCGCCGAGCCCAAGCACTTGCTGCTGCTCGGCAATTTCACCGCCCGCTTCTTCCTGGGCGGTAACGACACCATCCACCAGCTGCGTGGCGAATGGCGTGACCTTCCGATCGGCGGCATCACGGTGCCGACCCTTGCGACGCTGCACCCGCAGGACCTCGTGACGGCACCGGTCAACAAGCGTTTTGCCTGGCAGGACCTGCTCGCCTTCAAGGCCCGCATCCACGGCTGATTCGCTCTAAAGAACGGTCGCCCATGCGGCACCGACCGGCCTACCCGCTTTATGAACAAAGAATGAAGAAAGCCATGCGGTTTGCGCATATCAGCGGCGCATTCTGACGCATTGCAAAAAGCCATGTTGCAGCGCAATATGCTGGCACGGGAGGAATGGAATTTTTAAGGAATTGAACCATGACTGCCCGCTTTCGTCCGATCCACAGCAGCTTTGAGACGCTCCGCCACACCGGTGCTGCTTACCGGACGCCGTTCAACCGTTTCGGCACGGCAGCCAACGAGCAGATGACCGCGATCGGCCTCGCCCGGACCACCCGTCCTTCGCAGATTTTCGCCGACTTCATCCAGCGCTGATCCCACGCGGTGCGCCTCACGGCGTATCGCGTGCATAACCGACGACGAGACAAGGAACGAAGCCATGACCAAGACAATCGCAAGCCTCAAGGTCCTGCTCGATTCGATCTCCGACATCGGCACGGCCGTGCGTGCCTCGCGCGAATACACCGCCCTCAGCACGAAGAAGGATGCACGCCGCGCCCATCGTGTCGCCGTGAGCCCGCTGCTGCCGAACTGATTGCCACCTGACAAGCGGCGTACCGCCTTTTTGTCATCGCCTGTCGCAATCGACAGCGCCTGGAAAACCCGATAGAGCCACACTCGCGATGACTTGGAGTGTCGGGCTCGTCCGGAATCCGCCAGAATCCTCGCTCCACTCGCACCGCGCCATCATCGTGATGGCGCAGCGCAATGTTTTCAGGAGCGCCGATGCTGGCCAGCCTCGCTTCCGTCTTCAGCCTGATGGTGTCGACCCTGCTCATGATGGTCGCCTTCGGCCTCCAGAGCTATGTCATCCCCGTGCGCTCGGTCGCCGAAAACTGGTCTACGATGACGGTCTCGGTCATTGCCACCGGCTATACGGTAGGCTTCACGCTTTCCTGTGTCGTCACGCCGAAATTCGTGCTTCGCGTCGGGCATGTGCGCGTCTTCACCGCGCTGATCACGCTGCTTTCCATTGCGATCCTGCTCTGCGGCCTGATCGTAGACTGGCGCGCCTGGATCGTCTTTCGCGGCATCGCCGGCTTTGCAATCTCGGGCAGCTACCTCGTCATCGAGAGTTGGCTCAATGAGCGCGTCACCAATGAGAACCGCGGCCTCTTGTTCTCGCTCTACCTGATCACGACGATGGTCGGCACCATCGGCGGGCAATACATGGTGCCGCTCGGCGATCCGACCAACACTTCGCTCTTCATGCTGTGCAGCGTGCTTTTCTCGCTCGCGCTCCTGCCGACGGCGCTCTCCTCCTCGCCCATGCCTGCCCCACCCGCGCAGGCCAAGTTCGATATCCCGGCGCTTTTCCGCCGCTCGCCGGTCGCCGTCGTCGGCGGTTTTCTTGCCGGCGCGCTCTCCGGCGCCTGGCTGAACCTCGGCGGCGTTTTCACCCAGAAGATCGGCCTTTCGACCGCCGAGGGCGCGACGCTGCTCGCCTCGTTGCTCACCGGCAGCGCGATTTCCCAGATCCCGATCGGCCGCCTCTCCGACAAGATCGACCGGCGTATCGTCATGGTCGGCTGTGGCATCGTTGGCGTCATCTCGTGTCTGGTGATGTCGGCCTCGATCGGCAGCCAGCCCGCCGTGCTCTATGTCATCGCCGCCTTCATCGGCTCGGTACTGTTTCCGATCTATGCGCTGAACGTGGCGCATGCGAACGACCTTGCCAAGCCGACAGAATATGTCGAGATCTCCTCCGGCCTGATGATCACCTACGGCCTCGGCACGATCTCAGGACCGCTAATGGTCGGCCCGGTCATGGATCGCTTCGGCCCGGCGGCGCTGTTCCTCGTTCTCGCCATCTACTTCGCTCTCTATGGCGGCTACGCCGCCTGGCGCATTCTGCAGCGCGAGCAGCACAAGGGCCTGGTCGCCAAGACCGACTTCCAGGCAACCAGCGTCATGCCGACGCCCGGTCCCGACGTCACCAGCCCTATAGCCCAGCAAATGGCACAGGAGCCCCTCATCGACGACGACACGGTGCCAGCCTGGGAGAACCCGCGACCCTAGCCGTTTCTCGCGCACCGCGCGTGCACTCGCACCCCGCTGGCCCGATCAGCCCTGCGGCGTCACGTGCTTGCGCGCGCCCTTGCGCTCCAGGCCAAGACGATGTTCGCGGAAGATGATGAAGATGCCGGCGCCGACCACGATGGCCGTGCCGATCAGCATTGTCGCCGTCGGGATATCGTCGAACAGGAAGTACCCGATGATCAGTCCAAGCACGATCGACGTGTACTCGAACGGCGCGATCGTCGACATGTCGGCATGCCGATAGCTTTCGGTCAGTAGGATCTGCGCCACCCCGCCGCAAAAGCCGGCAACCATCAACAGCAGAAAGGCTTCGCGGGAGATCGACGGCCAGCCGAAGGGCAGCGTCGCCAGCGAAAACACCGAGGCCGACAGCGAGAAGTAGAGCACGATCGTATGCGTTCGCTCGTTCTTGACGAGCTTGCGCACCAGCACCATCGCCACCGCGCCGAGTGCCGCCGACACCAGCACCGAGGCTGCTCCCAATGCCTCCAGCGAACCGAAACCTCCCTCGCGGAACAAGGTCAGCCGCGGCCAGGTGATGATCATCACCCCGACCAGCCCGATCACGACCGCCGACCAGCGATAGAGCCTCACCGTTTCACCGAGGAAGATCGCCGCGAACGCGACCGCGATCAGCGGCATGGCGTACCCGATGCCGATCGCCTCCGGCAACGGCAGATGGACGAGCCCGTAGAAGCCGAAGCTCATGGCCAGGATGCCGATGAAGCCCCGCGCGATGTGGCCGGTAAAATCATCGGTCTTGAACGCGTCGCGCAATTGTCCGCGAAAGGCGAGATAGCCGAGGATCGGCACCATGGCGAAGGCGGAACGGTAGAAGGTGATCTGGCCGGTGGCGATCCCGCTTCCGGCCGCCTTGATCAGCGTCGACATGCAAACGAAAATGACGACGGAAAGGACCTTGAGCAGGATCCCCTTCATCGGGCTTTGAACTTCCGCATCCATTGAAGGCACTTTTCAAACAGCATCGCCCGGCCAATGGCGGGCGCGACGGCTGGCTGGGGGAGTTTCAGTGGAGAAGACCACCGTGGGATGGCGTTACCTTAACGACGCTTGGCAAGAATGTCGGATCAAACTTCGTGATGAATGACGTTTTTTCTTGATCGGTCGTCGTTGGACAGGACGACGGCCAGCTTTTCTTTAGCGGCCGCGAAAAAAACCTTTCCAATTCATGTCTTGTTAGTCCCACTTCGATACAGGTCAATTTGATAAGGAAGCGGGAAGAACCATCGGACGCCATGTCTTTTCTGCCGGAAGTGCGGTCGCCGGCATCACAATTGCGTGGCAATATCCGGCTTTTCGCCCCTTGGCCTTTTCACCATCACAGGCGCCCACTACAAATTCTCCAGTAGAACGGCGCAAGCGGGACTGACCATGCGGACAAATACTGGCCAGATCATTCATCTGGAAGACTACCGGCCGACCGACTTCGTTCTGGAGAGAGTGGATCTAACCTTCGAACTCGATCCGAAGGAAACCAAGGTCGAAGCCCGGTTGATCTTCCATCGCCGCGAAGGCGCGGATGCCTCCGCTCCGCTCGTACTCGACGGCGACGAGTTGGCGATGACCGGCCTGCTGCTGGACCAGGAGGAACTTGCGACGGCGCTCTACGATGTCGCCGACGACACGCTGACCATCCGCGGTCTGCCCGAAACCGCTCCGTTCGAAATCACCGTCACCACCTTGCTTTCGCCGGAAACCAATACGCAGCTGATGGGGCTTTATCGCACCAACGGCATCTATTGCACCCAGTGCGAGGCAGAAGGCTTCCGCCGCATCACTTACTTCCCGGATCGCCCGGATGTACTTGCCGTCTACACGGTCAACATCATCGCTGACAAGAAATCCGCGCCTCTGCTGCTCTCCAACGGCAACTATCTCGGTGGCGCCGATATGGGCGATGGCCGCCATTTCGCCGCCTGGTTCGATCCGCATCCCAAGCCCAGCTATCTCTTTGCGCTTGTCGCCGGCGATCTCGGCGTGGTCGAAGACACGTTCACCACGATGTCCGGCCGCGACGTCGCGCTGAAGATCTATGTCGAACACGGCAAGGAGCCACGCGCCTCCTACGCCATGGACGCGCTGAAGCGCTCGATGAAATGGGACGAAGAGGCCTTCGGCCGGGAATACGATCTCGACATTTTCATGATCGTTGCCGTCTCCGACTTCAACATGGGCGCCATGGAGAACAAGGGCCTCAACATCTTCAACGACAAATACGTGCTCGCCGATCCGGAAACGGCGACCGACGCCGACTACGCCAATATCGAGGCGATCATCGCGCACGAGTATTTCCACAACTGGACCGGCAACCGTATCACCTGCCGCGACTGGTTCCAGCTGTGCCTGAAGGAAGGCCTGACGGTTTATCGCGACCACGAGTTTTCGGCCGACATGCGCTCGCGCGCGGTCAAGCGTATCGCCGAGGTGCGGCACCTGAAGTCGGAACAGTTTCCCGAGGATGCCGGTCCGCTTGCCCATCCGGTTCGCCCGACGAAGTATCGCGAAATCAACAACTTCTACACGACGACGGTCTATGAAAAGGGCTCCGAAGTCACCCGCATGATCGCGACCATCCTCGGCCGCGATCTGTTCAAGAAGGGTATGGACCTCTATTTCGACCGCCACGACGGCCAGGCTGTGACGATCGAGGATTTCGTCGCCTGCTTCGAAGAGGCAAGCGGCCGCAACCTGCGGCAGTTCGCGCTCTGGTACCATCAGGCCGGAACGCCGCTGGTCACCGCGTCCGGCGCCTATGACGCCGCCAAGCAGACCTTCACGCTTTCGCTTGAGCAGACCATGCCGCCGACACCCGGCCAGGGCGCCAAGGAGGCGATGCACATTCCGCTGAAGATGGGCCTGCTGCTTGAAGGCGGCGGTGAGGCCGACCTTTCGGCGGTCTCCGGCGCGGACCTGACCGGCGACGTCCTGCATCTGACCGAGCGCAAGCAGACCGTCGTGTTCTCGGGCATTGCCTCGCGCCCGGTGCCGTCGTTCAACCGCGGCTTCTCGGCGCCGATCAACCTGCATATCGAGCAGAGCGCCGAGGACCTTGCGCTGATTGCGCATCACGAGAGCGATCTCTTCGCCCGCTGGCAGGCGCTCAATGCCATCGCGCTCACCAATCTGGTCGCGGCGACGGCGAACGTGCGCGCCGGCAAGCCGGTGACCTGCGACCAGGCCCTCATCGACGGCCTGACCCGAGCTGCCGCCGATCACTCGCTGGAGCCTGCTTTCCGCTCGCAGGCGCTCGCGCTTCCGAGCGAATCCGATATTGCCCGCGAGATCGGCACCAACAACGATCCGGACGCCATTCATACCGCCCGCCAGCAGATCCTGACGGCGGTTGCCACGGCCGGTCGCGACACCTTCTTGCGGCTCTCCGACGAGCTGGTGTCCGCCAGCTCCTTCAGCCCGGATGCTGCAAGCGCCGGACGCAGGGCTCTGCGCAACAGCGCACTGACCTATCTGGTCCAGGCAGATGGGGGACCGGAGCGCGCGGCAAAGGCATTTGCATCGGCCAACAACATGACCGATCTCAGCCATGCGCTGGCGCTGCTCGCGCACCGGTTCCCGGATGCCGCCGAGACCGCGGAGGCGCTTGCGACCTTCCGCAAGCGTTTCGCCGACAACGCACTGGTGATCGACAAGTGGTTTGCCGTCCAGGCGACAATTCCGGGTGCTTCGACGCTCGACCGCGTCAAGGCGTTGATGGCTGAGCCGCTGTTCAACGGCAACAATCCGAACCGCGTACGCTCGCTGGTCGGCACCTATGCTTTTGCCAACCCGACCGGCTTCAACCGCGCCGACGGCGAAGGCTACCGATTCCTGGCACGGCAAATCCTCGACATCGACCCGCGTAATCCGCAGCTTGCAGCCCGTATCCTGACGGCGATGCGCTCCTGGCGATCGCTTGAGGACAAGCGCGCCGGTCATGCGCGCAAGGCGCTGAAGGAGATCGCGGCGGCATCGAAGCTTTCGGCGGATGTCGGCGACATCGTTGAGCGCATGCTGAAAGCCTGACCGCTCAACCCCTTGAATTTTCTCTACAGCGCCGCGCGTCTTACCAGACGCGCGGCGCTGTAGCGCTTTGAAATGCTGCATGTTTTTGTCCTTCAATCAAGGACGATCGAAGGAAACATGCAGTCGGCCGGGCCGCGCCGGCAGCCCGCCCTATTATTTTCCAACGATAAGAAATGGTTAAGAAATCTTTACCAGCGCATCTGGACAAGGCGAATCGCCCTGTGATTCATTGAGTCAGATTCGGGCGAGCGGCGCGCCGAATCATCAGAGGGTTTGATTTTGGGAAAGATGGCGGACGCGCGACGGGCGAGCGCAGCCGACGGGCGGTTGCGACTCAAGTTCCGGGGCCTTGCGGGCTTCGAACAGGAGTTCATCGCGCAGGCGAAGATCTTTGCCGGACCGACGTCACGCCGCCTGGCGAACGCCGAGCCTGTTCTCAAACGCTCGATCCCAATTCTCATCATCGCGTTTTTGATCATCGTCGCGGTTTCGCGCATGTCCAGCATCATGGACGAGCATGCCCGCATGGAGGAAAGCTCGCGCCAGGCCGTCGGGCTTGCGGCCGCGACTGCGGTTGCCGCCTTCCAGGCGGATGGCGCCGCCCTCTTTGACGAAGGTCGTCGCACGGAAACGGAGCAACGCTTCAGCCAGTACCTGCCGACCGGGTTGCTCGATCCGGGTACGTTCATTCTCGCGGTCCGCAAGGATGGCCGCATCTTCGCCAGCACCAATGGGGGCGAAGCGCTCATCGGCCGGACGCTTGCAGCGGCCGCGCCCGATATCGCGACGCTGCAGTATTTCGGCGAGCATTCCAGCATCATGAAGACGTCGATCGGCGGCGTCGACCATATCGTGGCGCTGTCGCAACTGGCTGATGCCGCCGGCGTCGTGCTGGCGGCAACCCCGCTCACCCAGCTCGAAACGACCTGGCGCGACGAAGTCTCGCTCAATGTCACGCTCTTTGCCGGCATTTCGGCGATCCTGCTGATGGTGCTCTACGCCTATTACATCCAGGCCAAGCGCGCGCGCGATGCCGATTCGGTCTTTGCCGAATCCAACCTGCGCGTCGAGACGGCGCTCTCGCGCGGCCGCTGCGGCCTTTGGGATTTCGACCTCGCCAACCGCCGGCTGTTCTGGTCGCGCTCGATGTACGAGATGCTCGGCATGCCCGGCGAAAGCAGCGTGCTTTCCTTCGGTGACGCAGCAAGGCTGATGCACCCGGATGATCACGGCATTTACAGCGTGGCCCGCACGATCGCGCGCGGCGATGCGCGCCAGATCGACCAGGTGTTCCGCATGCGTCACGCGGATGGCCACTATGTGTGGCTGCGCGCCCGTGCAGAAATCATCCGCACCGCTTCGGGGCGGGCGCATTTGATCGGCATCGCCATGGACGTGACCGAACAGCACCGCCTGGCGCAACGTTATGCCGAGGCCGACCAGCGGCTCGCCGACGCCATCGAATGTACCTCGGAGGCCTTCGTGCTCTGGGACAAGCATGACCGCCTCGTCATGTGCAACACCCACTTCCAGGAGGCTTACAAGCTTCCCGACCACGTGCTCGTCCCGGGCACCGAGCGCATCGCCGTCCAGACGGCAGCATCGCGCCCGGTGGTCGAACGGCGCATTGCCGACCCGGATCACTCCAACCAGTCGCAGACAAGCGAGGTTCAGCTTGCCGACGAGCGCTGGCTGCAGATCAACGAGCGGCGCACACGCGACGGCGGCCTGGTATCCGTCGGCACCGACATCACGCTCCTGAAGCGGCACCAGGTGCGCCTGCGCGAATCCGAGCGCCGGCTGATGGCGACGATCGGAGACCTCTCTGCCTCGCGCATGACACTCGAGCGCCAGAAGACTGAACTTTCGGTCGCCAACTCCAATTACCAGGCGGAAAAGGACCGTGCCGAAGCGGCCAACCGCGCCAAGTCGGAATTCCTCGCCAACATGTCGCATGAGCTCAGGACCCCGCTCAACGCCATTCTCGGATTCTCGGAGATCCTGCAGAACCAGATGTTCGGTCCGCTCGGGTCGGAGAAGTACAACGAATATTCGCGCGACATCCATGACAGCGGCAAGCATCTGCTCAACGTCATCAACGACATCCTCGACATGTCGAAGATCGAAGCCGGCCACATGCGCATCAGCCGCGAAACGATCGATCTTGCGCCGCTGATCGAAGAGACCCTTCGCTTCACCACCATTCCGGCGGAGCAGAAGAACATCCACGTGGTACAGCAGATTTCGTCGGGCCTCACGATGATTGCCGACCGCCGCGCGATGAAGCAGGTGCTGCTCAATCTTTTGTCGAATGCGGTCAAGTTCACCAACGAAGGCGGGCGCATTTCGCTCAGGGCCCGCAAAGTCACGGGGGCCGTGACGCTAACGATCGCCGATTCCGGCATCGGCATACCGCGCGACGCGCTCCAGAAGATCGGCCAGCCCTTCGAGCAGGTGCAGAGCCAATATGCCAAGAGCAAGGGCGGATCGGGCCTGGGACTGGCAATTTCGCGCTCACTCACCCGTCTTCATGGCGGCAGCATGAAAATCCACTCGACGGAGAACGTCGGCACCATCATCTCGGTTCGCATTCCCGACCGCGCCTGACGGGTCAGAAAGCGACGCCTAACCGGAAACGACCGCGTGGAAGACGCGTCGCACGGCCTTTGACAGCCGGCGGATGTCTCCCTCCAGCGTCTTCAGGTCCGGATAGTCCCCTGCGCGGCAGACGAGATCGATCAGGCCGGCCGGCGCATCCTTCGGCTCGAACTCACCCTCGATGCACAGTCGCACGATCTGCGACAGCTCGGTAAAGAGGTGCAGCGCCTCTAGGGCGACGTCGAGATCGTTTGGGTTCATCAAGGTATTGCCGAGGAGCTTCAGCGCATCGGCGGTATTGGTGCCGGCCTTAAGCGGCTGTACGCCCTTTGCGGGTGCAACGAGTGCCAGATACTGGGTGATGAACTCGATATCGACGAGGCCGCCGGGAATGAGCTTGAAATCCCAGATGTCGCTCGGCGGCTTCTCGCTGTCGATCATCTCGCGCATCGAGATCACATCGGCGCTGACCTTGGCGATCTCGCGCTTGCGGCCGAGGATCTCGGCGAAGATCGTATTGGCCTCGCCGATCAGCCTGTCGTCGCCGCAGAGGCAGCGCGCCCGTGTCAGGGCCAGGTGCTCCCAGGTCCAGGCCTCTTCACGCTGATACTTGGCGAAGGCGTTGATCCGGGTTGCGACCGGGCCTTTGTTGCCAGACGGCCGAAGCCGCATGTCGACCTCGTAGAGCACCCCTTCGGCCGTCGGCGCGGAAAGGGCCGCAATCAGCCGCTGCGTCACCCGCGTGAAATAGCGCGTCGGATCGAGGGGCTTGGCACCGTCGGATTCGGTTGCCGTCTCATCGTAGTCGTAGAGCAGGATCAGATCGACATCGGAGCCCGCCGTCAGTTCATGGCTGCCGAGCTTGCCCATGCCAACGACGGCGATGCGCCCACCGGGGAAATCGCCATGCGCAGAGCGGACTTCATCCTGCACCGCCTTCACCGCCGCGGCGATGATCAGGTCGGCGAGGTCGGTAAAGGCGCGTCCGGCCTGCGCGCCAGAGATGGCGCCGGTCAGAAGCCGGATGCCGATCAGGAAGCGCTGCTCGGCAGCGATGATGCGCAGGCGGTCGAGCGCATCCTCATAGTGGCGCGCGCCGCCGACGAAATTGGCAATGCGCGGCGCCAGATAGTCCCTGGTCGGCAATTCGGCGAGCAGGCCCGGATCGAGCATGCCGTCGAAGACATGCGGGCGCGCCGCAATGATCTCGGCAAGCCGCGGGGCCGACGACATGACGTTGACGATCAGCGACAGAAGACCCGGATTGTTGCCGAGCAGCGAGAACAGCTGGATGCCCGCCGGCAGACCGGAGATGAAGTTGTCGAAGCGCAGCAGCGCTTCGTCGGCGCGTCGGCTTTCGCCAAAGACGCGCAGCAGTTCCGGCGTCAGCTCCGTCAGCCGTTCGCGCGCCTCGACCGATTGCGTTGCACGGTATCGGCCGTAGTGCCAGGTGCGGATGGTGTGCGAGATGTCGGACGGCCGCTGGAAACCGAGCTTCTTCAGCGTTTCCAGCGTGTCGGGATCGTCACGCTGGCCGGTGAACACCAGGTTGCCCGTCTCGGTCGAGAGCTTCGCCTCCTGCTCGAAGAGCTGGGAGTACCGGCGCTCGACCGTTTTAAGCACGCGCGACAGGGCCTTCGAGAAGGATGCCGTATCCTCGAAACCGAGCATGTAGGCGATGCGCTTCAGCTCCGCTTCGGTCTCGGGTAGCACGTGCGTCTGCTCGTCGCGCACCATCTGGATCCGATGTTCGACATCACGCAGGAACCAATAGGCTTCGATCAGCTCATCGGCCGTTTCCTCGTCGATCCAGCCCGCCTTGACGAGGGCGCGCAACATCGGTTCGGTCGCGCGCTGGCGCAACTCGGGCATACGACCGCCGGCGATCAGCTGCTGCGTCTGGACGAAGAACTCGATCTCGCGGATGCCGCCACGGCCGAGCTTGATGTTGTGTCCCTTGACGGCGATCTCACCGTGCCCCTTGTGCGCATGGATCTGGCGCTTGATCGAATGAATGTCGGCGATCGCCGCGTAGTCGAGATACTTGCGAAAGACGAAGGGCGTCAGCTCTCTGAGGAACCGCTCGCCGGCCTCGACATCGCCTGCGACCGGCCGCGCCTTGATGAAGGCGGCGCGCTCCCAGTTCTGTCCCCTGCTCTCGTAATAGAGCATCGCTGCCTCGACCGGGATGGCAAGCGGCGTCGAGCCCGGATCGGGGCGCAGCCTCAAGTCGGTGCGAAAGACATAGCCATCGCCGGAGCGCTCCTGCAGGATGCGGATCAGGCGACGCAGCAGCCGGCCGAAGGTTTCGGACGCGTCGTCACGCTCGACGATGATGCCGGATTGCGGATCGTAGAAGACGACGAGATCGATGTCTGAGGAGTAGTTGAGCTCGTAAGCGCCCAGCTTGCCCATGCCAAGGACGAGAACGCCCGAGCCAACGCTGGGGCACGCGACATCCTTGACGATCAGCTTGCCGCTCTCATGGGCGCTCAAGAGCAGATGATCGATGGTCGCCGAGACCGCGGCACCGGCAAATTCACTGAGCCAGCGCGTCGTTTCACGACCGTCAAAATGACGGGAGAGATCGGCCAGCGCCACCGCAAAGGCAAGCTCGCGCTTGGCTTTTCTCAGCCGTGTCATGATTTCCGTGTCCGGAAGAGCGGCGCCGGCGCCGCTCGGCTTCCAGGCGTCGCGGGCGCGCCTCACCCGCTCGGTGAGGAAGGTCAAGAGATCCGTGGACAGCAGTTCTTCGAGAATGGCGGGCTGGCTGCCGCCGGTGTCGCGCAGGAAAGGCGAGAGCGCAAAGGCCGATACGACGAAGGTCTTGAACGGGGTTTCGGAGGCAAGCAGGCCAGCGACCCGGTCGTGGCCCTTGGCCATGTCCTTCAGCACCGAAAGTGCTGCCTTGGCATCGGCCTGGGTTGCGGGACGGATCGGTGCCGTCTCGATCTCCCAGCACTGCTGCACCTGTTCCTGCATGCCCTCTCCCTTCGGCCACGGCAGCGCGTCAGCGGCAAACCGCGCACGCCTCCTCACACCGTCCTCGTTCTCCGCGAAACGGTCTATCAGGTTGTGGTCACCGGGAAAACCATCTGCACCGTCAGCCCTTTGCCGCCTTCGCTGGCCGAAGGAACGGTATCGGCAAGACGCAGCGATCCATGGTGCATTTCCATGACCGCTTCGACGAGCGACAGGCCAAGACCCGTGCCCGGCTTGGATCTGCTTTCGTCGAGCCGGACGAAGCGCTTGACCACCTCGTCGTGCATCGCCTGTGGAATGCCCGAGCCGTGGTCGGCAACCGCCAGCACCACATGCGTATCCTGCTTTTCCAGCGAAACCCGGATCAACGGATTGCCGGCGCCCTCGGCGTACTTGATTGCGTTGTCGATGAGATTGCCGAGCGCTTGCCCCACGAGTTCGCGATTGCCGGCGATCACGATGCTTTGCGCCACCTCGGCTTCAAGCTTCAGGCCGACATCTTCGGCGACCGGTTCGTAGAGTTCGACGCAGTCGGCAACGATCTGCGAAAGGTCGATGTCGCTCATTTCGGCAGCGGAGGAACCAGCCTCGACGCGCGAAATCATCAGGAGCGCATTGAAGGTACGGATCAGCTGGTCGGATTCGCCGATGATCTCCTCCAGCGCTCCGCGCTGGCTGGTGCCCTTGCGGGCAAGTGCGGCTTCAGCCTTGTTGCGCAGCCGCGTCAGCGGCGTCTTCAGGTCGTGCGCAATGTTGTCGGAGACCTGGCGCAGGCCCTCGTTCAATTTCTCGATGCGGCCGAGCATCGCGTTCAGCGATTCCGACAACCGGTCGAACTCGTCGCCGGAGCCGCTCATCGGCAGGCGTTGCGAGAGGTCGCCGGCCATGATCTTGGTGCTTGCCTCCGACATGCGGTCGATGCGTTTCAGCGCGTTTCGGCCGATGCCGAACCAGATGACGAGCGCGCCGAGCCCCATGACGCCGAGCGCCACCATCAGCGCCTGGCGGACCAGAGCGCGAAACTTCTGCGGCTCCTGCAGATCGCGTCCGACGAGAATGCGCAGGCCGTTGTCGAGCACCAGCACATGGGCGAGCGCCACGTGGCTGTCATCCTTCGTCTCGTCCGTATAGCGCTGATAGGCGAAGGGGCGTTCGGTCCAGCCTTCGCTGTCGAGCAGTCCGGGTTCGAGGCTTTGGACGTTGCCGGCAAGGATCTCCCCGCTCGGCCCGGCAATGACATAGAGATTGGCGCCCGGCTGGCGCGCACGCCGCTCCAGCGAGCGCAGCAAGCCGTTCATGCCAGCGCGGGTATAGACCTGCTCGATCTGGGTAACTTCGGCCGTGATGGAATCGCGGGTCTGCTGCTGCAGCAGCCGTTCAGACATGCCGGTGACGTAGAAGACGAGAAAGGCCGCGCAGAGAGAAAAGAGGATGAGATAGAGGGCGGACAGCCGAACTGCGGTCGTTCTGAAGAGAACGCGAAGCTTGCTCATGCGGGCGCCCGGTCATCCTTGATCATGTAGCCGGCCCCTCGAACTGTGCGCAGCAGCGGCACTTCGAAGTCCTTCTCGATCTTCGAGCGCAGCCGCGACACATGCACGTCGATGACGTTGGTCTGCGGGTCGAAATGATAGTCCCAGACGTTTTCGAGCAGCATCGTGCGGGTGACGACCTGGCCAGCATTTTTCATCAGATATTCAAGCAGGCGAAACTCGCGCGGCTGCAGCGGGATTTCCTTGCCCTGCCTGCGCACCGAATGCGACAGGCGGTCGAGTTCAAGGTCACCGACGCGGTAGACCATGTCCTGTTCGGGCGTTCCCTTGCGGCGGCCGAGCACTTCGACGCGGGCAAGCAGCTCGTTGAAGGCATAGGGTTTCGGCAGGTAGTCGTCGCCGCCGGCGCGCAAGCCCGTGACGCGGTCATCGACCTGGCCGAGTGCCGACAGGATCAGCACCGGCGTGTGGATTTCCTTGCGCCTGAGTTCGGTGATGACGGACAAGCCGTCGCGGCGCGGCAGCATGCGGTCGACCACCAGAACGTCGTAGCTGTTTTCGCTGGCCATGAAGAGACCGCTCTCGCCGTCGCTGGCGTGATCGGACACGATGCCGGCCTCACGAAAGGCTTTCGCCAGGTAGGCTGCCGCCTCGAGATCGTCTTCAATGATGAGAATCTTCATACGCGCGACCATAGTCCCGGATCCCTATCTGTCTCAACCGGTTTCGACTTTTCCGAGAACCGGGTTGACGCGTGTTCTTGAAAGGGAGAGCGGGATGCGGGCGGAAAAGCGCGCACACTTCTCCTCGCCCCGCTCCAAACGACGAACGCCGCGACATCACCAGGAAATCGCGGCGCTCCGGTCATTTAGGTGCCTGCCGCGATCAGCCCTTGTCGATCGGAAGGGCCACGAAGCGGCTGCCGTTATCGGCCTCGATCTGGAAGAGCGCTTTGCTACGGCCGTCCTTCTTGGCAGCGGTCATGACCTTCAGGATGTCGTCGGCGGACTTCACTTCCTGATTGTTGACGGAGACGATCTTTTCGCCCTGCTTCAGGCCGCGATCGCCGGCGTCGGAGTCTTCGTCGACAGAGGCGATGGTGACGCCCTTGCCGTCGTCTGACGGCACGACCGTGACGCCAAGGTCGGCGAGTGCCTGCTCGCTCGACGGCTGTGCCTCATCCGTCTGGCTGTCGTCGCTCTTGGCGGCGTCCTTCTCGTCCTTCGGCAGAGTACCGATTTCGAGCTTGACGGTTTCAGACTTGCCGTTGCGCCACAGCGCAACGTCGACCGTGGTGCCCGGGCGGATCGCCGCAACCTTGCGGGCAAGATCGCGCGGATCCTTGACCGTATCGCCATTCAGAGCGGTGACGACATCGCCCTTCTTGATGCCGGCTTTTTCACCCGGAGAACCTGTCTGCGGCTCGACGACGAGCGCGCCGCTTGCTTCGGCCAGGCCGAGCGATTCGGCGATGTCCTTGGTTACCGGCTGGATCTGGACGCCGAGCCAACCGCGGGAGACGGAGCCATCCTTGATCAGGTCGGCGACGACGTCCTTGGCCGTTGCAGCGGGTATGGCGAAGGCGATGCCGACGTTGCCGCCCGACGGCGAGAAGATCGCGGTGTTGATGCCGACCACTTCGCCGGAGAGGTTGAAGGTCGGACCACCCGAGTTGCCGCGGTTTACGGCCGCGTCGACCTGCAGATAGTCGTCATAGGGGCCGGATCCGATGTCGCGGCCGCGGGCCGAGATGATGCCGGAGGTCACGGTGCCACCGAGGCCGAACGGATTGCCGACAGCGACAACCCAGTCGCCGACGCGAACCTTGCTGTCGTCAGCCCATCCGACATAGGTGAACTTGCGCTTGTCGTCGACCTTGAGCACTGCAAGGTCGGTGCGGCTGTCCTTGCCGATCAGCTTGGCATCGAGCTCGGTACCGTCGTTGAGGATCACGGTGAAGGCCGCGCCATCGGAAACGACGTGGTTGTTCGTCACCAGATAACCGTCTTCGGAGATGAAGAAGCCGGAGCCCTGTGACGTCGGGCGCAGGCGGCCCTCGCCATGCGGGTTGCGGCGGCCGGGGCCGCGATCGGCACGGTCACCATCGCGCGGGCCGAATTCCTTGAAGAAGCGCTTCAGCGGATGATCATCCGGCAGCTCATCAAAGCCGCGACCGTTGAAGTCGAAACTGAAGCCGTTGCCTTCGTCGGAAACCGGGTTGGCGCGCGACTGGACGCGGACCGAAACGACGGCGGGCGAAACCGCGTCGACGACGTTCGCAAAGCTCGGTACCGACGGTGCTTCCACCTTGACCGCTTCTGCGAAGGACTGGGAGATGCTGGCCGGCAGACCGGAGGTCAACATGACGGCGGCAAGGCCGGCAACCGTCGAAGCCTTCAGAACGGTCTTGAGGGAGGGACGCAGGGATTGGGTCTTAAACATCCGTTTTGCCTTTTCTCTTCCTTGATGCAGCGTGAAACGCCGCACCGAAACCTGGTTTCGAAACCGCCGCAGGGAGGGCGGGCTCGTTTGGCTGACCGGAGGAACAGCCGATGACCAAAGATGTAACGGATGGGACCTTACTGAGTTCTGTCCGGAAGATGAATTTTTGGTAATGTTGTCGAGAGGTGGCCAAGGTTGGCCGCAAAGTCGTCTGAGACCGTACGTTGCCGCGAACCGCAGCAACGCTCGCCGGAAGCAATCGCCGGTAACAAGAAAGTTGGTGCAGATATTGCGTGAAAGCGCTGCCTTCGCGCGCAGCTAGGGCTGAAGCAGCTTCTTCAGCTTTTCCTTCTCGTCCTCAGACAGCGGCGTGCCCTTCGCCTGCCCCGCGCGCCGGCGGGCTGCGACGACGAGCGTGATCGCGCCGATCAGCAGCAATGTCGCGGGCATGCCCCAGAGAATGAGGGTCTTCGTTTCGAATCTCGGCTTCAGCAACACGAACTCGCCGTAGCGTGAGACGACATAGTCGATAACCGCTTCGTCGCTGTCGCCATTCGCCAGCCGCTCGCGCACCAGCACCCGCAGATCTTTGGCAAGCTCGGCATTGGAATCGTCGATCGACTGGTTCTGGCAGACCATGCAGCGCAGTTCCGCCGAAATCGCGCGCGCGCGCGTTTCAAGCGCCGGATCCGAGAGCACCTCGTCCGGGTTGACGGCGAAGGCCGGTCCGAACGGCAAGGCGAACAGCAGGAATGCGAGCAGCAGGGGTTTCATTCGGCGGCCTCCACCCGGACGGGCTTCGGTCGTTTTGCGCGCGACGGCGCGCCGACCCGCAGGCGGCGGTCGCTCAGAGACACGAAGCCACCCGCCATCATGAACAGGGTCCCGCCCCAGATGCACAGGATCATCGGCTTCCACCAGATGCGCACGACGATGCCGCCTTCGCTGATCTGGTCGCCGAGCGAAACATAAAGCTGGCTCAGGCCGAAGGTGCGGATGCCGGCCTCCGTCGTCGGCATGCGGCGGGCCTGATAGAGGCGCTTGGACGACCAGACCTCGCTGACGGCAACGCCGCCGCGGCTGATGGTAAAGTGCCCGGACTCCTCGGAATAGTTCGGCCCGCTGCCGTTGCGCATGCCGTCGAAGCGCAGCGTATAGCCGCCCGCTTCCACCGTCATGCCGGGCTTCATCTCGACGACCGTTTCGGTCTCGAACGCGGTGACGGCGACGACGCCGATCAGGGTCACGCCGAGGCCGATATGGGCGAGCGCCGTGCCGAAGGCGGAGCGTGGCAAGCCGGAGAAACGCTTCCAGGCGATGTTGCCTGCGACCTTGCCGAGACCCGAGCGCAACGCCAGATCTGTCAGCGAACCGGCGATCAGGTAGACGCCAAGAGCAATGCCGAAGACCGCCAGTATCGGACCGCCATTCATGGCGTAATAGTAGGCGGTGCCAAAGAGCAGGCCGATGGCGACGGCGGCGAACAGCCGCTGCGAGACGCCGGCAAGGTCGCCACGTTTCCACGCAAGCAACGGCCCGAACGGCACCGCAAAGAGCAGCGGCAGCATCAGGAGGCCGAAGGTCATGTTGAAGAAAGGCGGGCCGACGGAGATCTTGTCTCCCGTCAGGGCTTCCAGCACCAGCGGGTAGAGCGTGCCGGTCAGAACCGTCGCGGTCGCCGTCGTCAGGATCAGGTTGTTGAAGACCAGAGCCCCTTCACGCGAAATCGGCGCGAAGATGCCACCGGCCTTCAGGTGCGAGGCGCGCAGGGCAAAGAGGAAGAACGCACCGCCGATGAAGAAGACGAGGATGGCGAGAATGAAGATACCGCGGCTCGGGTCGGTGGCAAAGGCATGGACGGACGTGAGGACGCCGGAGCGAACGAGGAAGGTGCCGAGCAGCGACAGCGAAAAGGTCATGATCGCCAGAAGCACGGTCCAGATCTTCAGCGCCTCGCGCTTCTCCATCACGAGCGCAGAATGCAGCAGTGCCGTACCGGCAAGCCAGGGCATGAAGGAGGCGTTTTCGACCGGATCCCAGAACCACCAGCCGCCCCAGCCGAGTTCGTAATAGGCCCAGTAGGAGCCCATGGAGATGCCGGCCGTCAGGAACGTCCAGGCGGCAAGCGTCCACGGACGGACCCAGCGCGCCCAGGCCGCATCGATGCGGCCTTCGATCAAAGCGGCGATGGCAAAGGAGAAGCAGACGGAGAAGCCGACATAGCCGAGATAAAGCAGCGGCGGATGGATGGCGAGACCGACGTCCTGAAGGATCGGGTTCAGGTCCTTGCCTTCGCCCGGCGCCGGCATCAGCCGCGCAAACGGATTGGAGGTCAGAAGGATGAACAGCGCAAACGCGGAGGCGATCCAGGCCTGGACGGCAAGCACGTTCGCCTTCAGCGTCTCCGGCAGGTTGCGGCCGAAGGTGGCCACCAGCGCAGAGAAAAACGTCAGGATCAGCAGCCAGAGCAGCATCGAGCCTTCATGGTTCCCCCAGACGCCTGAGATCTTGTAGATCATCGGCTTCAGCGAATGGGAGTTTTCCCAGACGTTACGGACGGAGAAATCCGAGGTCACGTAGGCGAAGGTGAGCACAGCAAAGGCGAAGGCAACGAGCAGGAAACAGGCGACCGCAGCGCTCGACGCCAGCTCCATCAGCCCCCGATCGTTCAGCCGGGCGCCGAGGATCGGCAGCACCGCCTGGATGACAGCGGTCGCCAACGCCAGAACCAGCGCATAGTGTCCGATTTCGATGATCGGAGCCTGCATCTGCGCGGCGACATACTGTCCGAGGTCAGTAAGTTCGGTGATCATCGAATGGTCTCCTTGCCACTGAGCTCAACGCCCTGGGCCTTCAAGCGATCGGCGACATCCTTGGGCATGTAGGTCTCGTCATGCTTGGCGAGCACAGAATCCGCGACGAAAACCGAACTTCCCGCAACAAAGGTTCCTTCGGTCACGACGCCCTGCCCCTCGCGGAACAGATCCGGCAGAATACCGGTGTAGGTGACCGGCACGCCGCTCAACGTGTCGGTCACGGTGAAGGTCACCGTCTTGCCGTCGCCGCGCTTGACCGAACCGGCCTCGACCACGCCGCCGAGACGGATGCGGGTACCCGGCGCCAGGTTCGCCTTTTCGAGATCGCTCGGCACGTAGAAATAGGCAATCGCCTGGCTGAAGGCGAACATGACAAGAAACGCCGCCAGGACGAGGAAGCCGACGCCGCCGCCGATGATCGCCAGTCTTTTCTGTTTCCGCGTCATTGCGTCACTCCGTCGGTCGCGATCCCCAGTTCATGCGCAAGCGCCAACAACTGTTTGCCGCCATCGCCATCGGCCGGGAAAGTCTTCAGACCTTCCTTTAGCGCCGCTACGGCCTTGTCTTTCTGATCGAGGACAACATGGGAGCGGATCAGCCGCGCCCACCCCTCGAGATTATCAGGGTTTTCCTTGAGGCGGCTTTCGAGACTTTCGACCATGCCGCGGATCATTTCCTGGCGGTCACCGGCGCTCATGGTCTCAGCTGCAGCGACGGCCTCGCCGCTGGGATTGCCGGGCGCATCACCACTGCCAGCGCCCGCGGCGTTGAGTTCGGCGACATGCTGCCTGACCAGCGGCAGCCAAGGCGCGTCGGCTGCCGAGATCGTGATCAGCCTGTTGAATGCCGCCAGCGCCTCGTCCTTCTTGCCTTCCTGCTTCAGCCCGAGCGCCAGATAGAATTCGGAACGCGGATCGTTGGCGTCGAGCGACAGCGCCTGCTTGAGTGCTACCTGCGCTTCGGTCGTCACCAGGCCATCGGAACGTGTGACCAGCGCCTCGGCATAGCCGCCCAGCCGTGCGGCCGTCGGCCCGAGCAGGCGGATCGCCCGGTCATAGGCGTCGACCGCATCGTCGACCCGGCCCGTGCGCATGTAGATCGGGGCAAGCAGGTCCCAGCCGGCGCCATCGGTCGGATTGACGGCCAGATGGTTCTCGGCCTTGGCAATCAAAATGTTGATGTCGGCGGACGGATCGGCAAGGCGCGCGGCAAGCGGCTGCGCCGGCATGCCCGGACTCCCCGTCAAAATGTAAAGACAGAGCCCGATGGCGGGAAGACAGAGCAGCACGAATGCCTGGGCCAGACGGCTGACCCCGCGCCGCTGGAGAACGGCTGGCGTAGCGCCTTTGTCGATCTCGCCAGCGGCCAGGAGCCGGCGCGCCACTTCGGCGCGCGCAAGCTCGGCGTCATCGGAGTTGATCAGTCCGCTGTCCTGGTCGCGTTTGAGCTCATCGAGCTGGTCGCGATAAACCTCGACGTCGTGACTATGGGGAGACGATGGAGGCTCGCCTGCCCGCATCAGCGGGAGGATGAGCACGACGGCAACGGCCGCCGTCAGGGTGGCGACAAGGATCCAGAACAACATGGACGCTCAATACTATGGCGCCCAAGCCATTCCAACTCGAAAACCCGTCATGACGGAGATTTGAGGCGTTTCGCCGCAATGACCGCCTGGGCGCTCTCGGCCCGCATCAGACGCTGCAGGAGAGCACGCTCGGTCAGAGCGGCGTCCAGCTGCCGTCCGGATTGCGGCAGGCGGCACCACGCGCGGTCTTCGGCTGGCTCTTGACGGTGACGGTGTGGCTGTATTGCCGGCAGTTCTGCGATCCGACCTGATAGGGAGCCGCAGCGACGACGGAGCCGCTGACGCCGCGCCCGGCCCACTCCACCGGCTGCCCGCCGGGAGCGGCTTCAAGCGCGCGGTACTCCGCCTCCAGAGCCCGCTGACGGTCTGACGTGCCGATGTCGAGATCGGCAAGGCGCCCGATCACGCCACCCTGGAGCGCTGCGATATAGGCCGTTGATGAGACGCCGCGCGTTGACGACGAACCGAGGCTTGCGACAGCGCCCTTGCTGCCCGTCGTGCCGCACCCGGCAAGCGCTACGGCCGATGCGATCACCGCGATCCTGCCGCCGGCGACAAAAGCCCGTGTCATTTCCGCCTGGTTCCTCATGATCCGCGACACTCAATCATCCTATCCGAAGCCGCATTTCCGATGCTCGTTCCATTCGAGCCAAATGACGACTTGTATTTGATTTTCTTTTGGCATCCCCCGCTTGCCGAGGCAACGGCGGGGCCCTGCCCGTGTGATATTTTCAAGTCTGGGTGTGACACCTAGATCACGATAATTTTAGTTCACGGATTTCCCCACCCGACGTTAAACGGCAGCCGGCAAGACAAGTTCCGCCCGCAAGCCGCCTTCGTCCCGTCGCGAAAGGGTGAGGCTTCCCTGATACTCCCGCACGATCTCGCTGACGATCGAGAGGCCCAACCCGGTCCCGGGCTTGCTTTCGTCGAGGCGCTTGCCGCGCTTCATCGCCAGTGCGATCTGATCCGGGTTGAGCCCCGGCCCGTCGTCGTCGACATCGAGTACGATCCATTGGCGGCCCGGTTCCTTGGCGTGCACCTCGCTCGGTGCCGGTCGCACGTTCAGCCACACTTCGCCGCGGGCGTGCCGGGCAGCGTTTTCGAGCAGGTTGCCGACGGTCTCCTCGACATCCTGCAGCTCCATCGCCAGCACCAGTCCCGGCGGATTGATGGAGAGATGAACCTGCTTTTCCGGATTGAGCTTGCGCATGACGCGAACAAGGCGCTCCAGCGCCGGCTGGGCCTCCGTCCTTGCCAGCACCGATTCCCGTTGTGCGGCGATCCGAGCGCGGCTTAGATAGGATTGCACCTGCGTCTGCATCGCATCGACCTGGCTCCTGACCAGCTCGCCATGGGACGCCTCGAGCACCCGCGCCTCGTTGAGCAGCACGGCGATCGGAGTCTTCAGCGAATGCGCGAGATTGCCGACCTGCATGCGCGCGCGCTCGACGATGCGCCGGTTGCTGTCGATCAGCGCGTTGACCTCGTTGGCAAGCGGCTGGATCTCGCGCGGGAAGGCACCGTCCAGGCGCTCGCTCTCGCCGGCGCGGATCTTTTCCAGGGAGCGGCGCACCTGATCGAGCGGCCGCAGGCCGAAGAGAATGGTCAAGGCGTTCACGCCAAGACCGCCGAGACCGAAGATGGAGAGCGCAATCGTCAGGTTGCGGGTGAAACGGTTGATGTCGGCTTCCAGCACGTCGCGGTTGCCGGCGACGCGAAAGCGCGCCGTGTGGCCCTGGATGTCGAGCACGACCTCGGTCTCGGAAACCTCGACCGCGTTACCGAACGGGTCCTTGGTGGTGTAGAACCGCACATAGCCGGTGTCGAAGGGGACCTCGTCGACACTGGCGATTGGCAGCTTTCCGTTGCCGAGCGAGGTTGAAATCAGGGGCGGCGTATCGAACTCGCCGATCGGATCGACGACCCAGTACCAGCCGGTCTGCGGCTGCGAGAAGCGCAGATCCCCAAGCTGCGGGCTGCCTGACAGCACAGTCCTCTCGTTGACGGAGATCGAGTTGACGACGTTGAAGAGCTGCGCCCGCAGCAGATCCTTGAAGCCGCGCTCGGAGCCCTGACGATAGAGTTCGGAAATGACCACGCCGATCACGACCAGAGAGACGACCGCCCAGACGGTCGAAACCACCAGAACGCGGGCTGTGAGCGATCTAATTGCCATTGCCCGGCGCTTGCATTCGGTATCCGAGACCGCGCACGGTTTCGATCAGATCGTTGCCGATCTTCTTGCGCAGCCGGCCGATGAAAACCTCGATCGTATTGGAATCGCGATCGAAATCCTGGTCGTACATGTGCTCGACCAGCTCCGTGCGCGATACCACCTGCCCCATGTGGTGCATGAGATAGGACAGAAGCCGGAACTCGTGCGAGGTGAGTTTCAGCGCCACGCCGTCGACGGTCGCCTTGGATCCCTTGGTATCGAGACGGACCGGGCCGCAGACGATTTCCGAGCTTGCGTGGCCAGCCGCGCGCCGGATCAGGGCGCGGATGCGCGCGAGCACCTCTTCGACGTGGAAGGGCTTGGCGACATAGTCGTCGGCGCCCGCATCGATACCGGCCACCTTGTCGCTCCAGCGGTCACGCGCTGTCAGGATCAGCACCGGCATGGTCTTGCCGTCGCCGCGCCATTTTTCGAGAACGGTGATCCCGTCCATCTCCGGCAGGCCGATGTCGAGGATCACGGCGTCATAGGGCTCGGCATCGCCGAGATAGTGCCCTTCCTCGCCGTCATAGGCCTGGTCGACGACATAGCCAGCCTCCTTCAGCACTTCGGCGAGCTGCCGGTTCAAGTTGGCGTCGTCCTCGACAATCAGAATGCGCATTCGTCGTTACTTCCTCTCGCGGCGATCCCGCCCGCATGTTTCGTTGGATCCTAGCCGAATATCTCAGGATCAAACATGCGGCATTCAAAGTACCACAGCGTCCCTCGCGCCCGGACAGGGCGCCACCCGGGACGGCTTACATCGGGACCTTGACGGTCACCTTTTTCGGCCTACCGCCATTACCAGGAATGAGCACGGTGATCACGCACTGACCATCGGAGGTCGGTTGCGCCGACAGCAGTTCGCCGCCGGTGTCGGCAACGACCTGTGCCGCTGCCGCGCTGCAATCGCCGGACACACGAACGACGATATCCGACGGCACGCTGATCGCCGGCGGGCTGAAGCCCGAAAGGCCTGCAGCAAGCGCGGCTATGATCACTGGTGAAGACATGAACGCACTTTCGACTTGGGAAGCATCATGGCAGAAGCAATAACCCAATGAGGCTGAATGGCAAATGAATGTCGGCTTTGCGGAGCGTGGAGCACCCATCAAGGAATGCACCGGCCCCGTCGCGATCCGACCTTAGATTGCAGCGATTCCAGCGCAGACGGAACCCGCGACAATAGCTTGTTCGCCAGGAAATGGCCGCAGATGCGGCGGGTTCCCCGGCGTGAGCGCTCTCAAGGAAAAGTCCCGCCGCTGTGCCGCATCCTTCTGCACAAAGGCGAACGTCAGCCTTTTGTTAAGCCTGTTTCGCTAAATTAGAGCGGTCGCAGCAGCACACGTACAGCGTGCTTTCAAAGGCGCCCGCCGTGGCGTCTTTCCGTCTTGAGCGGACTGATTCCCGAATCGCTCGAATCCTTTAGCGCTGCTTGTTCAAGGATCGGGTCAGCCTCCTGCCAATTTGATTCAAGGCGGTCGCGTTCCGATTCCGGCAGACCCTGCAAATCACTGGCGCATCTCAACCTTTTCGCGGCACATCGGACGGGCGAGACCATGCTCCTTCACGCTGCTGCCTTGCAGACGCGCGAAGGTCTTGCGCATGTATTGTCGCATCTAATTCTTACGATTAGCGGACAGAACATGCAGTAATCACCGCGAAAATATTCAACGAACCGAGGATGCGGAAATGCCGGCAAATTACTTCAAAAGAACATCTATACGGCACCGACACAAAGCTTATTGACAGACGGCTGTGGATCAGTGAAAAATTAATCGATTTAAATATTTTTCAATCGTTTAAATGATTTAAGCCTCTGATTTACAAAGCCTTTACGATGTGAAATTGTCCGCGTTATTAAAGTTCACGAAACCGTCACAGACCCAGGGAGGATCGGATGCAGACGCAAGCGAACAACCAGGCCGCATCTCAGCAGTCCAAGGTACCGCAATCGCTGCTCGACCGGTTCGAGAACGAATGGCGCGCGATGCGCGTTGCCAACGATGTTACGCCGAAGCCAGTCCAGCCGGCTGAATAAAGAGCGCAACGCCGCGCACGTGCTTGCGCGCCGTGATCTACTTTTCCAGTACCAGCACTCGTGCCACCGAAGTCCTCTGGAGTTCGGTGGCACGTTGCTTTTGCGCAAGATCGCGACATAGGAGCGCGACCGATATCGGCCGCCAGCGTGGCAGCCGACCCTTGGATGCCGAGGGTTAGCCCTGCGATTTTTGTAGTGATTTTCAGCCTTTTGGCCATTCGGCAAAACCATGTTACTCTTGCCGAATGCTGACCGAAGAGATTGAAAAACTCGCGCTAAGCTTGCCGGGAACGGAGGAAAATGCGCATTTCGGCACCCGGGATTTCCGCGTGGGCAAGCGCATTTTCATGACCTTGCCCGAGGCCGGCCGTGCGGTCTTCAAGTTTACTCCGGACCAACAGCGCATGCTGCTTGAGATGGAGCCAGGCGTCTGCGCCGCCGTGCCCGGCGGCTGGGGAGATCGTGGCTGGACCTCCCTCTATTTCGTCGAAGCGGACGAAGACCTGGTGCGCCAATCGATGGAGACCGCCTGGCGCAACGTCGCTCCCAAAAATCTCGTCAAGAAAAACGGCGGCGGCCACTGAGCCGCAATCAGGCGTCGGTGTTCGTCTGCGCAGGACTTCGGCAGACGGAGCTTGCGACGTGACTGCGCGAGCTTGCGCAAGGTCTGCTCAATCCGCGCTTTCCTCACCCACTTCCAGCGGCCAGGTGACGAGGTAATCCTCGTAATCCTCGATGTCGATGCCGTCTTCAGCGACGGTGCGGCCGCGCACTGAAATTCCCGCGGCGTGCACCGTTTCCGGATCGCCCGACACCAGCGGGTGCCACCAATAGAGATCGCGGCCTTCAGCGACGAGCCGATAGCCGCAGGTTGGCGGCAACCAGGTGATCTCTCGCACTTCCTTGGGCGTCAGCTGAATGCAGTCCGGCACAGTTGCCTGCCGGTTCGGGTAATCCTTGCAGCGACAGCTCTCGCCGTCGAGCAGCGTACAACGGATCGAGGTCCAGGCGATCTCGCCGGTTTCCCAATCCTCGAGCTTGTTGAGACAACAGAGGCCGCAGCCGTCGCAGAGGCTTTCCCACTCCGTGTCGGTCATGTCCTCAAGGCTCTTCGCCTTCCAGAAAGGCATTTCGCCCATCGTCATCACACTTTCGTCAAATCGTCCGCGCTACTGGCTCGGGCGGGTCACATCAGACGCGCGAGGGTCGCAGTAGCGATTTGGGTTGCTGCCTGTTTGTCCTTTGCTCGGCACCGACCAAAGGTATCAGACAGAGAGGAATTTCGCAGAAAATTGCCGGTTTTTTAAGGCTGGCGGCGCGATATGCAAGTAGATTGGAATTTGACGCCGTGCAAATATTACATGGCGCCGGCATGATGCCGTAGAGCCTTCAGGACATTGAGACCGTGCGGGAACCGAGGAAAGACGACAACCGGCCGAAGAAGCGCCACATCTTTCTCCGAATCGATTCCTTTATCGATTCGACGGTTTGGAATGCCGGTTTCAAGCTGGCGCAATGGTGGGAAAACACCACCATTTTCTTTCGCCGCTTCCGCGTCACGGGCTGGAAGAAGGCCGTCTTCGAGGTCCTTGGCGAAGGCATGAACTGGGGTACGGTCGGCGCCGTGCTGATGCTGGCACTCGCCCTTCCGGCATTTGAGGAGACCAAAGGAAACTGGCGTGCCCAGAGCGATTTCGCCGTCACCTTCCTCGACCGCTACGGCAACGAAATCGGCCATCGCGGCATCATTCATGAAGATTCGGTCCCGATCGACGAGCTGCCCGACCATCTGATCAAGGCGGTGCTGGCGACCGAGGACCGTCGCTTCTTCGACCATTGGGGCATCGACTTCCTTGGTCTTGCCCGCGCGATGACCGAGAACGCCCGCGCCGGCGGCGTTGTCCAGGGCGGCTCGACGCTGACCCAGCAGCTTGCCAAGAACCTCTTCCTGTCCAACGAACGCACGATCGAGCGCAAGATCAAGGAAGCCTTCCTCGCCGTCTGGCTCGAGTGCAATCTGTCGAAGAAGGAAATCCTCAGGCTCTATCTCGACCGCGCCTATATGGGCGGCGGCACCTTTGGCGCGGCGGCGGCCGCACAGTTCTATTTCGGCAAGTCGATCACCGATGTCAGCCTGGCCGAGTCGGCGATGCTTGCCGGGCTCTTCAAGGCGCCGGCGCGCTACGCGCCGCACGTCAACCTGCCGGCCGCGCGCGGCCGTGCCAACGAGGTTCTGACCAACCTCGTCCAGGGCGGACTGATGACGGAAGGCCAGGTGATTGCGGCGCGCCTCAACCCGGCGACGGTCATCGACCGTGCGCAGGTGAAGGCTCCCGACTTCTTCCTCGACTGGGCTTTCGACGAAGTCCAGCGTATCGCCCGTCCCTTCGCACAGCATTCGCTGATCGTGCGCACCACGATCGACATGGGCCTGCAGAACGCAGCCGAGGACTCGGTCGAATCGAGCCTGCGCCAATATGGCGAGAGCTTCCGCGTCAAACAGGGCGCGCTGGTCATGATCGAGAATGGCGGCCCGGTGCGCGCCATGGTCGGCGGCCGCGACTATGGCGAAAGCCAGTTCAACCGCGCGACCCGCGCCCTGCGTCAGCCGGGTTCGTCCTTCAAGGTCTATACCTATGCGGCGGCGATGGAGAAGGGCATGACCCCGGAAACGGTGGTCGTCGACGCGCCGATCACCTGGCGGGGCTGGTCGCCGCAGAATTACGGCCGCAGCTATGCCGGCCGCATCACCATCCTGACCGCGATCGCCAAGTCGATCAACACGATCCCCGTGCGGCTCGCCAAGGACAAGCTCGGCACCGAGCTGATCGCCCAGACGGCCAAGGACATGGGCATCGAGACCCCGGTTCGTACCGACAAGACCATGCCGCTTGGCACATCCGAGGTGACCGTGCTCGACCAGGCGACGGCCTACGCGGTCTTCCCGGCCGGCGGCGTGCAGTCGCGCCGCCACGGGATCAGCCAGATCCTCAACTACGACGGCGACATCCTCTACGATTTCGGACGCGACGAACCGCCGGCCCGGCGCATTCTCTCCGAAACGGCCAACGCATCGATGAATTCCATGCTGACGCAAATCCCGATCATCGGGACGGCCCGCAAGGCCGCGCTTGAAAACGGCATCGTCGTCGGCGGCAAGACCGGCACGACGCAGGCATATCGCGACGCCTGGTTCGTCGGCTTCACCGGCGACTACACGACCGCCGTCTGGTTCGGCAATGACGACTATACCTCGACCAACAACATGACCGGCGGCTCGCTGCCGGCGATGACCTTCAAGCGCCTGATGGACTATGCCGAGCAAGGCATCGAGCATCGCGCGATCCCGGGAGGCATTGCGCCGGCAGCACCAGCCAAGCAGCCGGAGGTCGCAACCGCCAAGCCGGATGAAAATGCGTTGCCGCCGCTTGTCCGGCCGCGCTCGCTGTCGACCGACGTCACCCGCCTTCTGCGCACGATCGGCGAAACATTTGAAAAGGCGCCGGCGCTTAAGGCGCCCGAGAAGGCCGGCGGCAATCTCGCCGCCCTCGGTGCGGCTGAAGAACAACGCACCGGACAGGCGAACCGCGATGCCGCGAGCAATTGATCCTTTCCGCGGATACCCCCTGGTGCCGCCTTGCGCCAACAAAAACCGACCCGGCCGCGAAATCGCGGATGTCGTTGCGCCGGGCGCAGATTTCGGCGAGATAGAGGGGCAACCCTCAGGTGCCTCGCCGCAAGATCCTATTCGATAGAGCCGCCCTTGTTTCGAATTCCCTTCCTCGTCGCCCTCTCCCTTGCCATCGCGTTTGGCGGCGGCATTGCGTCGGCCGTCTGGGCGCTGAAGGCGACGGTCGGCTTCGGCTCCATCGCCATCGGCCCCTGGGTCGCCTTCCCCGAGGCACAGACGGCCAATGCCGATCCCTATGCCAAGGCGCACCGCGCCCGCGCGGGCGAGCTTCTTTACGGCGGCGCGGAAGGATTGATGTTCAGCGCCCAGGTCGACGACAAGGGCGAGAAGCTGCAGGCTTCCTGCTCCTATGACGTGGCCGGGCTGACGCCACAGGCGCGCTTCTGGACGTTTTATGCGGCAAACGACGACGGGCAGCCGCTCCGCCCCGGCTCCGACCTGCCATCTGCGCTCAATTCCTGGACGGTGCTGCGCAGCGAGAACAGCAACTTCACGATCCATGTTTCGCCGAACGCACAACCCGACAATTGGCTGGCCATCCGCCATTCGGGCACGTTTCGTCTTGTCCTGACGCTGCTCGACACACCGACGGCAGGCTCGTCCGGCCTCATCGACCTTGCCATGCCGGTCATCACCAGGACGGGGTGTGGCGATGCGTAGTGTGCTCTTCGTCACCGTCCTCGGCCTGGTCGGCGCCGCGCTGCTGCACATCATCATCGTGCTGGCACTGCCGCAATTTACCGGCCGCGATGCCTATACCCGCGTGCTCGGCCTCCTGGAGATGGACAGCTTCTTTGCTCTGACGAGCACTCCGGGGCCAACCGGGCTTGCCAATGACGACCCCTACCTGAGGACTGCCGTCTGCAGCTTCTCCATCGAGGACGGCCCGGCGCGCTTTCTCGCCAGTGGCAACGTTCCGTTCTGGTCGCTCGCGGTCTTCGACAGCAACTCGAACGAAGTCTTCAGCATGAACGACCACACGGCGGTCAACGGCAAGCTTGATCTGGTCGTCGCCACGCCAATCCAGCTGGTCGAGCTTCGCAAGTCGCCCCCGGAGGCACTCGCGCAATCGATCATGGTGGAGATGAAGGAGCAGGACGGCTATGCGGTGCTGAGAGCGATGGCTCCGGTCGACAGCTTCGAGGAGCAGGTCCGCAATTTCCTGGCGGAATCGAACTGCGAGCCGTTCCGGCGGTGATGGCCTAAGACCTCGACAGAGCCGCGGCGATTGCCGCACGGTCAACGCTTGCAATGGCAAACAGCCGTATTCGGCAGGCATGGAGAAGCTGAAATTTGAGACGGCCGACACTCAGGCCGAGGAGACGCGCGCAACCCTTGCGGTCGCTGACGCTGATGGAAGCGACGCTTACTGCTTCTTGATGCGGCGGCCGTCGGGTGCCGTCGGCTGCGGATCGCGGCCGTCGAGGCGCTCGTAGCGAATGCCGGTAAACAGAAGCACTTGGGCTCCGCCTGAGATGGCCGGAGGTCTGCGTGGTGGTATGCGAACCTTGCGGTCCTGAATTCTGATCACGTCTGCCATGCTCGTCTCCATAAAGTCTTGAGACGGATGAACTACCGTACAGATGTCACCCTGCCCGTTCTCGGGCTAGCGCATTTTCCAAGGGGTTACCTGGACAGGCGCGCTTTTCTCGTTTGCTCCTTCTTCCGGTCGCCCGGATGTTACTGTTCTGGTTCACGCGACGCGGACCGATGTTATAGGGTCCGACTCGATAGAGCCACAGGCTGGTTAACAAGTTACTAATACAAGCACTTCAACCTCGACCTGTATTCATTATTACCTAGGGCAGAGCATCGCGATGTACCCAAAGTAACAACCCGCGCCAGTTTCGTTGCTGTTGCTGCCTACTTTCCTGCCCAAGGGCGGAGGGCCTGCCTAACGGCGGGAAAGCAGACCGAACAGGAAGGACACGCCCGCAACGGCAACGAGGGTGGACAGCGGTTCATCGCGAACGCGCTCGCGTACACGCTCCGCCAAGAGATCCGCTTCTCCTTGCATAACCGCCTTCGTGCTCGTCCCGATCGCCGAGACAGCATCCGTCAACCGGGCAATTTCGGCGCGCAACTCGGCGATCTGGGCGTCCACTTCGGCGCGTGTGCCCGCTTCCGCTACGCTTTCGACAACTTTTTCGACCGCCTGTAGTTTCTTCTCGACCATTACAAATGCTCCCTTTGTCTGCGCGGTCTCAACGCGCCGGGTGCCGTTTGGTTCCCCCAAATGCCGAATGAAGCAGGCCGACAAAAGCAGACGGGCGGCCAAAGCCGCCCGTCTGTCCGTCAACTTGGAAGCGCGCAGATGCGGCTCTTCCTCTCAGTTCTCGCAGTAGGGGTCGTCAACCTGGCAACGGACCATCGGAACCGGACGCGCGCCTTCGTATACGCCGCTGTCGTCCTGGCGGACCCGGACGCCGTCACTGCGGCGCTCCCAAGTGCGCCGCTCCTCGCGTTCCGTACGCTCCGTGCGCTCCCGACGCCATTCTCCATCGCGGCGCCATTCTTCCTCGCGCTGACGACGTTCCCAGTCCCGCTGCTCCTGGCGCCGGTCCCGTTCCCAGTCGCGGCGGTCGCGTTCGCGCTGACGCTCCCAGTCGCGGCGGTCACGGCGGTCGTCGACCCAATCCGGCCCGCGGCGCCAGCGATCGCGCTCACGATAAAAATCCCGACCACGGTAATTGCGGTCCCAGTAGCTGTCGAACTGGAAGACAACCGTCGGAATGCCGAGCGGGCGATAGTAGCGCGGCTCGACATAAACGCGGTTGCGGCGATAGTCGGCCTGGACATAACGCCCGGCAACCCAACCGCGCCCACCGTAGAACGAGACATCGCACCACGGCAGATCCGCAAGGCAACCATGGATTTCGACCGATTCGCCGGCCGGTATCATCGACACCGCCGGGTAGCGGGTGCTCGGGCCTGAGCGCATGTTGACATTGGCGGTGGCAAAGCCTTCCGCAGCCGCAGCGATCGCCGGAGCGGCAAGGAGCGCGCAGACCGCCGCCACGCGCAGAATAAATTTCTTCACAGTTCCATATCTCCCATGGAGAGGCCCCTCTTCACATGGCCCCAAACGTCGGCGGGCGTCCGGAGCCCTTCACCGTCGCCGCGATACCTCAGGACCGCATGTGGATTTTTTATGGCTGATGAGGGGGATGTCCCCGGACAAATGCCGGGCCAGCGCATTGATCTATCACGAGAACATGCTGTCCCCATGCCGCAAGCCTGAATAAAGCTCCAACATCCATAGTTAACAGTGCGCTAACGCTTTTCTTTTAATTTTTGCGACGTGTGCCGTTCCGGATCGCCGGCAATGGCGATCATGTTTTGCGTGCAGGGAATTATCGTGACGGATCGCTTTCGTGAGTTGGAAAGGCCACAGACCGGCCGCTTGAAGGACGTTGTCCTGATGGCGACCGTCACTGGTTTCGAAAGCCTGCGTCTGCCCCGCAAATCCGACATGAAGCAGTTTGCAGAACTGTTCGAGCCGCTGTTTCTCGGCTCCAGCAACGAAGCACGCCGGCAGGCGGCGGCCGCCCTTTCCCAGTGCCCGCAGATCCCCGAGGCAGTCGCGGCGTTGATCGGCGGCATGCCGATTTCAATCGCTGCGATTTTTCTCACCCGGTCGAAGGCAATTACAGACAGGACCCTCATCGCCATCATCCGCGAGAGAGGACCAGAGCATGCCGCCGCGATCGCGCGCCGTGCGAACCTTCCTCCGCTTGTCGTTGACGCCCTGGTCAACCATCACAACCCGCCAGGGCTTGCGGCCCGCGCCGGCACGATCAAACATGCCGATGCGGCAACCGAACACTTGCCTAATGAAGCGGATGACGCCTTTTTGCTTCGCACAACACGCGAGGAAGCACTGCGCAGCGAGATCAAGGCGCTCGCCCGCACAGGTTCGCGAGAAATCTCGCCGGCAGCCACGCGGCAAGCCATCAGCGACGTGCACGCTGCCCTGCTGGTCCGTTTTGCCCGCAGCGGCGAAATCATCCTTTTCTCGCGCGTCCTCGCCGAAGCATTGCAGGCCGAGGATCCGCAGGTCGAGCGCATATTGCTCGACATTTCCGGCCAGTGGCTGGCAACGAGCTTGGTCGCCCTCGATGTTGACGCGGCCGATGCCGGGTTTGTGCTGACGGCACTGTACCCGCATCTGCGCGAACCCTATGGCCAGACAAGTCACGCAGACGCGCTGGTCGGCGCACTGAACCAAACCGCGTGCCGGGAACAGCTCGAAGCCTGGCTCAAGGCCGACACCGGGGAACCCGCCGCGGCGGCAAAGCATGAGGCCTATCTTGCCGACAATGCTGCGAACGATGCGCGCCAGCGCGCAGCCCGCAAGGTTGCGGCCTCATCGAGCAACGCGACGCCCCAGAGGCTTTTCGGTCGCCGACGCGGCTAAGCGCGCCCGCAACCTCTCCACAAACAACCTTTGCACCGCCTGTCCTAGAAGTGCTGTTTCATGGCATCGATGATCCAGCTCCACTCGCGTCCGGTCGGAGCCTGCGGCCCCTGCCCCTGTAAGAGCGCCATCAGTTCCTGATAGCGTGCAGAACGCGCGTGGTGCTTGCGATACTGCTCAAGCTGCCAATCAATGAATGCCTTGTCCGGGTTTTGCTTCATCGCCCGCGCCGAGTTCGCGAGCCAGTCTGCAGCGATCTGCCTGCCGTCCTTCGACTGTGGGCTAAGTCCATTTTCAATGGCGGCCCGAACCCTTGCAAAAGTCTCATCCGCGGCTTGCGCATAGGCAGCGGGATTAAAGTCTGCGGTCCATAAGGTGGACATGTGGGCGCGCATTTCGGCGGCATAGGCCTTGTCGGACAGCATGCCCATCAGCTCTGCCCACGCGTCGATCTGCTCCGGGGTCGGATCCTCGGGAAGATCCGGCGTGCCGGCATCTATCATCCTCTTCTTCCATTCCGCGTCCACCGGCGCGCCGCCGGCGACCTCGTCGTAGAAGCGATCGAGCGCCTTTCTGAATTCCGTTTTTGAAAGCTCTGTCACGGTCCACAATCTCCTGAGATCCGCTGGGGAAGGGTCATGGATCTTCAAAGCCGCTCGCAAGGCTGCAGCGATCCGGCGCTTCGACCGGATCTCGGTTTCCAGCGTCCGAAGCCGCAGTGCCAGAACGTCCGCAAGTGACGTTCGGTTGACCAGGATTTTACCGATCTCTTTCAGGCTCACGCCCGCTTCCCGCAGGGCAAGAACGAGGTCGAGCCGGGCAAGGTCGGCACTGGAATAGACACGGTAGCCGCTCTGCGTCCGGGTGAACGGCGGCAGCAGGCCCCTGTCCGAATAGAACCGCAGACGCCTGACCGGGATACCGCTCAGCGCCGAAAGTTCGCCTATCGAGTAGATTTGATCGTCCATGCGAGCGTCCTACGGCTTCCACCAAGTGGAGAGTCAAGCCGCCCGCCGCTGACCGGGAAACAGGCTTATCGCCGCCCTGCCCCATCTTCGGAAACGACATCGAAAAGGTCGCCGCGGTCGTCCAGTTCGATCTCGACGATCCAGCAATCGGGATCGAACCGGACCTCGCTTGCGAGCGCAGCATCGACGCGCTCGGCGTCGCTGTCTCGAAGCCGGACCTCGAATTTGCGGCCGAGATCGACCTCATCGGCAAAGAAATTCTGCGGTGCCGGGGCAAAGAGCGTCTCGGTACCGAGCCGCGTGCGTTGGCGAATGAAAATCGCTCCGGCGTCCTCAGCTCCCTTGCGCAGCACTGCGGCATAGCCGCCGAGCGAAAACGCGCGGCGCAGGAGGGACGAGACGAAGATATGAGACTTCAGGCGCATGACAGGCTGATACACGGGCGCGGCGACGTAGGCAAATCCGCGGCCGGCACGCCCTTATGTCAGAGCGCGCCGATTTCCTTCAGTTTTTTCAGCACCTGAGGGTTGGGCTCGCCCGTCTGCGGCAGCCGGTAGTGCTTTTCGAAATGGCGGATCGCCGCCTTCGTCTGCTCGCCGGCGACGCCATCGACCGCCACATCCGCATAGGCGAGGTTGCTCAACCCCTTCTGGATGTTCAGCACCAGCTCGCTTGAAACCGGAATGTCTGCGCGCGGTGTAAACGTGCTTTCCTTTTCGGCGGATCTGATCGCCGCGGCGACAGGATCGATTTCCACGCCTCCGCTTTTCGCCTCGGCAAGAGGCCTTCCGACAGGGGTGATTTGCGCGACCTTCAGCCCTGGAGCGGCGCGAAGTGCCTTTAGCAGCTCTGCACTGGCAAGGCCGGTCCCCGCCCGGCCGGACCGCTCCTCAAAGCGCAGGATCGCAGCCGTCGTTCGCGGGCCGCTGCGGCCGTCCGGCACGCTGTCGTAAAGGCCGATCCGGCCCAGTTCCTTCTGGATGTCGGCGATAAGCTTCGACGGCGTCGTGTCCGGCACGCTGGCAACACGCTCAGGCGACGGCTTCTGCAGCGGTTGTTCCGCGGACGCTGCTGCAATCACATCTTCGACATTGTCCGTCTTGGGCTCAGCCTCACGCTCGATGACGAAGGTGGTGACGTTCTTCGCCTCGATCTCTTCACCCTTGGCGATGGCGATCCGTTGGGCCGTCTCGGCGCTGACGAGAGGCACGCGCGTACGCAGCAGTGGCGACGGGTGCACGCCGTGCTGATACCACATAGCGTTGGCAGCGACGAAAGAGAAGACAACGAGGAAGGCGGCCGAGCCGCCCGAGACCAGCGGATGGCGCGCCATCAGCCGGCCGGCAAGCCCCACACCCTGTCCGGCAAGGACCAGCCCACGCCCGGCCAGGCCGGGCGCACGCCGCGCGGCCTTCTTCCGTTCAGGCTGTTTTCGCTTGCGCGGCGCCATATCCCCGTTCCCCGTTCAAACCTTTCCCCTCGAACCGCTCCGCTTCGACGGTTGGAGTGACTTCGTTTTCCTTGAGGCGCGGCGGAAACTCCACCGTCACCGACGCGCGCTCTTCTTCGTGCTCTGGGCACGCGATACCTGAGCCGTCGCGCGGAAGCGTGATGACTATGACCGTGCCCTCGCCCTCGCGGCTGCGGATCGAAAGATCGCCGCCGTGCAGCGCCACAAGGCCCTTGACCAGCGACAGGCCGAGGCCGGTGCCTTCGTAGCGGCGGGTATAATCGTTCTGGATCTGGACAAAAGGTTGACCAAGCAGCGCCAGCTTGTCGGCCGCAATGCCGATGCCGGTATCGCTGACGGAGAGCTTCAGCATCGCGCCGTCCGCTTCCGCGTCGATCGTCACCACGCCACCGCGATCGGTGAACTTGACGGCGTTGCCGACCAGATTGATGAGGATCTGCTGGAAGGCGCGCTGATCGGCGTTGATCTCGCCGACGCTGCGGGTAATGCGGCTCGCCAGCTTGACGCCCTTTTCCGTCGCCTGGTGAGACAGCATGGCCTCGCAGGCGGCGACCGCATCGGCGACGCGGAACGGCTCGGGCATGAGCTCGTAACGGCCGGCCTCGATCTTGCTCATGTCGAGCATGGTGTTGACGACGGAGAGCAGGTGCTCGCCGGACTTGTGGATGAGATCCACATATTCGCGCTGGCGATCATTCTCGAGCTTGCCGAAATATTCGCCGGCAAGCACGTCGGAAAAGCCGAGAATGGCGTTTAGCGGCGTGCGCAGCTCATGGCTGACAGCGGCAAGAAACCTGGTCTTAGCGTCGTTCGCGGATACCGCCTCAGCGGTTCTGGCGGCGGCTTCGGCACGCAGGCCGGCTTCCTGAGAGACATCGCGCGATTGGGCGAGAATAGCCGTCAATCGGCCCTCGTCGTCGCGCAGCGGCGCCAGTTCGCAGGACATATAGACGAACTGTTCGCCCTCGATCGGCAGCGTGCGCCGCTCGATGCGGATATCGACCGTCGCCCGGTCGCCGCCCTGGCGCAGGATGTCGATCGCGCTCAGGAATGTGATGCGATCGGAAACGTGGATCTGCTCGATGAAGCCACGGCCAGCCGGATCGCGCATCAACGTCAGATGCTCCTGCGCGTCGCGACCGTGGACGGAAAGGACGTTGCCTCGCAAATCGTGCACGGTCACCAGGCCCGCAAAGAGATCATAGGCCGCCGACAGATCCGGCAGGGCGATCTCCGACGATACACTTGCCTCCGTTTCCGGAGCCGGGCCGCGCGCAATGGCGCCGGCTGCAGCCAGCAGCGAAGCGGACGCCCACAAAGCGGCGCCAAGTGGAAGCGCCGAGGAGACGGGCAGGACGAGCGACAGGGCGAGCGGCACGACCGGCAGTGCGGTCAGCGAGACGGCGGCGACGGTCCGCAGGCGTTTTGCATCGCGCCGGCTCACAGCCGAAGCACCTTGGCGACGGGGCAGCCACAGGGCCGCGACTTCGTCCGCACGGGACGCCCATCTGCCAGCCATGTTACGCAATACGCTCACGCTATACCCTGCTACTTTGTTGTTCTTGCGAGGCTGGTTCCGGCGATTTCCGCATTCTGCGACCGGGACTCAAAAAGCTGCCTCGTGACATGTCGGAATCTCGCATCCCCGGCTTAATGAAAGAATAAACGCGGGCCTGCGGGAACGGCCTGAAACGGCCCAAAAATCCCGTTTTGAGGCAAATCGAACGGCCTTCATTTCTTGTGGTTAACGGGGCGTAAGCAACGGATTTCTGTGCATTTTCTGGACGGCGTTAACGATTGTGGCAGGCCTCGCGCGCAGTGGCGGCCGGAACTTTCGGGGTTCGTGCCGAGGGCTCTGCCACGAACCTTAACGGCAAAAGCTAAAATGCAATGCAAATGCGCATCAAATCGCCGGCCACCGCGTTTTCATTAAAATTTGAAGCAAATGCCGCTCGATTTGGAAAAGCCGTCTTGTGATTCCCGCTCTAATGTCGGTCTCAACAAAGGGCCGGGCATCCAGAGAACGCCGGCAGGTCCCTGAGGAAACGATGGCAGCGTGAACGGGTATCAGGGGATACGACGGCGCTGCGGGATGCCGAAGGTGCAAAAGCCGGCTAAAAGACTGGCGAGCCTCGGCGACCGAACGAAGGATGGGCAGAACATGTGGTTTCTCATCAAGGCGACTTTCTGGTTTTCGATGGTGCTGGTGTTGCTGCCGTTCCTCGATCCCTCGAGTTCGAACAAGCTTGAACATGCGCCCAAGGTAGAGCTTGGCGACACCTTCGCCGCCGCCAACGAAGCGTTCCAGTACATCAGCGCCATCTGCATCCAGAAGCCCGAAGTTTGCGAGAAGGGCGCGGAGACCTTCGTCGCCCTCGGTCACCGGGCTCGCGAAGGTGCTCGTATCGCCTATGAATTCCTCGACACCCAGTTTGCCGAAACCGATGTCGCAAATCCGGACGCCAAGGTGACGACCGGCACGGTCGCACCGGTTGCGAGCGGCACGGTCGCACCGGCGGACGCAGCAACCCCAACCGCGGAGGTCAGCACGCTTGACGCCGAGCCCGTCTTCAAGCGCACCCCGGTTCCGGAGAAGCGCCTCGACCCGAAGACGACGGTCATCCAGTGACCGCAAGTCTTCCGGACGGCCTGATCGACGACATTCTGACCTTCACTGCCTGACTTCCAAACTGCCTGACTCGCCGCTTGTTGCGGCCGCCGCGAGGAGCCCATCCCCTCGCGGCGTTTCTTTTTTGATCGACGCAACCACTGATCGTAGCAGAACCAGCCACGCACAAGCCATAGCTGCTTAGGTCCGCCGCACGACAAGCGGAGGTACCCCCATGCAGATCTATGGGCTTTTCACCAGTACGGGTGCGGCGCGAGCGACGGCGACAGGCGCCTCAACCGCCACCGATGGCGTCAACGGCGAGAACAAGGCCCCAACCTCCATTGCCTTGCGTCTCCTTGCCAGCAACGAAAGCAACGCCGAACGCGCTGCGTTGGCGAAGAAGAAGCTTGACGAAATCAAGGAGCAGTTGCGGATGCTGCGGTTCTGGGCATCGGATCCAGAAACGCTCGCGCGGCTCGCAAAACAGCTCGCCCAGCAACTCGGCACGGTCGCCCAGCAACTGGCCGGCGCAGGTGCGAGCGGCGGAGCATCCGCTTCCGGCGCTGCGACAGCGGCCGCCGCGACGTTGGCAGGCGCCGGAAACGCGCAGGGCGACGGGGTCGAATCGGGTGATACGCAACCAGGCGAGACACAAGTCGACGAGACACAATTGGTCGAGACGCGGGCCGCAGGCACGGATACTGCTGAAGATGGGGCCTCTTCGCCGGACCGATCAACCTTTGCGGAGCGCGCCTATCGCGAATTCGATGGCGATCACGATAGATCCGACTCGACAGCGAGCGTGGCAGCCGAACTCAAATCCGTTGCCGAACAAGTGAAACAGCTGCTGCGCAAGGCCGAGCAGGATTTGCGCGCAAAGGGATCTGGCCGTGGTGCGGACGAAGCGCGCGCTGCCGGCCATGCCTTGTCGGCTGCCGTCGGCAAACTCGGATCGTCCGACGCCAGCACGACAAGTCCCGTCGTCATCCCAACAAGCGTTTCGGTCTGACAGCGGCTGTCAAAGCCGTCGGCTCCAGGGAACCGCACTTGACGGTTCTCAATGACGTTGCCATCCCCTATATGAAGGCTGAAAGCCCACACGCCAAAACGGCAAAGGGATGGACAGGGATGAAGCACGTTCGCGACAAGCACCCGCGAGCGTATAATCTCCCGATAATTGGACCCGGACCATGACGACGCTCGACCAGATCATCGATGATTTCGCTTTCCTCGACGAATGGGAGGATCGCTATCGCTATGTGATCGAACTCGGCAAGGCATTGCCCGAAATGCCGGAAGCCAAGCGGACCCAGGAAAACAAGGTTCAAGGTTGCGCCAGCCAGGTCTGGCTCGTCACGGAGACCGCCGGCAACCCGGACGATCCGGTGCTGACCTTTGAGGGCGAGTCCGATGCCCATATCGTGCGAGGCCTCGTCGCCATTGTACTGGCTATTTACTCCGGCAAGCACGCCTCTGAAATCGCCAGGATCGACGCGATCGACGCCTTCGGCAAGATCGGCCTGATCGAGCATCTGTCGACCCAGCGCGCCAACGGCCTGCGCTCGATGATCCGTCGCATTAAAAGCGAAGCAGAGCTTCGCCTCGCCGCCTGAAAAGGCGCCTTGCGACCCCGGCCGCCCCTTGCACACCACATAAACACAAAGGCCGGACGCTGAAGGTCCGGCCTTTGTGAAAAATGTCCGCGCCCGTCGGCGCGCGAAACCTTCTTGGTTCCTGCGCCGGACGGGTCAGGCGCTTACTTGCCGCGACGCTTGCGGCGCTGGCCGAGGCCCATTTCCTTGGCGAGGCGCGAGCGGGCTTCCGCATAGGCCGGCGCAACCATCGGGTAATCGGTCGGCAGGTCCCACTTCTCGCGATATTCTTCCGGCGACAGATTGTGGTGGGTCATCAGGTGACGCTTCAGCGACTTGAAGGTGCCGCCGCATTCCAGGCAGGTGATCTGGTCGTCCTGGACGGACTTGCGAACCGATACGGCCGGCTTTGGCTTTTCAACGGGGATGACGACCGGCGCCGGAGCAGCCGTGTTGTTGAGCGCCGAATGCACGTCTGCGATCAGCGTGGGAAGCTCGGCGACCGGAACCACATGATTGCTGACGTATGCGGCAACGATTTCCGCCGTCAGCTCAACCAGAAGTTCATGGCTCGCGCCAAGCGCTGTTTCAGTCATTTCTTTCTCCTATCGGACTTCAGCACAACCCGAAACGGCGTTTCGGGGGAGGAACGCTTGCAAGAGTCGTGAGGAAGCCTTCGCTGCCTTGGGATAGACCATCATACGCGGCAAGGAGAAACGCTGGCCGCGATATCAAGAGTTGGAATTTTGATTACGAAACCTGCTGCCGAGTCACCGGTGACGACCGAACTCTCAAAGCAACAACCAACATTCACAACTCACGCTGGAATTTCAGATCAAAGTATTTTCCACGACGACACTTTACATTTACTCGATTAACATCGATGCCCGAAAAGTCCAAACATAAATTTAGCGATGCTTAGCAACTTTATCTCCAAATTGCTAAAATGGCCACACTTCATCGCAAAGTTCTGAAATACAGAGTCAGAAATGTGATCGATCAGCCGCGACGCGGCTCTTCCTTTTGCGGAAGCTGATCTATGACAGATAGCTTTGCCAGCCTGTAACCTGCCTGATGTGCCGCTTTTGCCAAGAGATGAGCCGAGATTGGTGCAGTCAGAACGAAGAAGAAAAAGCCGGCAAGCGCACGAATCAAGATCGCAGCGTCCAGAGAATGCACCCCCGCCGCCAAAAGCAACAGGCCCGATCCAATCGTGCCGGCCTTCGACGCCGCATGCATTCGCGTATAGAGATCGGGGAAACGCACGATGCCGATCGCCGCCAGCAACGAGAAAATCGCGCCGACCACAAGCAGGGCTGCGACCAGCACTGCAACGACCATATCGATGGCAGGGCTCATCGGCGGCCTCCCTTGCGCTTGCGATGCGTCGCTCCGCTCCGTGCGACCGCCGCTCTCTTTGCTTGGGCGGCACCGCCCTCGACGCCGACCTTTTCAGGCGAAAGGCCGCGCGCAAGAATGAAGCGTGCAAAGGCGACCGTGGCGAGGAACCCGACGAGCCCGAGCGCGATGGCAATGTCGATGTAGAGATTGAAACCGGTGCGGATCGCGACGACGGCGATCAGGCCGATGGCGATCGCCACCAGCATATCGAGGCCGAGCACCCGATCCGGCAGCGTTGGACCACGGATGATGCGCCAGACTGTAATCAACAGCGCGACGGAAAGCACAACGAGGGCGAAACCGGTCGCAAGGGCTTCTATCTGCTCCGGCAGGGTCATTCGAATGCCTCCTTGATCCGCCGCTCAAAGCCGCTTGCAATGTCGCGCCTCAAGGCGCCGGGATCGGCACAGTCGAGCGCGTGCACATAAAGCGTACGGCGGTCGTCAGACACGTCGACCGACAATGTCCCCGGCGTCAACGTAATCAGGTTGGCAAGCAGAGCGATCTCGAAATCGTACTTCACTGTCAGCGGGTAGGCGAAGATACCCGGCTTCAGCACCATTTTCGGCTGAACCACCAGCCAGGCGACCTTGGTCGCCGAGACCGCCAGTTCCTTGAAAAACAGCGCCGTCAGCAGAAAGAGCCTGAGCGGACGCACCGGGTAGGCGACCGGCTCAAGCTCGCGGCGGATCAGAAACAGCGACAACGCGCCAACGATAAAGCCGAGAACCAGGTTGGCCGGCGAGAAGCTGGCGCTGATCGCTGCCCAGATTGCCGTGAACACCAGGTTGATGGTCAGAAACTTGGTCACGGGGTACCTCCCGGAAAGACCGAGTTCAGGTAGGCCGACGGTTCGGCAAGTCCGGCCGCGGCATTCTGGATCGTCGACAGCACCGGCTCCGGGTAAAGGCCGATCGCCAGCGCCAGCAACGTCAGCACCGTCAGCGGCAACAGCGTGGCGGGCGCGATCGACACGGACTGGGCCTCGCCGCCTCCGTCAACCGGATCGCGCCAGTAGGCCAGCAGAAAGAAACGCCCCGTAACAACCGTCGTCAGGAAACCGGTCACAAGCAGAGCCGCCGCCAGCCACCAGGCGCCGATATCGAGCGCGGCCTTGACCAGCATGACCTTCGGCCAGAAGCCGGAGAACGGCGGCAGGCCCGAAACGGCGAAGCAGAGCATGAGCGTCAATGCCGCAAAGCCGACGTGACGCCGGTAGAGGCCAGCAAGCGATGACAGCGAGAAGCTGCCGCCAAGCCTGGCCGCGATGCCGGAGGCAAAGTAGAGCGCGGTCATCACGAGCATCGAGTGCAGCGCGTAAAAGATCGCGCCGCCGATGCCGCCCGGCCCGCCCACGGCAACGCCGGCGAGGATCGAGCCGATGCCGGAAACCACGAGATAGCCGAGCATGCGGCGGAAGTCAGATTGCGCCAGAGCGCCGAAGGCGCCAACCAGCATGGTCAACGCGCCGGCCGCGGCGATCACCAAGCTCAACTCTTCGCGCTCGACCGGCAACAGCATCACGGTGATGCGGATCAGAGCGTAGATCCCGACCTTGGTGAGCAGCCCGGCAAACAGCGCCGAAACCACCACGCGCGGTGTGTGATAGGACGCAGGCAGCCAGAAATTCACCGGGAAGGCCGCGGCCTTCATGCCGAAAGCGAGCACGAACAGTGCCGTCAAGGTCATCAGCGGCGCCGTGCCGGAGAGCCCTTCGGCCTTGCGGGCGATGTCGGCCATGTTGAGCGTGCCGAAGCTCGCATAGAGATAGCCGGTCGTGATCAGGAACAGCGTGGTGGCGACCAGGTTGAGAAAGCCATACTTCACCGCGCCGTCGATCTGCTCGCGTTCGGAGCCGAGCACGATCAGGCCGAAGGACGAGATCAGCAGCACCTCGAACCAGACATAGAGATTGAAGACGTCGCCCGTGAGGAACGCGCCGGAGACGCCGGCCATCAACAGCATGAGGAACGGATAGAAGCCGTAGCGGCGGCCGCTGTCGTTGATGTCAGCGAGCGAATAGATGCCACCGGCAAGCGCGACCACGGAGGCCGTCAGTGCAAAAAGCGCGCCTGTCAAATCGACGGTGAAGGCGATGCCGAACGGCGGCAGCCAGCGTCCCATGACCATCGTTACCGGACCTGTGGCGATCACATGCCGAAGCAGAAGGGCATCGATTACCACCAGCCCGGCAAGCCCGGCGACGGCGACATAGGGATGCCAATCGATCTTCCGGCGCAGCATCACAAGCAGCGCACCAATCGCCAGGCACCAGGCAACCGGCAGGATCACCAGCCAATCGGCGGGTGCGACGGGCGCGAGCACGAGTGCTGCGGAAAGATCGGCGGGGGCGGAGGTTGAAGCGGCCATGGGTCAGTCAGTATCCAAGCGGCGGAGCCGGCTCGTCCTTCGGCTCGGCGACGCGCATCTCGTCGGTATTGTCGGTTTGCAGTTCTTCGTACGCCCGCCAGGCAAGAACCAAGAGGAAGGCGAAGAAGGAGAACGAAATGACGATTGCCGTCAGGATCAGCGCCTGCGGCAAGGCATTGGCGGCCGGGCTGGCAAGGGCGTCCTGACCGCCGGGAATGACCGGCGGCACACCGCGGGTCAGCCGTCCGCCGGTAAAGATCAAAAGGTTCACCGCATTGCCGAGGATCGCGACGCCCAAAAGCACGCGAATTATGTATTTCGACAAAAGCAAATAGATTGCGACCGTGAAGAAGATGCCGACAAGCAGCGCAAACCAGGCTTCCATCACTCGCCTCCCCGCTCTTCGAGCGAAAGCGCAATCGAACTGATCGCGCCGACGACGACGAGATAGACGCCGCAGTCGAAGAGCGTCACCGTCGAAAGCGGTATTTCTACACCAAATACAGAAGGGTAGATCCAGAGGCCGGTCATGAAGGGAACGCGCGCCGCAATCGAGATCAGACCCGCAATTGTCGATGCGAACAATCCAGCGCCGGCGATCGCCATCGGATGGAAATAGATGGCGCGGCGCACGGTCTCGACGCCGCATGCGATGCCGTAGATCGCGAGTGCCGAAACCGCAATCAAGCCGCCGATAAAGCCGCCGCCGGGCTCGTTATGGCCGCGCAACAGCACGAAAATCGAAAACAGCACCATCAGGCTCGTCAAGAAGGGCGCGACGGCTCGGAAGATCACCGACTTCATGCGCGTTCCTCCGCATCCGGGTCGTTGTCGGCGATCCGCCGCAGCGAACCGGCTCTCAAGCGAACCAGCGACAGGATGGCGAGACCGGTAACCATCACCACGGCGATCTCACCCAGCGTATCCGTACCGCGGAAATCGACGATGATGACGTTCACGACATTGGCGCCGTGGGCGATCGTCTTCGAATAGAGGTTGAAGAAATCGGTGAGCGTCGTATCGAAGGGAACGCCCGTGACCTTCAGGAGCATCAGACCGAAGCCGGCGCCGCAGGCAAGCGCGATCGCAAGATCGGGGACCTTCTGAGCGAGCGGGCGATGGTCGGACGGCGAGAGCCTGAGCCGCGTCATGACCAGCGCCAGGACGACAACCGAGAGCGTCTCGATCATGAACTGGGTGAAGGCGAGATCCGGTGCGCCGTAGAGCAGGAAAATGACGGCAACGGCAAAGCCCTGGATGCCGAGCGAGACGATCGCCGTCAGCCGATCGGCCGCGACCACCACGGCGCCGAGGCCGATGACCGCGATTGCCATGATCGCAAGTTCGTGCAGCGGCACATCCGCTGCGAAATATGGAGCGCGCGGAAACTCACCGTAGGAAAGCGGAACGACCAAAAGCACGAAGGCCACCAGGATGAAGGTCGCGGTCATGTAGACCTCGAGACGGCCCGACTGCAGCCGGCGTGTCAGGGCCACGGAAAAGCGCACAAGCCCGCGGATGAACTGATCGAAACCGCGATCCGGACCCCAGCCGATATCGGCAAGGATGGTGGCAATGAAGGCGCGCAGGCGATCAAGCTTCAGGTATAAGATAACGCCGATCACGGCGGTCGCGATCGACAAAGCCAAGGGAAGGCCGATGTGCGGGACGACGGATATCGCGACGGTACGAGGCTCGCCCGCGATCGCCGAGGCCATCGGCGTCGACACCAGCTGGTGCGTCAGCCCCGACAGCAACGCGGCGGAAAGCCCCTTGGCCGCCAGCAGCGCGGGGCCGAGCCAAAGAAGGATCGGCGCTTCGTGCGCCACCTTCGGTGTGTCGACCCTTGGACCGATGAAGGGTCGCAAGGCGACAGCGAAGGCGACGGCAAACATCAGCGCATTGCCGACAATGGCAAGAGCGGCAAAGACCATGGTGCGGCGGTCGAAGCCCGACAGCGCGTAGTAGATCTCCTCCTTGGCGATGAAGCCGAAGAAGGGCACCAGTCCGCCCATCGAGAACGCAGCTGTGAGCGCGATCACGAAGGTAAGCGGCATCGCGGAGCGCAGGCCACCGAGCCTGGTCACGTCGCGCGTGCCGGCCTCATGGTCGATGATGCCGGCGACCATGAACAGGGCGCCCTTGAACAGGGAGTGCGCAACGAGATAGAGCGCCGCCGCTTCGATTGCCTGCGGAACGCCAAGACCGGTGAGCATGACCAGCAGACCGAGCGACGCCATTGTCGTATAGGCGAGCATCAGCTTCAGGTCGGTCTGACGGCACGCGAGCACCGCGCCGATGACAAGCGTTGAGCCGCCGAAGAGCGGCAACAGGATCTGCCATTCCGGTGTCCCGCCAAGCACCGGATTGAGCCGCATCAGCAGATAGACGCCAGCCTTCACCATCGTTGCCGAATGCAGGTAGGCCGACACGGGCGTCGGCGCCTCCATCGCGTTTGGCAGCCAGAAATGGAACGGAAACTGGGCCGACTTCGTAAAGGCGCCACCGAGGACGAGAAGGAGTGCGGCGAGATAAAACGGGCTTTCGCGCATTTCCGGCCCGAAGGCGGTGAGCAACGAGAGCTGTGTGACGCCACTGACATTCCAGATGATCAGCAGCCCGGCCAGCAGGAACAGCCCGCCTCCCCCGGTCACGACCAGCGCCTGCAGGGCTGCACGCCTTGCAGCTTCGCGCGCGTGGTCGAAGCCGATCAAGAGGAACGACGTGATCGAGGTCAGCTCCCAGAAGACAAAGAGCATCAGGAAGCTGTCGGAGACGACGAGCCCGAGCATCGAGCCCATGAACATCAGAATGAACGAAAAGAACCGTCCCTGCTGCGGATGTCCCTTCAGGTAGCCGCCCGCGTAAAGCACGATCAGCATGCCGATGCCGGCGATCAAAAGCACAAACGTCAACGACAGTCCGTCGATCAACCAGGAGAAGCTGACATTGAAAGACGGGATCCAGGCATAGCCTCCGGTGACAACCTCGCCCCTGGACACCTCCGGCCAGAAACCGCTGAAATGCAGGACGATTGCCGCTGGAAAGAGCGCCAGAACCCAAGCCGCATTGTGGCCGAGAACACGGGTAAGAAGGGGCGCGACCAATGCCGCGACGAAAGGCAGTGCAAGAGCCAGAAATGTCAGGGCCGCAACGTCCATCGTCCTGGCGTTCTCCTTTGTTTTTCGCCGTATAATCAATCGAACGCCCGACATAGAAGAAGGGTGTTGGCGCCTCAAGCCTTATGCAGGTAAAATCGACGTTATGTGCTGCCAATTCGGCCAAGCCATCCGAAAACAGCAGGCTATGCTTTACCAGATTCGCCGGGCTTGTGCGTCCGTGAAGCGAACAATTAAAATGCTGTTAGCGCATTATACATTCTGAGCCGGCGCATGGTTCGAACGTCCTGGAATCGGCACAGCAAGACGTGGTAGTTGTATTCTCAAGCCTTCTCAATTCGGAGTAAACACGTCAGGAGCAGCCGGCACCGCAAGCTGCACAGAACTGAAGACCCCCACCATCTCGAATGGGCGAGGCCCACTTGGAACGATCTCGGATAGTCGTCATCGCCAGTATCCTGGCCGCGCTCGGCGCTATCTTGCCGATGCTGGCAGCCTATTACCTATCCTGGTCGATTGCGGTGCGCGGCGAACAGATGCGGCTGGCGCGCCTTGCAGACTACGCCATCATGCGCGCCGACGCCGCACTCGACGAAGCGACACACGCGCTGAAAACTGCCGACCGGTTCGACGTGCCGCCCTGCATGGCGTCTCACATCTCCGCCATGCGCGCCCTCGTCGTCAACACGACCGCTATCGAAGATATCGGCTATTTCGAAAACGGTCTGTTGAGGTGCACGTCATGGGGCTACCCGCCCCGCCGCCTCACCCGCGCCCAGCCCGCGGACTTTGTTGCCGCCAACGGCATAGAAGTCATTCCGCGGATGTACCCGACGATCAGCACCGGCACGGCCATGACGGCGTTTCGCCTCGGGTCCTACACTGTGCTGACGAACCCGGCCCGCTTCGTCGACGTCATTGCGGAGCCTGGCACCCGGCTTGCGGTGGCGACGAAAAACGGTGTCGTTGTCAGCACCTTGAACGACCCTGACTCGTCGCTCACGGCGCGGCTTTCCGAACTTCCCAAGACCGGCAGCAGTGGCGGCAACCTCTTTGCGACCGGTCGGGGAGCAAACTGGATCGCCGTTGCAAGCGCGCCCAGCATCGCCATGCTCAAAGACATGGACCGCGAGCGCCTGCTTCTCCTGCCGGTCGGCGCCCTGGTCGCCGCGCTCATGGTTGGGCTCGTCATCTGGCTGTCCCGACGCCGGCTCTCGCCGCTGGGCGAGCTTTCGATTGCCGTCCAACGGCACGAATTCATTGTTCACTATCAACCGCTCATCGAGCTGAAGACCGGTATCTGCGTCGGTGCGGAAGCACTCGTGCGCTGGCGCCGACCGGATGGGCAAGTCGTGCGCCCTGACCTCTTTGTCCCGTTGGCGGAAGAAAACGGCTTGATCGAGGAGATCACTGATCAGGTTATTCGTGCGGCGATCGCAGAGCTGAAGTCGGTTCTCGTCGCCGACCGCTCGCTGCACATCGCCGTCAATCTCGCCGCCGACGATATCAAGTCGGGTCGCATTCTGCCCGTCATCGCGGCCGCACTCGAAAACACCGGGATACTCGCCGAACAGGTCTGGCTGGAAGCGACCGAACGGGGCTTCATGGACGTGAAATCGGCCCGGGCGACAATCGAGGAGGCGCGCCGTCGCGGCCACTCGGTGGCAATCGACGATTTCGGCACCGGCTATTCGAGCCTGCAGTATTTGCAGGAACTGCCGCTCGACGCCCTGAAGATCGACAAGTCTTTCATTGATACCGTCGGCACGGACTCGGCCACCAGCTCGATCACGCCGCATATCATCGACATGGCCAAGTCGCTCGATCTCTACATCGTCGCAGAGGGTATCGAGCGCCAGGAGCAGGCCGACTACCTGCTTGAGCGCGGGGTCCAGTACGGCCAGGGCTGGCTGTTTTCCAAGGCACTTCCGGCGGCCGAATTCATCGCGTTCTACAACGACCGCAAGCGCCGCCGTGGGGTAGGCCCGACCGTGATACGCCGCGAGATCGCCTGACGGGCCCTTGGTGGCTTTCAGGTCAGCAGACTGTCCAGATAGGCTGAGGCCTCGTTGGTGCCGATGCGAACCCACATCGGCTTGTGATCAGAAAGCTGATAGGTCTTCCAGTCCGGATAATAGGCCTTGAGCTCGGCCTCGCTCTTGTCGCGGCCATTGCTGCTTTTTTGCATCGCAGTGCGATAGTCCGGCTCGTCACCGTCCCTGAAGATCGAGGCGTAGATCTCGAATATGCCCGAGTTGCGCTTCAACGGATCATCGGCCGGCTGATCAATAAAGTTGAGGAGCTCGGAGCGGGCCTGGAAGGCGATCTGGTCGTAGTACTTCGTCAGGTCAAGATTGCTCGGGCGATCGAGACTTTTCGGGATGGCGAACCCCGCGTCCTTCAACTTGCGCATCGTTTCGTGTTCGGGGTGGACGATGTTGAAGTCGCCAAGCAGAATGAGAGCCTTCCCGCGCTTCAGCGCGTCTTCCGCACGCTTCCCGAAGTAATTGGCGATCCGCTCGATCTCCTGAATGCGTTCTCCAAGAGCCGGTCCGGAATCCTCGCCATAGTAGATGTGGACGGTGCAAATATCGAAGCGGAACCAGCCGGACTGGAAAGAAGCGGTAAAGGGCGTGCGGCGGAACTGCTTGCCGGCATAAAGGCGCTCACCCCCAACCTCGGCCGTCACCGGGGAGACCAGCATCGAATTCGGGAGCACGATCTCGCCGGCGATGTTGCGGAACCGGACCTTTCGTTTGTCGTACAGGTACAGCAGCCGTTCGCCGTTGCCGCCGAGCGCCGTGTCGGTGACATCGGTGGCAATGAAATCGAAATCGGGACCGAGAATGTCCATGATCTCGAGCCATTCTTCGATCTCGTTGACTTCCTGCACCGCGACAAAATCGAAACGGGAGAGGATTTCGGCAAGGTAAAACCACGTTTCAGGCTCGCGGCTGCCGAAGCCGCGCCGGTTTTTCTTGCCGAAATCACGGATGTTCCAAGTGGCGAGCAGCAGATTGCGGTCGCTGTCCTTGGCCGGCACGTCGGCATCAAGCTGGGCGCGAAGCCGCTTGAGGTTTTCCACGACATGCCTGCGCCGATCGAGCTCCCGAAACGCGAACCTGAGCTTGTAGTAGCGCATGATCCCCTCCCGAAAAACACCAGGCAATATACGCCATCCAATGTTGCAACTCCATGTCACCACAGCCCAGGAACACATTGACGCGCTTCGACCCGCTGATTGCGCAGGCGCAGGCGCGTTCCTATATTATCGCCGCAGCGACAGGAGACTTCGATGACGACGGTGAAGGCGCCCAAGGTGATAAAGACCGATGCTGAGTGGCAAGCGCAACTGTCGCCGGAGCAATACCGCATCACCCGGCACCAGGGCACCGAGCGTCCGTTCACAGGCCCGTTTCTCAACAACAAGCAGACCGGCACCTATGCGTGCGTCTGTTGCGGGCGAGCCCTATTCCGCTCGGATACAAAGTTCGATTCCGGTTGCGGCTGGCCGAGCTATTTCGCGGCCATCGACGATCAAGCGATCCGCGAGATCGAGGACCGCTCGCATTTCATGGTGCGCACGGAAATCCGGTGCGCCGATTGCGATGGCCATCTCGGACACGTCTTCCCCGATGGACCGCCGCCGACGGGCCTGCGCTATTGCCTCAACGGCCACGCCATGACGTTTACCGAGGATTGACACTGGCGCGCGGAAGGAGTGGCATGGGGCTTGATGTTCTTCTACTGCATGTTGGCTGAGCGCCGTGGAGCGCCGGTCACCGCGCCATTGAGAGAACAAGGCATCGAGCGAGCCGAGAGGAGGTCCGCATGCTGCGCATCCTGACTGCACTCGCACTCCTCGTGCCGACCGCCTCAGCGGCGTTGGCTGCGGAGGACTGGCAGGCCTATTCCAATGCTCGGTTTGGTTATGTGCTCGATATCCCGCCGGGCTTCGAATTGCAGAGCGAGGGCGACAACGGCGACGGGGCGAGTTTCCACGCCAACGACAATGGCGCGACGCTGTCCGTCTTCGGAAGCACTCTGCTCGACGGTGACTTTGAGACCGACGTCAACGACCGGATCGGCTACGAGCGGGAGGGCGAATGGCGGATCGTCTATTCCCGCGTCACAGCGGCCTGGGCCAGCTTCTCCGGCTCGCGCGGTGAGGAAGTGTTCTATACCCGCGCAGTTGCGCTCTGCGACGGAAGCGCCGCCTATTTCCGACTGCAGTACCGCAAGAGCCGGCTCACGAGCTTCGACGGCGTGATTTCACGCATGGCCGAAGCACTGAGGCCATCAGAAGGCTGTCAGCACGCGCCTGTCGCGGCGGCTGCGGGCGAAGCTCCGAACTGATTGAAAGCAAGAGCGCATCTGTCTCTTGCAGGCGCGGCTCAGGACGACGTCGCGGTGCTGAAACACGTCAGAACCGCCGAATAGTGCACGGCAGCGCCGGTCACCACGAAACCGTGCCAGATGGCGTTCTGAAAGCGCAGCTTCTCCCACACGTGAAAGATGACGCCTGCGGAATAGATGATGCCACCGATCAGGATCAGCAGCAGCGTCGTTGCCGTCAAGGTCGACAGCAACGGCCCGATGGCAAGGACGCCGCTCCACCCCATGGCGAGATAAAGCAGGATCGCCAGCCGGTCGAAGCGACCGGGGAAAAGACATTTGATCGCGACGCCAAGTGCGGCGATCGTCCACATACCGATCAGCATCACGAACAGGAACGGGTCGTCCAGGCCGCGCTGAAGGAAAGGCGTGTAAGTCGCCGCAATCAGGACGAAGATAGAGGAATGATCGAAGCGGCGCAGGAACCACTTGGTTCGCGAGACGGGATAGAGATTGTAGAGAAACGAGATCGAGAGTGTCGCGAGCAGCCCTCCGCCGTAGACGGCGGCTGCGGCAAGCTGGCCGCTCGTGCTCCAGAGCGTCGCGTAGAAGATCAGCGCCGTGACACCCACAAGCGCCGCAGCCAGGCCAATGCCATGCACGATGCCGTCGGCAATCAGCTCCGAGCGGTCATAGTTCCACTTGACGCCAGCGAACTCCACGCGATCCCTCTCCCCGTTCCTGTCTTTTTAAAGGGCGCGCTCTTGACGTGTCGCACCGTGCCATTTCCCTTATCCTGCCACAGCGCCGCCCGGTGGCATAGGCGCGTCGACGCGGCAAAAGCATCAACTTTTGCAACGCATTACTACAATCGCATCACGTGGCTTCGACGCGCTGCCGGGACTTGTGTGCAGACGCGACGATGACCACATGGGCAGTGGAAGTCACTGAGCCGGAGATTGACCATGCCCGTCTTGCGCACCCCTCACCCGGAACTGGCGGTTGCGCTCAGCGCCCTCTGCCTGCGATCGAAAGCCGTGTGGGGCTACGACCCCGCCTTTCTTGAAGCGTGCCGGTCGGCTTTGACCCTGACGGCCGAAGACTGGCGGGACTCGGATCTGCAGATTGCCGTCGAAGGTGAAACGATCCTCGGCCTTGCGCAGGTCCGCTCCAGCAGCGATATCGCCGAGCTCGACAAGCTTTTCATCGAGCCGGATGCGCGGGCGGCAGGTATTGGGCGGATCCTGTTTGACTGGTGCGTCGGAGCGGCGCGTCGCCGTGGCGCGGCCTTTATGACGATCGATGCAGATCCCGGCGCTGCCGATTTCTATCGCCGCATGGGCGCGGTCGACGATGGGGTCGTTGCATCAGGCGTGATCCCGGGGCGCTTTCTGCCCCGACTGAAACTGGAGCTGCAGCGCGCCGGGACGACTGGCTGAAGGATCACCGGCCGCCGCGGGAGACCTCCGCCGCGCATTCCTGGCAGAGCGGCGCATGGGGTACGGCCTGCAGGCGCGCCGACGCAATCGGCAGGCCGCAGCGCACGCAAGTACCGAACGTGCCGGCTGCAATCCGGTCGAGCGCGGCATCGATGGCGCGGATCTCCTCCTGTCCGGCAAGGCCGAGGCCTTCCAGAACTTCGTCGCCTTCCCGTTCGGTCACGCGATCGGGCACGTCGGCGTTCATGGGTTCATCGAGATCGTGCTCAATCTTGACCAGACGCCCTTGCAGCTCCTCCTTGCGGCGGGTCAGGCGGTCGCGAAAGTCGTCAAGCGCATGCTTGTCCATCTGAACACTCCTTGGCGTTGGCGGCGCGATGGTGCGCGCCGCAGGCGCTCTTTTTGTTCGTGGCTTACCGGTCGACGAGAACGGCGCATGGGCAATGGCTGACCACGCGGCTTGCGGTTGATCCGATGAAATAATCGATCAGACCCGGCCGGTGCGAGGCGATGATCACCAGATCGGCATTCTCTTCGCTGGCGAACGCGTTGATGGTTCCGGCGGCACCACCGGTGCGGATTTCGACGCGGCCCTTGATTCCGTGCTTGGTCTTCAGCGCGTCGAGTGTCTTCTGGGCCTGCTTGCGGGATTCCTCGACCATTTCCAGCGGGAAGTCGACGATCATGTAGCCCTGCGCATAGGCATTCAGATCCTCGACGACATTGAGCAGGATAATCTCGCCCCCCTCATCGACCAGCTTTTCGGCGATGCCCATGACGGACTCTCCGTGCTCGAGCTGATCCATGGCAATCGGGACGATGATCTTCTTGTACATGCTGCACTCCTTCTGTTGCCCACCCGGATCGCCGGCGCCCGATGCGACAGGCCAACCCCTCGCCTGAAGATTGCGCCCGCGCGGCCTTTTTTGCTTTGATTGAAATCAAATCGAAAGGGTTGCGCTTGCGTGGGCTCACTCAAAATGAGGTAGGGCGACGGCAATCACTGTCAACGCTCATCGAACACAACATCAAGTGACTGACAGCCTTCCGTGAACGGACGAGACGGCCCATATTCCCGGCATCAGTTTCACCGAAACTGCGCCGGACAATCGGCTGCAGCTTCGATGCCAAGGAGACCGGAATGACGTCGCACCAGACAGCTGACATCCCGACGGACCATGCGCTGGCTATGCCTGCCCATGTCGACCACGCGCACCTGGTCGTCCAGGATCTGCCCGTTGTTTCGGCCTGGTACCAGAAGATCATGGGCCTGAAGCCGCTTGAGACAAGTCCGAGCGGCGCGACGCTCGGTGTCGGTGGCCGGCCACTTTTGACCCTGTCGACCGAAGGCAGCGCGGCACGCGCGCCACGCAATGCGCCCGGCCTGTTCCACAACGCCTTTCTGGTGCCGAACCGGGACGAACTCGGCCGCTGGCTTGCGCACGCCGCGCACAACAATGTCAGGCTGCAGGGTGCCTCCGATCACCTGGTCAGCGAAGCCATCTATCTCGCCGACCCCGAAGGCAACGGCATCGAGGTCTATCGTGACCGTCCGCGCCACGAGTGGAGCTTCAAGCCCGACGGCACCGTCGGCATGGATACGCTGCCGCTCGATCTGCAGGCGCTCTACGACGAGGCGTCCAAGGACCGGTGGGACGGGATGGCCGACGGCACCGCGATCGGCCATATCCACCTGCAGGTTTCCGACATTCCTCAGGCCGATGCGTTCTTCCGCGATGTTCTCGGTCTCGGACTGATGGCGCGCTATCCGGGTGCGAGCTTCTTTGGCGCGGGCAAGTACCATCACCACGTGGCGGCCAACATCTGGAACTCGCGCGGCGCACCAAGGCGCGAGAGCCACATGACAGGGCTTTCGGACTACACGATCCAGTATAAGGAGCCGGCCGAACGGGCCGCCGCACTCGACAAGCTCGACGCGCTGGAGATCGCCGTCAGCCGCAACGGCAATGGCTACCGCCTCGTGGACCCCTGGGGCATCGGCCTGACGCTCGTCGCCTAAACACCCTCACCTCGGCCGTCGACGCTTGAACGCCGGCGGCCCTCCTGCCGCACGGGCCTTCAGACAGCCGATCGGCGGATAGTGGACAAGGCACTGCCCTATATTCTTAAAATTGCAGACAGACCTTGCCTCCCGGCTGCGTCAACACGCCGCTGGATAGGGGCTGCTTTGTCGACCAATAAACTTGAGTATTACACTCACATATCTTAACCGCATGCCCAAGCGGCCTCGCCCAAGGCTGCATATATGCGGAGTTAATGATATGAAAAATAAGAATATTTTTATGGCCGCCCTGGCAAGCGGCACCTTGCTTTCAGGCCCGGTCCTGGCGCTTGACCTGCGACCGCAGGCAGAAATCGAAGGCGGCTTCTTCAGCGGCGGCTCCGGCGCCAGTGGCGGCTTCTTCCTGCCGTTCGTAGTCGATTCGGGCAATGCGATTTTCATCGATACACGCGGAGCGATTGAAAACGACGCCGTTCGTCAGGGCTCGATCGGCGCCGGTTACCGCTTCCGCGCCAATGAGCAATGGGTCATCGGCGCCTATGGCTATTACGATTACCTGAAGAGCACCCACGGCAATTCCTTCAGCCAGGTCTCCTTCGGACTTGAGGCGCTGAGCGGCGATCTGGAGATGCGCAGCAACTTCTATCTGCCGCTGACCGGTGCCAAAGCCCTTAGCGCGTTCAACGCCGCCTATGTGCGCGACCATGTGCTCGTTTTCCAGGAAGGCAAGGAGCGTGCCCGGCGCGGCATCGACGCCGAAGTCGGCGGGCGGCTGCCGGTGTTCGACGAAGGTTCGAATGTACAGCTCAAGGTCTTCGGCGGCAGCTACTGGTATGGCGGCCGCAATCTCGGAGACATGTTCGGCGCCAAGCTGCGCGCGGAGTTGACCTTCGCCGACCTGCCCGGACTGTCGGAGGGATCGACCGTTTCGCTCGGCGTGACCGGCACCTATGACAACGAAGACAAGCTGAAGGGCGCCGTCATGGCGCGGCTGCGCATTCCGTTCGGTGCCACCGGTTCGACCGGCGACGCCTTCGACCCGATGACCCAGCGCGTCGAACGGGCGACCCGGATCCGCACGCACGCCGGCGCCACCGGCGACATCGAGGCGGCGCAATTCGTCGACAGCGGCCGCAACGCCGGTCGTGTGGTCACGGTTTCCTCGGCTTCGGGTAGTGCCTCCGACATCAATGCCTTGATTGGCGCTGCCGGCACCAACGCGCTGATCCTTGCCGACGGCAATCTCGGACTGGATCGGACACTAACACTCGGCAACGGCCAGACGCTCCTCGGTGGCGGCGGGGCGATTACCGTGCGTGGCGCATCCAGCGGCGCAACGGCAAACTTCGTCAACCGGGGTGCGGCCACGACGATCACCGGCTACAATCCGGCCCAGGACGTGATCGCCATGGCGTCGGGCAGCACCGTCTCCCAGTTGTCGATCCGCGGCGGCCTTGCCGGGATCTCCGCGACAGATGCGGCCGGCGTGACCGTCGACGGCGTCGATATCGCCGCGACCAGCCACGACGGCATCCGCTTCACGCGGGTGAATGGCGCGCTGGTTCAGGACAGCCGCATCCACGATCTTTACATCTGCGAGAACAACACGAGCTGTGAATTCTCGATCTACAATCCGAACAAGGCGCCCTATGCCGCGATCAGTTCGGTCGGTGGCCGCAATATCACCGTCCGCGACACTGTCATCGACAAGGTTACCTACGGAGTTTTTGCGGGCGGCGAATTCAGGAAGATCAGCCGGACCGAGTATGAGATGGTCACCGGGACGCAGAACGTGACACTCGACAATGTGACGATCAGCAACTCGCGCCGCGAAGGCGTGCTGCTCGTGGCCGGCAAGGACGTCAAGCTCAACCGTGTGACGGTCGACAACTCCAAGCAGGACCGCGACATGGATCTCGTGGCGCTGCAAGGGACGTCCAATGTCGCCATCAACGACATGCGCCTCACCGGCGGCATCAACGGCCTGATGCTCGTTGCCAGCCCCAACCTCAATGTAGAGACCACGAACGTGAACGTGAAAGGCCTGCAGATCGACCGCACGCTCAAGGCCGGCATTTTCTTCAACCCGGTCTCCGGCATTTCGCTGGAGAATGTCACGGTCACCAATGCCGGCACCTATGGCGCGCACATTTACGGCGACGCCTGGGGGTTCCTGGGCGGCCCGGTGAGCAACGTCGTATTCAAGAACATATCGGTCGACAAGGCCGGGATCGCGGGCCTGCACTTCTCCGGCCCGGCCGAAGACATCAAGGGTAATGTCAGCGTGACCAACACGCCGAAGGATTGCACGCTCGATACCGGCTGGTCGGCTGGAACGATCACCCAGTCGCCGGGTTCGCTGCTGACGGTCAACGGAACCAAGCTTGACCAGAGCAACGCCGCATCACGTTGCCGCTAAATACCCTCGACCACGCCCGGGCAACCGGGCGTGGTTTTCTTGCCGTAACAGGTTTTGAGGCGGATCAGAACCGCGCCGGGCGGATGAACTTGCCGTAGACCCATCCTTCCTGCCAGTTTCCGTTGCGTTGCGGATCATGCCAGATCTGGCACCAGGTGGCGCGGACAGCCCGTTGTTGGGCGATCGCTGACCAGCGGGCGATGCGTTTGAGGTCGATACCGTTCATGCAGCGGCCGGTCATCTGCAGCTTCGTGCCATTGGGATAGCCGGCGCGCACGGCCGAGGATGAGGATGGCCAGGCCCGTGCATTGAGCACATCGTTCCAATCGACACCGGCAACTTCCCAGGCGACGAATGTGCTCGCGGTCGCCGGCGATCCCGCCGCGACAAAGCCGGTCACAACGACGGCCGATAGCAGTCTTTTCAGCATGCCCATCTCGAAAGCCCCTTGGCTGGAGCCGCCGATCACCGACGGCATCAAAGAAGATGCGACGGCAAGGCTGAATTGCAAGTGAATGGGCGGGCAGAACCTCGGGCGACGATTGCCCGCAGTGCGTGAGCGCCCGTCCCGGTCAGCCGGGACGGCGCATGCTCAAGCCGGCAGGCGGCAAACGGAGCCAACGAGGCGGGCGACGAACGGGCGGACGAACAGCACGCAGACGAAGGCGACCGGCATGGCCAGCGCATAGGCACCGATCACGCGTGCGGGGTAGCCAGCGTCGATACCCGTGTTGGCGCCCACGATAACGCAGGACATCAGGAACGCCATGATCGCCGACATGAAGAAGGCAAAGGCGATAGGGGCGGCGCGCGGCGGCAGCTTGCGGCTGCGGGCGATCCGGGGAGCAGACAGCGTGTCTTCCATGGGCAAGTCTCCATTTTGGGCGAGGGGTCATCCCCTCGCTTCAAGATGGCAATATACGGATCGTGCCCGAGCGAAGTAGACCATTGCAGCCTTGCTCAGAAATAGGCAAAACCATCGAATTGAAACAGCTATTCGATGGATGAAATTATGGATACTTTGCGCGGGGTCGAGAGTTTCGTCAGGAGTGTCGAAGAGGGCAGCATCGCTGCGGCCGCCCGAAAGCTCGGGATTACCCCGGCGTCCGCCAGCCAGAACATTGCGCGGCTGGAGCGCACGCTCGGAAGTCGGCTGCTCAGCCGTACCACGCGCCAGCTTGGCCTCACCGAGAGCGGCCGGATCTATTACGAGCGGGTTCGTGGCGTCGTACACGAGCTGGAACTCGCGGCCGCGGCCGTCTCGGCGCTCAGCGCTGAACCGCGCGGTCCCCTCAAGATCGCCTCGTCCGTCGCCTTCGGCCGCCATGTCGTGGCGCCGCTCGTGCCGTCCTTCGCGGCCAGATACCCCGATGTCTCGATCGAGCTTGTCGTCACCGATCGCGAGATCGACCATATCGGCGAAGGCGTCGACATCAGCGTGCGCTTCGGCCTGCAGCTGGAACAGGGGCTGATTGCACGCAAGCTGGCGTCCGTGCCGATGGTCATCTGCGCCGCACCGAGCTATCTGGAGCGACGCGGCCGGCCCGAGCGGCCGGAAGACCTCGTCCATCACGATTGCCTCGTCTATCGCTATGCGGGGCACGGCCGCATCTTTCGCTGGGCCTTCACCCGCGACGGCCTTCGCTTCGAGCCGGACCTGAAGGCGACGATCGTCAGCAACGACATCGACACGCTTGCCGAAATGGCGATCAAGGGGGCCGGCATCACTCGCCTTGGAGCCTTCATCGCCGCGGACCTGATCGCACGCGGCTTGCTGGTGCCGCTATTTGGCGGCGCACCGCGCGAAGGTGTTGCCAACACCGACCACGAGCCCTTCGACTTCTACGCCTGCTTTGCCGACCGCCAGGCGGAAACGCCGAAGGTTAGGGCCTTCATCGAACACGCCGTGCAGACATTGAAGGGCCGGTGGTAGCCGTCTCTATCGTGCGGTAGCCTCTGTCAGGCGGGCACTGCCTGCGGGGCATCTTGGCGATCGGCTTCGTCCGCGAGCTTTGCCTCGCGGCGAAGCTTGAGCTTGTAGCCGACCTCGACGATCGCATGGATCGCGGGCACGAATTCCTCGCCGAGGTCGCTGAGCCTGTATTCGACCGAAGGCGGCGATGTCGGCACGATCCGCCGTTCGATCGCGCCTTTCTCCTCCATCTCCTTCAGGCGCGTGCTCAGCACTTTCGCCGATATGCCGGGGATATCGATCTTGAGCTCGCTGAAGCGACGGGGACCGCCGCTCAAGTACCAGATGATGTTGGGCGCCCAGGCACCGCCGAGCATCACCATGCACTCGCCGACCGGGCAGGTCGGCGGCAAGGCGGCAGCCCTGTTCTTTCGAATTTTCAAGCTCATGGGCAAAATTCTCCAGTTACCGCGGGGAAACCGGAAACGTCGGTAACATAAAGTTATCTCGTATACAAAAGTTATCGCGTGAGGTTAGGTTCCGTCCGCCTTCCACAGAGACCACCATTGCAAAAGGAACATTGCCATGAAGCTATATTACGCCCCGGGCGCCTGCTCGCTCTCGCCCCACATCAGCCTGCGCGAAGCCGGCGTCGCCTTCGAGATCGTCAAGGTCGATACCGCCACGCATCTCACTGAGGGCGGCGACGATTTCAAGGCGATCAACCCCAAGGGCTATGTGCCGGCGCTTGTGCTCGAAACAGGCGACGTCGTCACCGAGGGCGCGGCCGTCGTGCAGTATATCGCCGACCGTTTTCCCGAAGCCGGGTTGGCGCCCGCCAACGGCACCCTGGCGCGCACCCGCCTGCAGGAACAACTGAACTTCATCGCGTCCGAACTGCACAAGGCGTTTTCGCCGCTGTTCAGCAAGACGGCAAGTTCTGAGGCGAAAGAGGCCGCGACGGCTCAACTCGCCAAGCGCTTCGGCAACCTCGAAGACCAGTTTGCCGACGGACGTCCCTATCTGCTCGGCGATACCTTCACCGTCGCCGACGCCAATCTTTTCACCGTCATCAACTGGAGCAACCACACTGGCGTTTCGCTTGCCCCCTTCCCGCGCCTCGACGCCTATCTGCAACGGATCGGCGAACGGCCGGCCGTGCGCGCCGCAATGCAGGCGGAAGGCTTGGTCGCGGCATGAGCGCCTCAGTGAACAATCCGCAGTTTGCCGCGGTGGTCGCAGTGCTCGAGCGCTATTTCGATGGGCTCTACCGCAGCGATACCACCATCCTCCGGCAGGTTTTCCATCCGAAGGCGCTCTATGCCACGGCCACGCAGCGATACCACCATCCTCCGGCAGGTTTTCCATCCGAAGGCGCTCTATGCCACGGCCACGGATGGCTCCCTGCTGGAACTCGACATGGACAGGTACTTTCCTGTTGTCGACAAACGCCCCTCGCCCGAAAGTCGCGGCGAGGCGCGCGCAGACCGGATTCTTTCGATCGAATTTGCAGGGCCGATGACGGCACTGGCGAAAGTTCAATGCGCTATCGGCGAAAAGGCCTTCACCGATTTTCTGTCTCTTGTCTTCGTCGAGGGCCGCTGGCAGATCATCGCCAAGGTCTTCCATTACGACATCAAACCCGCGCAGTAAGGAGAAGTCTGTGCCCTACGTAAACATCAAGATTACCCGCGAGGGTGCAACCGCCGAACAGAAGGCTGCCCTGATCAAGGGCGTTACCGATCTGCTTCAGACCGTGCTCAACAAGGACCCCGCCACGACTTTCGTCGTCATCGATGAAGTGGCGCTCGAAGACTGGGGTGTCGGTGGATTGCCCGTGGACGAATATCGCCGGAAGGCCGGTGAGAAATCCTAACGGCACCTTGCCCGTTGCCTCCCGGAGGAACGGGCAACTTGGCCGCCCGAATGCGAACCACCCGTCGGGCGGCTCCCTTTGCGCTTGATCCCCATCATCAGGCTCTCTATCTCATTGTCTCCCGCCGCATCGATCCCGGAGACGCCTCTTGTCCGTATTCAAAAACCTTCCCGAAGCCCCCGTCGCCGCACGGAAGCCGGTGAGCGACACGCGCCACGGCATCACCCGCACCGACGACTATGCCTGGCTGCGCGCGGACAATTGGCAGGCGATGTTTCGCGATCCATCGATCCTCGCTCCGGAAATCCGCCAGCATCTGGAAGCCGAAAACGCTTACATGAATGCCGCCATGGACGACACGAAGGCACTGCAGAAATCGCTGTTTGCGGAGATGCGCGGCCGGATCAAGGAAGACGACAGCTCGATCCCGGTCAAGGACGGCCCGTTTGCCTACGGTCATGCCTATGTCACCGGCGGCGAGCAGCCACGCTATTTCCGCATTCCCCGCGACGGCGACCACAAGGACGAGGCGATCCGGCAATTGCTTCTCGATGGTGACAAGGAAGCGGAAGGCAAGGCCTATTTCCGCCTCGCCGGCCTCGATCATTCGACCGACCACAGCCTCGGCATCTGGGGCTATGATGACAAGGGCTCGGAGTACTTCACGCTCAGGGTCCGCGATCTTTCCACGGGCGAGGACATGGCCGATGTCATCGAGAACACCGGCGGCGGCGGCGCCTGGGCACCTGACGGAAAGAGCTTCTTCTACACCGTGCTCGACGACAACCATCGCCCGTCGAAGATCTTTCACCACGTGCTCGGCACCGCCCAGGCGGACGACCGGCTGGTGTACGAGGAAGAAGATCCGGGTTTCTTCATGTCGGTCGGCGGCTCGCTGCTCGACGACTTCATCTATATCGACATCCACGATCACGAGACGAGCGAATACCGGCTGCTGTCGACCACGGACCTCCTGGCGGAACCGAAGCTCGTTGCCGAGCGCGTCACCGGGCTTGAGTATTCGATGACCGAAGGCGGCGACGTCTTCTATATCCTGACCAATGCCGACGGCGCCAAGGACTTCAAGATCATGGAAGCGCCGGTAAATGCGCCGGGCAAGGAAAACTGGCGCGAGGTCGTGCCGCACAAGCCGGGCACGCTGATCCTCAGCCACATGGCCTATGCTCGCCACCTGGTCTGGCTGCAGCGCAGCGAAGGTCTGCCGGAAATCGTCATCCGCGACCGCAAGACTGGCGAAGAACATGCGATCGCCTTTGCCGAGGAGGCCTACTCGCTCGGCCTTTCGGGTGCGGCCGAATACGACACCGACGTCATCCGCTTCTCCTATTCGTCGATGACGACGCCGTCGCAGCTCTTCGACTACGACATGGCGACGCGCGAACGCACGCTTCTGAAGACCCAGGAAGTCCCCTCCGGCCACAATCCGGATGACTACGTCACCCGGCGCGTCTTTGCTCCCTCCTGGGACGGCACCGACGTGCCTGTGACGCTGCTCTATCGCAAGGACACGCCGCTCGACGGTTCGGCGCCCTGCCTGCTTTACGGCTACGGCGCCTATGGCATCACCATCCCGGCCGGCTTCAACACCAATTGCCTGTCGCTTGCCGACCGCGGCTTCGTCTATGCCATCGCCCATATCCGCGGCGGCAAGGACCGCGGCTTTGCCTGGTACGAAGACGGCAAGATGGCCAAGAAGACCAATACCTTCAAGGATTTCATCGCTGCCGCTGACTATCTGAATCAACAGAAGTTCACGTCCTATGCGAACATCGTCGCAGAAGGCGGCTCAGCCGGCGGCATGCTGATGGGCGCGATCGCCAACATGGCGCCGGAGAAATTTGCCGGCATCATCGCCGCCGTGCCCTTTGTCGACGTGCTCAACACCATGCTCGACGACACGCTGCCGCTCACCCCGCCGGAATGGCCGGAATGGGGCAATCCGATCGAGAGCCGCGAATTCTACGACATCATCGCCGGCTACTCGCCCTACGACAATGTCGGCGCCAAGCCTTATCCGGCGATCCTGGCGCTCGGCGGGCTCACCGATCCGCGCGTTACCTATTGGGAACCGGCGAAATGGGTGGCGCGCCTTCGCGAAAAGACCACGGGCAACGAACCGATCCTGATGAAGACCAACATGGATGCCGGTCATGGCGGCGCGTCCGGCCGCTTCCAGCGGTTGGAAGAGATCGCCTTCGAATATGCCTTCGCGATCAAGGTCGCCGGCAAGATGTAAGCAACGCGGGATGCGGGATAAGTCCGCATCCCCCCACCACTCAAGCCGAGAGCTTCGCCATGCCCGTCCACGTCGCCCTCTTGCGTGCCGTCAATGTCGGCGGCACCGGATCGCTCGCCATGGCCGATCTCAGGACGATCTGCGAGGGGCTCGGCTTTGCCGACGTCAGGACCTACATCCAGAGCGGCAATGTGCTGTTCCGCTCGGATTTGTCTGCCGCGGCCGTCGCGAAGCTGCTGGACGAAGCCCTTCGCGAAAAGCTCGGGAAGGCGCCGGGCGTGATGGTCCGCAGCGGCACTGAGCTGCAACGAATAGCCGATCGCGCGCCCTTCCCCAACGCCAAGCCCAATCTCCTGCTCGTCGTCTTCCTGCCCGAACTGGCGCCCGCCGATGCGCTCGACAAGCTTGTCGCCCCTGACGGTGAAGAAGTGCAGATGGCCGGCAGCGAAATCTATATCCACTACCCGAACGGATCCGGCCCTTCGAAATTCAAACTCCCGGCGGCCAAACCCGGCACTGCCCGCAATCTCAACACGGTGCGCAAGCTCGCCACCTTGGCGCTGGACATGGAAAGCTGAGCTTCAGGCGACTGCGGGTTGGAACAGTAGGCGGACGAAGGAGCGAAGGACGAGGAGCTGTTGCGGCAAGCTTTCGGGCTGTTTCAGCGCCTTGGACAGGATGATGCCGCCTTCAAGCACGGTTGAGACCATGTCGGCCAGCTGTTCGACATCAAGCGGCTCACGCGGTCGATAAACATGCATGATCTCCGTAAACATCGTGCCGAAACGCCGACGCCACATCAGTGCCGCCTGCCGGTTGATCTCCTGGATATCGCGATCGAAGGCACGCTCCTGGGTGCACATCACCGCAACCAGACAGCCGGGATGACCGTTGGGCAGGTCGCCTAGAACTTCCGAGAGCAATTTCAGGCCGAGCAGGAAGGCTTGTAGCGGGTCATCGGCCAGTTGCCGGGCGCGGCCGAAGATTTCGTCGTAGATCCGTTCGTCGTTCTCGATGTAGCGCTCAAGCAGAGCGCGCGCGAGTTCGTTCTTGTCCCGGAAATGATAGAAGAATCCGCTCTTGGTAATACCGGTCTCGGCGATCAGTTCATCGATCGAGGTCGCGCCAAATCCCTTCGCCAGCACCGCGATTTCCGCCGCGTCGAGGATCCTCGCGCGCGTTTCCTCACCCTTTCGCATTAGCCGCTTCCCTACCATTGGTGCGGTTTCCAGAGGCGACATGACAATCAAGCTGCAGCGCCGTGACGAAAACCAAACAGTAAGTCACTGATTTTACGGCAGTAATTTAGTATATTAGCAATAGTATACCGCAAGTCGCCTAGTTTAGAAGATCATCATAAGGCAGAAATTTACTTGGCTCTCCGGGAAGGAGGCATCCCCGAGCCCATCAGCAAGACTGAACCTGTTGGAGACCAATATGGCCAAATACAGACGCAGCCTGCCGCTCTTGAAGGGTGGACTCTTCCTCAGCGACGGCGGCATGGAAACAACGCTGATCTTTCACGAGGGCGTGGCGCTCCCGCATTTCGCCGCCTTCGTGTTGCTTTCGACGGCGGACGGGCGCAAGCGCCTTCTCAGCTACTACGAACGCTATCTCGATATCGCCCGGCAACATGGCACCGGCTTCGTGCTCGATACGCCCACATGGCGCGCCAGCGCCGACTGGGGCGTCAAGCTCGGCTACGATGCCAAGGCGCTCGCAGACGTGAACCAGAACGCCATCTACCTGCTCACCGAGCTGCGCGCCAAATACCAGCGTCCACGCGCGCCGATCGTGCTGAGCGGCGCCATCGGCCCACGCGGCGACGGCTATCGACTGGGGCGCATGGCCGCAGACGAGGCCGAGGATTATCACTCGCCGCAGATCTCGGCCTTTGCGGCCAGCGATGCCGATCTGGTGAGCGCCTACACGCTGACCAGCATCGACGAGGCGACCGGGATTGCCCGGGCCGCACAAAGCCATGGCATGCCCTGCGCCATCTCTTTCACCGTCGAGACCAACGGCCGGCTTCCCGACGGCCGTACCCTTCAAGCCGCGATCGACGCCGTCGATACGGCAACCGGAGGCTATCCGCACTACTACATGATCAACTGCGCCCATCCGAGCCACTTCGATACGGTGCTTGACGCCGACAGTCGCTGGACGCACCGGATCGCCGGGATCAGGGCCAACGCCTCGATGATGAGCCATGCCGAGCTCGACGACAGCGAAACGCTCGATGACGGCGACCCCGCCGACTTCGGGCAGCGCTATCGAGCACTGACGACGCATTTGCCACGATTGCGCATCCTTGGCGGCTGCTGCGGCACCGACCATCGTCACATCGCGGCAATCTGCGAGGCCTGCCTTCCACCGACGGCGCTGAGCGCCTGAGGCGCGGGGTCTCGCCCTCCCGGCCCTCTCGCAAGCAATTGCGGGAGGGCGCAGCCTGTCTCAACGACCCTCGCGAATGCCGTCATGCTCGTGTAGACTTGGGCGGAAAGGACGGCCGCCGGACCATCAAGGCAAAGGCCGTTGACCGCTTCGTCATGAACTATGTCCCCCCGTCGCCGACCGGAAATGTCGACGCCTTCGGTTTCGACAACAGCTATGCACGGCTTCCGCAGCAGTTCTTTGCCCGCGTTGACCCGACCCCGGTTGCCGAGCCCTGGCTGATAAAGCTCAACAGGCCCTTGGCCGACGAACTCGGACTGGACGTGGCCGCACTTGAGCGCGAGGGCGCCGAGATTTTCTCCGGCAACCGTGTTCCTTCAGGCGCCGACCCGCTGGCCATGGCCTATGCCGGCCACCAGTTCGGGACCTTCGTGCCGCAGCTCGGCGACGGCCGGGCGATCCTGCTCGGCGAAGTCATCGATCGGAACGGAAAGCGCCGCGACATCCAACTGAAGGGCCCGGGCCAGACCCCATTCTCCCGGCGCGGCGACGGGCGCGCCGCACTCGGGCCTGTCTTGCGCGAATACATCGTCAGCGAGGCGATGTTTGCGCTCGGCATCCCGACGACGCGCGCGCTTGCCGCCGTCGTCACCGGCCAGCCGGTCTATCGCGAGCAGATCCTGCCTGGCGCCATCGTAACCCGCGTTGCGGCCAGCCACATGCGCGTCGGCACTTTCCAGTTCTTCGCCGCGCGTGGCGACATGGCCTCGGTCAAGGTGCTTGCCGATTATGCGATCGATCGGCACTACCCTGATATCAAGGACGATGCGCGGCCCTATCTTGCCTTCTACAAGGCGGTGGTGGCGCGCCAAGCCGAGCTGATTGCCCGCTGGCTCCATGTCGGCTTCATCCATGGAGTGATGAACACCGACAACATGACGATATCAGGCGAGACGATCGACTTCGGCCCCTGCGCCTTCATGGATAGCTACGATCCGAGAAAGGTCTTTTCCTCGATCGACCAGGGCGGCCGCTACGCCTATGCCAGCCAACCCGCCATCGGGCAGTGGAACCTGGCGCGCCTGGCGGAGACGCTGGTGCCGCTCTTCGATGACGACGCCGGCACCGCCGTCGATTTGGCGAATGATGCACTTGGCGAATATGGCGCGATCTTCCAGCGCCACTGGCTCGATGGAATGCGGCGAAAGATCGGGCTGGCGACAAGCGAAGACGGCGACCTCGATCTGGTGCAGGCGCTTTTGACGGCCATGCACAAGGGCGAGGCCGACTTCACCCTCACCTTCCGCCGGCTCTGCGACAGTGCACGCGATCCTTCGGCCGATGCCACGCTCAACACGTCGTTTTCCATGCCCGAGGCCATCGAGCCCTGGCTTCACGACTGGCGCCAGCGCCTCGCCCGCGAGGGGATCGCCTCCGAGGAGCGTGCGACGGCGATGAAGGCGGTCAATCCCGCTTACATCCCGCGTAATCATCGGATCGAGCAGGCGATCGTGGCTGCGACCGAAGACGCCGACTTCTCGCTTTTCGAAGCGCTGGTCGACGTCACCGCCAGGCCCTTCGACGACCAACCGGGATTTGCCGCCTATCAGGCCCCGCCGGAACCGCAAGAGGAAGTCCAGCGGACCTTCTGCGGTACGTAGCCACGCACGTCGGCGCCTCGCCTTGCATCTGCTTGGACACGTCTTTCCAAGCAGATTCACGAGGCTGCGCTATCTCCATGTTTTTGCACATCTACACGTGCGGCGGGTTTGGGTCATGCCGTGATCGTCGGCAGTTGCCGGAAACACTGTTGTGCGCCTGTCCCGGCCACCCCAGCATCTTGAGCGCAACTGCATTGCGGCCTCCTAAAATTTCCGCGTTGCGGAATATGGCTATTGAAAGGCAGGGCGTGCGCGTTAGGTCCTAGTGGGACGGGGTTATACGCCTCGCCTGACCTGGTTGCCGCGACACGGCTTGCGACCGCCACTGAGAAGCTCACCTGCCACACGCGGCCCGTGCCAAGGGTCGCCGCAATGAAAAAACGGTGCCGCGCACCGTTCTTGCGGGAGTTTTCCATAATGCTCATCCTGACGGCCATCGTCTTCGCCCTCATCGGACTTGCGCTTGGTGGCGGCGGGGCCAAGCTCGTGATGCTTGGCGGAAGCCCCTACTATCTGATCGTCGGTATCGGCTTCCTGCTGACGGCCGTACTTTTGTACCTGCGCAGATCGGTGGCGATCTGGCTCTATGTGCTGATCATAATCGGCTCCCTCGGCTGGGCGGTCTCCGAGGTCGGGTTCGACTGGTGGCAGCTTGGCCCGCGCGGCGGCGTCATCGTGCTTCTGGGGCTCTGGCTGCTTTTGCCCGCCGTGCGCCGGCCGCTCGGCTTCGAGAGCCCGACGGGCGAACGTTATGCGGCGAGCGCCTGGCCGCTGGCCTTTGCGGTGCTCGTATCCGTCGGCGTCGCCGGATACGCGATCATGCAGGACCCGCATGACATCCGCGGCGACCTGCCAACTGATGCCGTGGCCACCAATCCGCCTCTCGGCGGATCCGTGCCTCCAGGCGAATGGCATCAATATGGGCGCACGCCCTTTGGCCAGCGCTATTCGCCGCTTGATCAGATCACCCCCGACAATGTCGCCAATCTCAGGCTTGCCTGGCAATATCAGACCGGCGACGTCAAGCGACCTGACGACGTCGGCGAAACGACGTACCAGGTAACGCCCATCAAGATCAAAGACACGCTTTACGCCTGCACGCCGCACAACTGGGCGATCGCGCTCGATGCGGCGACCGGTGAAGAAAAATGGAAGTACGATTCCAATTCGGGCATGAACCCGGACCGCCAGCACCAGACCTGCCGGGGCGTGACCTACTGGGCGGATCCGGCTGCAGCTGCTGGCAGCCTCTGCGCCGAGCGGGTCTACCTGCCGACGTCGGACGCGCGACTGATCGCGCTAGATGCGGCCACAGGTTCCGTCTGCACCAGCTTTGCCGACAACGGCGTGCTGCATCTCCAAACGGGGATGAAATACAATCCGGCCGGATATTATTATGCAACGTCGCCGCCGGTTGCAGTCGCCGGCAAGCTGATCATCGGTGGCGCTGTCAACGACAACTACTCCACAGAGGAGCAATCCGGCGTCATCCGTGCCTTCGACATCAACAGCGGCGCGCTTTTGTGGAACTGGGATAGCGGCAATCCGGATGTGACAACGCCGCTGCCCGAGGGCCAGACCTACACGACCAACTCGCCGAACAGCTGGTCGGTGATGAGCTATGACGAGGACCTCGGCCTCGTCTACATCCCCATGGGCAACCAGGTGCCGGACCAGCTCGGCATGGGCCGCAGCGAGCATGTGGAGAAATACTCGTCCTCGATCGTCGCGCTCGACATCAATTCCGGCGCGGTGCGCTGGGTTCGGCAGACTGTGCACCACGACCTGTGGGACATGGATGTGCCGGCGCAACCGGCGCTGCTCGACATCACCAAGGAAGACGGCACCGTCGTGCCGGCGCTCGTCGGGCCGACGAAACAGGGTGATATCTACGTGCTGGATCGACGCAGCGGGGAACCACTCATCCCGGTAGAGGAAGTGAAGGCGCCGGGCGGGGCGATCCCCGAGGATTTCTCAGCGCCGACACAGCCGGTCTCCGGCCTCACCTTCATGCCTGCCCCTTTGCAGGAAAAGAACATGTGGGGCATCACCCTTTTTGACCAGCTTGCCTGCCGCATCGCATTCCGCTCGCTGAAATACGAAGGACGTTACACGCCGCCGTCGATCGAAGGCACGCTCGTCTATCCCGGCAATTTCGGCACGTTCAACTGGGGCTCGGTCGCAGTCGATCCGGAGCGGCAGGTGATGTTCGGCATGCCGACCTATCTCGCCTTCACGTCGCGCCTCGTGCCCCGCGATCAGGTTCCACCGAAGGGCCAGGACGAGAAAGGCTCCGAACAGGGTCTCAACCGCAACGACGGCGCGCCCTATGGCGTCTTCATGGGGCCGTTCCTGGGGCCGCTCGGCATCCCCTGCCAGGCGCCGCCATGGGGCTATGTCGCGGGGGCGGATCTTAGAACCGGCAAGATCGCCTACAAACACAAGAACGGCACGGTCGAGGACATGACGCCGCTGCCGCTGCCGTTCAAGGTGGGCGTACCGGGTATTGGCGGACCGATGATCACGAAGGGTGGCGTCGCCTTCCTGGGAGCTGCGGTCGACGACTATCTGCGTGCCTATGATCTGACGACCGGACGCCAGCTCTGGGAAGCGCGGCTTCCCGCGGGCGGCCAGTCGACGCCAATGACCTATACGGCCGGCGACAAGCAGTACGTGCTGATTGTCGCCGGTGGACACGGCTCTGTCGGGACGAAGCCCGGTGACTACATCATCGCCTACACCCTGCCCTGAAGCGCGAGGCATCCCTAAATCTCGCTAGAAGGTTGCAGCGGCAAGCTTCACGCAAGCCCGCAACCGCAGCTTCCCCCGGACGACAGATTCCGGGGGATTCCCATGAAGATCGACAACAGCATTTCGAACTATTACTTCTCGCAACGCCGCGCCCAGGCTGGTTCTGTCGCGCCGATCGAGGAAGCGGCGGGTGACGTGCGCCCGCGCACCGCACCGACAATTGCACCGCCTTCGACATCGAACGCGCTTTCCAACGCGCTGTGGGCGACGGCCACCCGCGAGGAAGCAGCAACGCCCTCGATCACGGATCAGGAAGGGGCTGCGCCATCGGGCAACTCGGTGAGCGACGAGTTCCTGAAACGTGCCAAGATGAGTCTTGCCGAACAGATCCGCGCCCAGATCCTGGAATCGCTCGGTCTCAGCGAGGAAGACCTGAAGTCGATGGATCCCGAGCAGCGCAAGGCGGTCGAGGAAGAAATCCGCAAGGCGATCGAGCGCGCCATGGGGGTCGAAAACCAGCGCGATACCGCCGCCACCGAGATCGCCGACGGCGGCAGCGACGCTGCCTGATATCCTTACGCTTATGCGCAAAGCGCCTCTGCAATAGCAGAAGCGCTTTTCCCGTTTGGACCATCTTTGGACCACCGGCAGATGCGTGAGATCACAGCAGCCGGACGGCTGGCGTCAGACCATTTCCGCCGCCATGCTCCCGACCTCTGCGAATATCGGGTTGAGGTCTTTCACCGGTGCCGTCGCTTCGGCGATATAGACGGTGATCAACAGCGGCCCTCTGCCTTCGGGCCACGCAATCGCGATATCGGAAGCCTCACCCGTCGCGTTCGTTCCGGTCTTGTCGCCGATCTTCCATCCCGTCGGCAGGCCAGCGCGGATGCGCAGGTCACCGGTCGTGTTGGCGACCATCCAGTCGGTCAGCTGCTTGCGGGAACTCTCTGTCAAAGTCGTGCCAAGCGTCAGACTGCCCAGCGTCTCCAGCATGGCGGCCGGCGTGGTCGTGTCACGCGGGTCGCCCTTCTTCGCCTCGTTCAGCTCAGGCTCGATACGGTCGAGCCTGGTGTTTTCGTCGCCGATGGAGCGCAGCCAGTCCGTCAAGGCTGCCGGGCCGCCGAAGCTTTGAAGCATCAGGTTGGCGGCGGTGTTGTCGCTGGTGGTTATCGTTGCCGCGCAGAGCTCAGCGATCGTCATGCCTTCGCCACCGACATGCTTTTCCGTTACCGGCGAGTACGTGACCAGATCTTTCTCCTGAAACACGACCCTGCGATCGAGCGTCTCCAGGCCCTGGTCGACGCGCGCGAGGATGAAACCGGCCGCCAGCGTCTTGAAACTCGAGCACATGGCAAACCGCTCGTTTTCGCGCCTGCCGAAGGAGATGTTGGTCTGCGTGTCGAGCACCGAGACGCCGAGGCGACCTCCGGTGCGCTTTTCCAGATCCGCAAGCCGCTTGTCGATGTCGTCGTCTCCGGCGTTGGCGGCCAAGGCATTCGCAGGCACAGCAGCCCCGGCAAGCATGAGCGCCGGATAGAGCAACGCGGATTTGACGAGAAGATTTCGACGGTTGATGTGCAACGGCACGCCATTCTCCATGCGATCGGCGCAGTGACGCAACCGACCTGAGTTACTGATTCGCAATATGAAGCGCCGCACCGAAGCGGCGCTCGGGGGCTAGGCGGCGATTATGGCGACGTTGTGCCCACGCGTTGCGGACAGAGGCTGTCCTGGACAGAAGCGCACCGTCCCTCCGACCATTGACACTTTTCGCCACGCATCTATCTAATGCTCCAGAAGCTATAGGTTTGAGGCAAAACATGTATTCGATCGGCGACCTCTCGCGACGCACCGGCGTGAAAATTCCGACGATCCGCTACTACGAGCAAATGGGACTGATTGCGGCGCCCGAGCGTTCCGAAGGCAACCAGCGGCGCTACGAAAAAAGTGAGCTCGATCGGCTCGCTTTCATCCGCCACGCGCGCGACCTCGGTCTCTCGATCGAATCGATCCGCGACCTGCTTGCCCTTAGTCAGCATCCGGAGCGCCCCTGTGGTGAGGCCGACCGGATCGCGAGCGAACACCTGGCAACGGTACGCGAGAAGATAGCCAGGCTGAAGAAGCTGGAACAGGAGCTTGAGCGGATCGTTGCCTGCGACGGCAATCACACCGTGGGCGACTGCTATGTGATCCGGGCGCTCGCCGACCACTCGATGTGCGACAGCGAGCACTGAGATTTGCGATTGCGCGAAAAATCCCCGTTGACAAAATCGCGAAAACGAACAATCTAGCGCCCATGATCAAGAACGCACCCATTTGCCGCGCGTATTTTTGGCTGTTCCGATAGGAGCGGCCTGCTGATCATATTCAACAAGGCCGCCATCAGGCGGCTTTTGTTTTTCCGGCTCCTGATGGCGACAAAACCCTGGGAGCCCAGACATGCTGCAGACCGCCATCCCCACCCTTCCTTCGATGCCTTCGACGCGACCGCCGATGGTCACCATCCGCTCAGCCAAACCGCGCGACCTGCCGGAACTGCGCGACATGATCGCCGAGCTTTCCGCCCACCACGGTGACGCGGCACCGATCACGCCCGAACAGCTCGAACGCGACCTCTTCGGCCGCACGCCCTGGATCACGGCACTCGTTGCCGAGGCCGGCAACCGGCTGATCGGCTACGCGATCCTGGTGCCGGTCTACCGGGCTGCCGAAGGCGCGCGTGGCATGGAGATGCATCACCTCTTCGTTCGCCCCGAGAGCCGGGGCACGGGCATCGGCCGTCACCTCGTCGCCAAGGCACGCGAACAGGCGAAGATGGCCGGTTGCGATTACCTCTCTGTCAGCGCTGCCACAGGCAACTTCCAGGCCCATCATTTCTACGAGTCCGAACGCTTCGTCCCTCGCCCGGTGACCGGCATGCGCTATATGCAGAAACTTGGCTGAGGAATTGTCGATGCGGCTAGCGATCGTGCTTTATCCGGACTTCGCCGATTGGGAATGCGCGCTGTTGATGGCGGCGGCGCGCACCCACCTCGGCGTCGAGATCGACGTCGCCACGGCAGACGCTGCACCGGTGACGTCGATGGGCGGCCTCGATGTCTCGGCGCATCTGTCGATCGATGCGCTCGATCCTGCTGGTTTCGACGGGATGGTAATTGCGGGCGGCGCGATCTGGGAGACCTCCGAGGCTCCCGATCTCACCGCCACGATCCGCACTTTCGACCGCGACAAGCGGCTCATTGCGGCCATTTGCGGCGGCGTCAACGCGCTTGCGGCAAGCGGCCTTCTAGATCGCGTCGACCACACGGGCAACAGCGCCGAAAGCCTTGCCGCCCTTACCGGCTACCGCGGGCATAAGCACTACCGCGACCAGCCGCGGGCGCTGCGCAGCGGCCATGTCGTCACGGCCGCCGGCACCGCACCGATCAGTTTTGCCGGCGAGATCCTGCATGGTCTCGGGCTTGGCTCACCGGAACTCGACGGCTTTCTCGCGCTCTACGGACGAGAGCACGACGCCACCGCTGGCGCCGGATCGGACGCCTAGTCCCGGTCGGATACCTGGGACGACCCGACCTCAGAGCCAGTTTGCGATCTGTTCAAGCGGCTTCTTCACCTTGCCGGCCACCGGCACCGTCGCATCCGGCGCGGGATAGCCAACCACCAGGATCAGGAACGGCTTTTCGCTCTCCGGCCGACCACAGATTTCGTTGAGAAAATTCATCGGCGCCGGCGTATGGGTGAGCGTCGCAAGCCCCGCATGATGCAGCGCCGTGATCAGGATGCCCGTGGCGATGCCGACGCTTTCGTTGACGTAGTAATTCTTCTTCAGATCGCCCGGATGAGGGCCGCCTCGCTTCTGCGAGAAGATGACGATCAGATAGGGCGCCGTCTCAAGGAACGGCTTGTCCTCGTCGGTTCCGAGCGGGGCCAGCGCGTCGAGCCATTCCTGCGGTGCCTTCTCCTGGTAAAAGACACGTTCCTCATCTTCCGCGGCGCGCCGCACCTCGGCCTTGATCGCGGCGCTCTCGATCACCGTGAAATGCCAGGGCTGATGGTTTGCGCCGCTCGGCGCCGTGCCGGCCGCCTTCAGGCAGGTCTCGATAATTTCGCGCGGCACCGCACGGTCGCTGAAGTAGCGCGTCGTACGACGGCGGTTGACCTCCTCATAGAAGGCTGCTGCGCGCGCTGCCATCTCGTCAGGGCTCCGCTCGATCCACTGATCATAGGGCGCGGTTTCGTGTGGACGCATTCACTCTCCTCCTCGTTGTGGAAACGAGTTGAGCCCGGCTTGCCACCAAGATCAAGTGTCAGAGTGCCGGAACCGCTTTCAGATAGGCGGCGATCGCCTCGCGGTCGGCGGGCGTCAGCTTCGCCATGTTCTTCTGCACCTCGACCATGGAACCGCCGACGGAATCAAAATCCGGGGTAAAGCCGGTTTCCAGATAGGAAGCGATATCCGAGGCGCTCCAGCCGCCAATGCTCTTGGAGCCGGGCGTGATGTCGGGGATGCGGCCCTCGCCTTCCGGGTTCGGCGCACCGGCAAGCCATTGATCCGGCTCGAAGCCGCCGATCGCGTTTCTCGGCGTATGACATTCGCCGCAATGGCCCGGCCCCTCGACGAGATACTGGCCGCGCGCAAGCTTCGGATCGTTGACGTCCACGGAAACGCGTGGCTTTTCGGTCAGGAACAGAAGTTTCCAGCCACCGAGCGCCATGCGGATATTGTACGGGAACGGCAGCTCATGCGGCGGCGCGACCTCGGCGCTCTTGGGCAGTGTCTTCATATACCCCCAGAGATCGTTGACGTCCTTTGCCGTCAGACGGGCGTAGGAGCCGTAGGGGAAAGAGGGATAGAGATGCTCGCCGTTGCGCCCAACGCCGCGGGTCATCGCATTGCCGAACTCCGCCAGCGTCCAGCCGCCGATCCCGGCTGTTTCATCGGATGAGATGTTCGGCGCGTGGAACGTTCCGAACGGGCTCTTCAGCGGCGCTCCACCCGACAGAACGAGACGAGCGTCGCCCTCAGCGCCCTTCTTGGCATGGCAACTGACGCAGCCGCCCGCCCAGAAAACCTGTTCGCCATTGGCCAGATCCGGCTCGCCGAGCCCTTCCCAATGGGAAGCGTTCCAGGGTGCCGGCTTCGTCAGCCACCAGAAGGCTGCGCCACCGACGACGCCCAGCACCAAAAGACCCGAAATCAGCTTTCTCGTCCGACGTCCCATTGTTTCCCCTGCAGCGTCCTGGCCTTCAATGCCAATGGGGGCACGCGGCTGACGTCGCGTGCCCCCTCAGTCCATCAGGAAGCGGTGTCGCCGCCCGTCAATTTTTCTTCAGCCGGTAGCTCTCATGACAGCTGCCGCAATCCTTGCCGATGCCACCGAGCGCGGCCCCGACGGCAGCCTGGTCGGCCGGAAGCTGCGCAAGAACGGTCGCGGCGTCGGTGCCGAGCTTGGCAGCCTTGGCCTTGAAGTCATCCATGTTTTCCCAAATCTTCGGGCTCGCTTCGGTTTCGTGACCCGTCTCCGAGCCAGCCGGGAAATGATCGGGGAACGTCTTCATCGTTTCGCTGATCGTCGTCAGCGATGCTTTGACGACTTCGGCATCGTAGGGCTTTTCACCCTTGGCGATGCCGGCGAGCGCGCCGGTCGCGGCTCCCACCTTCTTCATTGCCTGCTGGCGAACCACCTGCGGCTCGTCGGCAGCAGTCACGGCAGTAACACCCAGGCCCGCAAGAGCGGCAGCCAACATGAGTGCGCGTATTTTCATCAGGATCTCCCGGTCAATGAAATCTATTTGGCGAATCCGCCTGGCTGGCCTTCATGTCCAATGCGCCGGCATGATGTCATCTTGAGTATTCGACGGAAGTAACATTTTTTTGATGTGCTTGTTACGACAGAGAAATTCGCGCTGCAGGCCGACTCTCTCCAATACAAAGTATAAACGTGAATATTATAGTCATGTTTATACTTTGAGCAGGACCAGCTGACATCACTTCATTGCCCAGCCCTGCCAGACGGTGAAAGCTGCCACGAGAATGAGGACGGCGCCTGCGGCGCGCCCGATCCACACGGTCGTGCCCGGACTTCCGACCAGAAAATCGCGCCCCCTGCCGGCGGCAAGCGCCAGCCCGCCATAGACGGCGAGTTGCGTAATCGCGATCATGATCGCCATGACCAGTGCCTGCGACCAGATCGGCCCGAACTGGGGCTTCAGGAACTGCGGGTAGACCGCCAGCATGAAGAGATAGGCCTTGGGGTTCATCAGGCTTGTCAGGGCGCCCTGCCGGAAGCTTGCCCAGCGCGACAACTGCCCCGCGCCGTCGATGCCGCCGATGGTGATGGAGCTCTTGACGAGCGAAAAGCCGATCCAGGCGATGTAGGCGGCACCGGCGACAAGCAACACGTTGAAGAGGCCGGGCACCAGATGCAGGATGACGCTGACGCCGAGTGCGGCGTACAGCGTATGAAGCACGCCGCCCGCCATGATGCCGGCTGTGGCCGACAGGCCGGAGGCGCGACCGCCGGTCAGCGAATTGGCCAGAACAAAGACCATATCCATGCCCGGCACAATGATGATGCCAAACAAAAGGGTGAAGAAGAGCCAGAGATTTTCCGTGTAGGTCATGTCAGTTGTCCGTCGTCCGATTTTATGAAGCCCAGACGAATTGCTGTTTTTTCAATTCGTTGGCTGATGGTATAAATCCGGGCAACTGACAAGGGAGTGTCAGGAGCGTTGACGACGGGAGCAGTTTTCGATGCGCAAGGCGTCACGGCTTTTCGAGATCATCCAGATCCTCAGGCTTGCGCGAAAGCCGGTAACGGGCGCGCAGATGGCCGAGACGCTGGAGGTGACGGTCCGCTCGATCTATCGCGATATCGCAGCGCTTCAGGCGATGCGCGTGCCGATCGAAGGCGGCCGCGGCATCGGCTATATCCTCAGGCCCGGCTTCGACCTGCCACCGCTGATGTTTTCGATCGAAGAGACGGAGGCGATCGCCCTCGCCTTGGCATTGCTCGCGCGAACCGGCGACGAAGAGCTGAAGGCCGCAGCCGTCAGGGTCAACAACAAGATTACCGCTGCCGTGCCCGAGCCGCTGAGGCTCGCCTTCCGCTCGCAGGCACTGCACGCCTGGGGCACGGTCGCCCCCTCGCCCGCGGGCATCGATCTCGCTTTGGTGCGCAGGACGATCCGCGACGAGCAGAAACTTGAACTTAGCTATCGCGACGAACTCGGCCGCGCGACGGAAAGGATGATCCGACCGATCGCGCTGATCTACTATTCCGAGACCGCCAACATCGTCGGCTGGTGCGAATTGCGCCAGGCGATCCGCAACTTCCGCGCCGATCGCGTCGAGCATTGCGAGGCGGCGGAGGCGTATTTTCCGGGTGAAGGCAACCGTCTCAGGGAACTCTGGGTCAGCGGCTGGCGAACGCCGCCGACGGCTGCATGAGTTGAGCGACGATCGCCAAATGAAAAGACCCGGCGCAAGCGCCGGGTCCTGAAACGTGGCTGTCGAAGGACGACTTACTTGGAAGCCGCTTCGTACATTTCGAGCACGTAGTCCCAGTTGATCAGGCTGTCGACGAAGGCTTCGAGGTACTTCGGACGGGCGTTGCGGTAATCGATGTAATAGGAGTGCTCCCAGACATCGACGCCGAGGATCGGCGACGCGCCGTGAACGAGCGGGTTTTCGCCGTTCGGGGTCTTCGAGATTTCGAGCTTGCCGTTCTTGACCGAGAGCCAGGCCCAGCCCGAGCCGAACTGGCCGGTACCGGCGGCGATGAAGTCGGCGCGGAACTTGTCGTAGCCGCCGAGGTCGGACTTGATGGCCGCTTCGAGCTTGGCCGGCAGGCTGGTGCCGCCGCCGCCCTTCTTCATCCACTTCCAAAAGTGGATGTGGTTGTAGTGCTGGCCGGCATTGTTGAACAGCGGCTGGTTGGTACCATAGGACTTCTTGACGACTTCCTCGAGCGACAGGTCGGCAAGGCCGGCCTCTTCGGCAAGCTTGTTGCCGTTGGTCACGTAAGCGAGGTGATGCTTGTCGTGGTGGTACTCGAGCGTCTCGCGCGACATGTAGGGTGCAAGCGCATCATAGTCGTAGGGAAGGTTCGGCAATTCGAAAGCCATGTGGGCATCTCCTCTTGGCATGGAATTTCGTCGGGAAATCCGTGAGCGGGAACATAGGCACCGGCCCCCATGGAGGCAACCGATGCAATGCCAATTTTTCCCCAACCCACGGAATATACTTTCAACATCATTTTGAAAGCATGACGCTTTCGAGCACATTCGTGCCACGGTTTGCTTGCAGCTTCGCGACGGTCACAACTCTGCGCAAAGGACGACCTATGCCGAAACGCCTGATTCCTGCCCTCGCCCTTTCCGCTGTCGCCGCTCTCGCTGCGTCCAGTGCCGCGGCTTCTTCCGGCGACGCGTGGGAAACATTCCGGGCAGAGGTTTCGAAAAAGTGCCTCGCCGCCGCCAACTCCCTGCAAAAAGCCAGCGTCGTCGTCGACCCCTTCGGCTCGGAGAGCTTCGGGCTGGCACTGGTGATCGGTACGCCCAAGGGGTCCAAATCGGCCGTCACGCAGATCTGTGTTTTCGACAAGCAGAAAAAGACGGTCGAGCTTGGCGGCGAGCTGACGCCCGACGCGGTGAAGGTGGGCGTGCCTGCGAAGAAGAAGTAGCCGGGCGCGCGCCGCAATCCAGCGCAAGACGCTCGATTTGCCGCACGCTGCTACAAAGGGTTGCGAATCGTCGATCATGCAATTACCGGATCATCGCCAACCGGAGATTGCCATGAAGCCCATTCGCACCGCCACGCTCGTTCTTTCCCTCGCTGTCCTTGCTTCCTGCGCACCGTCGCAGGATGACTATGCGCGCCTGCAGACAGCGGCCCAAGGCAGCCCGGCGCTCCAGAAGGCGATGTACCAGGAGTGCGTCAACAAGAGGTGGTCGAAGTCGGATCTGCAGGGTGGCGCGCTGCTGCTCAGTGTTCCTCCGAGCAAGGTTCCGACCCTTACCTGCAAGCGGCTCGTCAACGCCCTCGCGTCCGGCCGGCTCAAGTATGCCGACGTCCGGCAAAACATGAACAATGGCGGTCCGACGGTAAACCTCATCAAAATCCTGCAGGGACGATAAGCCGCCGCCGCGCCTCAATGGACGCCGTCTGGAGAGCGGGAAACCGCCCGGCAGAGCATGGCGTCGTCCAGCCCGGCAGGGACAAAGCGCGCCCCCCGCGACGCCGGGGACAGCTATGCGGACAGTTGCTTACTTGAGCTTCGACCGACCAGTTGGTAGACCTTGCTGATGGTGAGCGATACTTCCGAGCGGATCCTGGACGCGGCCGAACGCCTGATGGTGTCGCGGGGCTACAATGCGTTCAGCTATGCCGATATCTCAGCCGAGCTCGGCGTCGGCAAGGCAACCATCCACCATCACTTTCCGACCAAGGCGGACCTTGCCGCTGCCGTGCTTGCCCGCTATCGCAGGAACAATCGTCGCAGCGTCGAGGGACTGTTTGCCGCCGTCAGCGATCCGGTCGCCCGGCTCGAAGCCTATGTCGGCTACTGGGAAGACTGTATCACCAAGGGCGATACGCCGTTTTGCATCGGCGCCCTTCTCGCCTCGGAGATACCCGCCCTGCCCGACATCGTCGTCGCCCAGGTGCGCGGTCATTTTGCCGACCTTTCCAGTTGGCTCGGGGCGGCAATTGAGGACGGCGTGGCGAAGGGCCGGCTGAAGGCCGCCAAGGGTTCCAGGACAGCCGCCGAGACCTTGATGGCGACGGTCCACGGCGCAATGCTTGCCGCACGCGTTGCCGGCTCCGATCCAACCGTGTTTTCGGCGATCGCGCGGCCGGCCCTGGACCAGCTTCAGGGAGCGGGCAAGGCCTGATCCGCAGGTGGCCGACGTCCGGTGGCAGGAAGCGATCGAACGGGCCGGCAAAGATGATGGGTGCCGAAAGGAACGGCGCTAGCGTGCTGTTCCCTCGGGAACGGCGGGCAACCGATGCCAGCATTAGAAATCATGGCAACAGAACGCGATGGCAGGTGAAATCATCGCGTTTTATTCGTACAGTCATCCCGACCAACTAGTCGGTCGAACGCAATCAGGAGCAAGATCATGGCAAATCCGCTTTCCACGCTCGGCATTATCCATACGGCGATCAGCCTGGTTCCCGTCGTTGCGGGCCTTTACGGCTTTGCCCGCTACGGCGCGATCGTTCCGACCACCCGCTCGGGGAAGCTCTACCTAGCGACGATCATCCTTGCGGTCCTGACCTCTGCCGGGCTTTCCAGCACCGGCGGCTTCAACGCGGGCCATGCACTCGGTATCGTCACCCTGGTGGTGATCGCAGGAAGCCTGGCTATCGATCGGCTTGAATTTTTCGGTCGCCTGAGACCTTACCTTACGACGCTCGGCCTCTCGTTCACCTACTTCCTGCTGATCGTGCCAGCGATCGCCGAAACGTTGAAGCGCCTGCCGGTCTCGCAACCGCTCGCCAGCGGGCCGGAAGCCCCGATCGTGCAAACGACGCTTCTGGTCTGGCTGGTGATTTTCCTGTCGGGCCTCACCGTGCAGGCCTACCTGATCCACAAGCGCGCCGTGGTCGCGGCGCGAGTTCCCCGCTCGCGCTAAGCGTCGGAGGGCATCCAACCGCCGCCAGCACAGAGGCTCCGGCCCCCCGCGCTGGCAAACGATGTTCTGGCGTGGCTCAGATGTCGCGGGCTGCGTGCGCCCAATCCATGTAGAGGTCGCGCGCCTTGGCAGCGACGGCGCCCGCCTGCAGGTCGCGGCTTTCAAGCCGGGTGACCGGCAGCACCTTGGAATAGTTGCCGGTGGTGAAGATCTCGTCGGCGGCCTCGAAGTCGGCCATGGTGAGCGTTGCCTCGACCACTTCGATGCCCGCCTCCCGCAGGAGCGACGTCACGCGGAAGCGTGTGATGCCCGCGAGGAACGTGCGGTTGGCGGCCGGCGTATAGACGATACCGTCCTTGACCAGGAAGACGTTGGAAGAGCCGGTCTCGGCAATGTTGCCAAGCATGTCGCGCACCAGCGCATTGTCGAAGCCACGCGAACGGGCCTCCGTCAGGATGCGGGCATTGTTCGGGTAGAGGCAGCCGGCCTTGGCGTCGGTCGGCATCGATTCCAGCGTCGGCCGGCGGAACGGCGAAAGCGTCAGCGACGAACCGCCATGGCCGTTGCCCATCGGCGCTTCGAACAGGCAGAGCGCAAATCGGGTCGATTCGGGGTCGATGGCAACGACGCCAGCTGCGCCATGCTCGGCCCAGTACATCGGCTTGACGTAGAGCGCGGTCTTGCCGTCGAATTTCTTCGTGCCTTCCCAGGTGAGCGCTTCGATCTCCTCGGCCGACATGGTCGGCTTCAGGCCGAGCGCGATCGCCGAGCGGTTGACGCGCTCGCAATGCAGATCGAGGTCCGGAGCGACGCCGTCGAACACGCGCGCGCCGTCAAACACGGTCGAACCAAGCCACATCGCGTGTGAGGTTGGCCCGATCAGCGGCGGATTGCCGGCGAGCCATTCACCATCGACATAGGTCCAGGTCACGGAGCGGGGGGATGTATCGACGGCCATCGGCGTCTCCTTCAGGTTTTTTGTTCTCATTCTTCGGCATAACCCGAAAAAACAGCATCGTGGTGAATGGGTATATCAAAAAATGTCATGACGGCCATTCTGGCATCGATGCGGCCTCTCGCTTAGTCTCGCGCAGAAAGAAGGGGAGGAACCGTGCGTATCAAGCATCTCGATCCTGACGACGTCGACATCTTTCGCAGCATCAGACTGGAGGCGCTCAATCGTGAACCGCAGGCATTTGCGTCGACGGCCGCCGACTGGGAGCAGCTTTCGGCGGAGGAGTGGCGGGCGAGATTGACCAACAATGCCGTCTTTGTCGCATTCGAGGGCAGCCAGCCACTGGGGATCATGGGGCTGATGCGCGAGCGGGCGAGCCGGCTGGCGCATCGCGCCACCATCATCATGGTCTATGTGCGCGACGAAGCGCGCGGTACCGGCGTGGCGCGGCACCTGCTCGCCCATCTGACCGATCATGCCCGCGCCTCCGGCATCCGCCTGCTGGAACTGGTCGTGCGCGCCGACAACCCGACGGCCACCCGTTTCTACGCGCGCGAAGGGTTTCACGAGATCGGCCGTGTACCTGGAGGCATGCTCGAGGGAGACGTGGAAGTCGACGAGATTTTGATGGCACGGCACATCGACGGCCGCGCCTCACCCGCATCGTAAGGAGCGCCCCGATGAAAGCCATGTACTACGACGCCTTCGAGAAGACGCCGGAGATCCGCACGCTTCCTGATCCGACCCCGACGGAAAACGGCGTGGTCGTCAAGGTCGAAGCGACAGGGCTTTGCCGGTCCGACTGGCATGGCTGGATGGGCCACGACGCCGATATCCGCCTGCCGCATGTGCCGGGCCATGAGCTTGCCGGCGTCGTCACGGCGGCCGGTCGTGGCGTCATGCGCTACAAGGTCGGCGACCGTGTCACCGTGCCGTTCGTCTCCGGCTGCGGCCGCTGCGGCGAATGCCGCTCGGGCAACCAGCAGGTCTGCGAGGCGCAGTTCCAGCCGGGCTTTACCCATTGGGGCTCGTTCGCCGAATATGTCGCGCTCGATTTTGCCGACCAGAACCTCGTGCATCTGCCCGAGAGCATGGACTTCACCACCGCGGCGAGCCTCGGCTGCCGCTTCGCCACTTCGTTCCGCGCCGTCGCTGATCAGGCCAAGGTCAAAGGCGGCGAATGGGTGGCGGTGCACGGCTGCGGCGGCGTCGGACTGTCGGCGATCATGATCGCCGCAGCACTCGGTGCCCAGCCGATCGCGATCGACATCGCCGATGATAAGCTCGCCTTTGCGCGACAGCTCGGTGCGGTCGCTGCAATCAATAGCCGCACAGTCGAGGACGTGGCGACGGCCGTGAAGGAGATCACCGGCGGCGGCGCTCATGTCTCGATCGACGCGCTTGGCAATCCCGTTACCTGCTTCAACTCGATCAAGAACCTGCGCCGGCGGGGTCGCCACGTCCAGGTCGGACTGATGCTCGGCGACCAGGCGACACCTGAGATCCCGATGGCACAGGTGATCGGCCACGAGCTCGAGATCTATGGCAGCCATGGCATGCAGGCTTGGCGCTACGACGCCATGCTGGCGATGATTGCCGACGGCAGGCTCAAGCCGCAACAACTGATCGGCCGGGAGATTTCGCTCGAACAGGCAATCCCTGCCCTCGTTTCCATGGATCGAGCAACCGATCTCGGCATCAGCGTGATCACACGTTTCTGAGGGTGCACGGGCATCATTTACCCAGCCACGCGCGGGCCCCCATTCCGACTCACCGTGTCCATGCGTTAGCCTTGCTCCCTAAACAGGGGCAAGGCCGATGACCATCGCGAGGCGGCGCAAACTGATCAGGCGTCAGCGCACCGGAACGGCACTCGCCGTTGCCGCAACGATCTCGTTTCTCGCCGGCATGACCGACGCGATCGGGCTCTTGAGCATCGGTGATTTCGTTTCTTTCATGAGCGGCAACACGACCCGAGCGGCGATTGCTCTCGGCGACGGCAAACTTGCCGACGCGCTGCTGTTGCTCGGGGCACTGCTGACCTTCGTCGTCGGCAACGCGCTCGGCGTGATCATGGCTGCGCGCCTTGGCGTCGTCGGCGTCCTCTCGACGGTCAGCCTCGTGCTCATGCTTTCGGCGGGCCTTCAGTCCTCAATGCCGCCGCCCGGATACTTTTACGGCATCGTGCTGTCGATGGGACTGGTCAACGCGGCTGTGGAGCAAATCGAGGGATTGCCGATCGGGCTCACCTATGTGACCGGGGCGCTGTCGCGCTTCGGGCGGGGGCTCGGTCGCTTTCTGCTCGGCAACCGAAACCGCCAGTGGCTGGTGCAGATCGTCCCCTGGCTCGGCATGTTTGCCGGCGCGGTAGCAGGCGCCATTCTGCAACGCCACTTCGGTGCGGCCGCACTATGGGCATCGTTCGCGCTGAGCACCGGGCTCGCCCTTGCAACCATTCTTGTGCCATCGCGGTGGTCGAAGCGCTACATCCATCCTGGCTGAAGGCCCGCCTTGATGCCCGCTTTTCGCACCGGCCAAGATTTAGCCCTTAAGTCAGAGCGGGTTTCAGGGCAAAATCCGATGGAAAGAATCACGAGAGAGGTCCTGTCATGGCGCTTGCGGCAGCCGTCACCGCGGATGAACTCTACCATCCCATTCTCAATGCCAATCCGGCGCATCCGGCCGGATGGCCGATCCGAGTGATCGTCAGCTCGCAAACGGAAGCGCGGCACAATCGGGCGATCTGGGCGCCGACGCACCTGATCTCGATCCGCGCGCCCGGCAGCCGGCTGCTTTCGATGATCGAGCTGCCGCCGGAACAGCATCTGGAACTCTATTTCGGCGACACCACCGACCCGGACGAGCCGGATGCAGCGCGCATCGGCTCGATCGAGGCGAGCTTCGCCTTCGTCGACAGCCTGCCAAAGGATGCGCATCTGCTCGTTCATTGCCTTCGCGGCATCGGTCGCGCCACGGCGCTCACCCTCGGCATCCTTGCGCGCTACATGCCGCCGGAAGAAGCAGCGGCTGCACTCCATGCGCTGCGCCCGGAGGCCAAGCCGAATCGACATGTGGTCAACCTCTGCGACACCGCGCTCGGCCTCAAGGGCAGGCTCGCCAAACAGGCGCTGCGCTTCCCCGCGAAAGTCTGGAAACCGGGCAAGGGCTGATACCGACGGGCCTCGGGTGTGCTTACCCCGTTGTGCAACGCACAAAGATTTGCCATGATCCTGAAAAAGAACGGAGACAGTTTGATGCCCGATCGGGCATGATGCTGTAAGCCCTTGTTTTCGGACGGGCTTTGACGGGACGATTTGGCAATTATCCCGTTCGTGCCGGAGGCAACTGACGGGAGGAAACGATGTCCCACGCGGCCTATGTGTTTGACGCCTACGGCACGTTGTTCGACGTGCATGCGGCAGTCAGACGCCATGCGTTGGAGATCGGTCCGGACGGCCAGGCTTTTTCCGAGCTCTGGCGTGCCAAGCAGCTCGAATACTCCTGGGTGCGCTCGCTGATGGGCAGCTATCAGGACTTCTGGCAGCTCACCGAACAGTCGCTCGACTATGCCTTCGCGCGCTTTCCCTCCGCCGATCCGAAGCTCCGCAAGCGGCTGCTCGACGCCTATTGGACGCTTGACTGCTACCCCGAAGTGCCAGCGGTCCTCAAGGGACTGAAAGAACGCGGCGCACGGATCGCAGTGCTTTCCAACGGCTCGCCGGCCATGCTCGCGTCAGCGGTGCGCAACGCCGCACTCGACATCGTGATCGACGACGTCTTTTCCGTCGACGCGGTCAAGGCCTTCAAGACGGCGCCTGCTGTCTACGACCTCGTCACCACCAGCTACCGGCTCTATCCGCACGCCGTCTCGTTCCAGTCGTCGAACCGCTGGGACATTGCCGGCGCGACGAAGTTCGGTTTCCGCACCGTGTGGATCAACCGGGCCGATATGCCCGATGAATATCGCGATCACGGGCCGGCCCTGATCCTGCCCTCGCTCGAAAGCTTGCAATTCGGTATCTGAAGGAGTTCTCCATGGTCTGGTCGCCAGCGCAGTATCTGAAGTTCGAAGACGAACGCACCCGACCTGCCCGCGATCTCCTGGCCCAGGTGCCCGAACTGCCCGCCGGCCCTGCCTTCGATCTCGGTTGCGGTCCCGGCAATTCCACCGAACTGATCCGCGACCGATTTGTCGAGGCGACGCTCTCCGGTCTCGACAGCGACGACAACATGCTCGTCGCCGCGGCGAAACGCCTGCCTGGCATCACCTTTGAAAGAGCGGATCTCGCAAGCTGGGTCCCGCCTGACGGCGCGTCGCTGTTTTACGGCAACGCCGTTTTCCAGTGGTTGCCGAACCACCTCACGATCTTCGAACGGCTGATGAAAGCGCTCGCCGCCGGAGGGACACTCGCCGTCCAGATGCCGGACAACCTTGGTGAACCGACGCATTTGCTGATGGAAGAGACGGCCCGCAGTCTGCGGTTTGCCGATGCCTTTGCCGGCAAGACCATTCGCCGCAATCCGCTTCCGGCACCCGCGACCTACGTTCAGGCTCTGGCGCCGCGGGCGGCAAGCGTCGAAGTCTGGCACACGATCTACTACCATCGGCTCGCAAATGCCGAAGCGATCGTCGAATGGGTGAAGGGTACCGGCCTCAGGCCCTATCTCGACACCCTGCCGACCGACAGCCGCGACGCCTATCTTGCCGACTACACGGACCGGATTCGAGCGGCCTATCCGGCAATGGACGACGGCAAGGTGCTTCTGCGCTTTCCAAGGCTCTTCATCGTCGCGGTCAAGGCCGGATAGCCTGACAGCGCAAGCCGGTTACATGCGCTCGACCAGAAAATCGATGAAGGCGCGAATGCGGGCTGCGAGATGTTCGTGTCCGGCATAGACGGCGTAGACAATCTCGATTTCGCCGGACTGATAGTCCTCAAGCAGCGGCACCAGCCTCCCGGCTTCGAAGTCCTGTTCGACATGAAACCGGCCGATGCGACCGATGCCGACACCCTGAAGGCAGAGCTGGCGCACGATCGAGCCGCTCGATACCTGCATGTTGCCGAAGACGGTGCGGTGCTCCACCGTCGATTGGCCCGGCCTGCGGAACGCCCATTCGTCGACACTGCGGCGGAAGTTGAAGCGGAGGCAGTTGTGGCCATCGAGATCATCGGGCGTCTGCGGGACCCCATGCTTCTCCAGATAGGCAGGTGATGCGATGACCACCGGCCTGCTTTCCATCAGCTTGCGCGCCTTCAAGGATGAATCACGCAACGGTCCGGTGCGGATCGCCACGTCCGCGCGCTCGCCGACGACGTCGATCATGCTGTCGGTGAGCGTCAGGTCGAGTTGGACGTCGGGAAAACGCGCCAGGAACTCGGGCGCGAGCGGCATGATGTAGCGCTCACCGAAACCGACCGCGGCGTTCACCCGCAGCGGCCCGCGCGGCACCGTGCGGCCGCCGGCAGCGACCAGTAGCTCCGTCTCGGCGATTTCCGCAAGGATGCGCTGCGCGCGCTGGAGATAGACCTCCCCCTCCGGCGTCAACTGCAGCGTCCGGGTCGAACGAACGAGCAGGCGCGTGCCAAGCCGATCCTCGATGCGGGTCACCAGCTTGCTGACGGCCGAAGGCGACAGCTTCAGCCGCCGGGCTGCCGCTGAAAAGCTGCGGGTTTGTGAGACCGCAACAAAGACCTCCATCTCACCGGCCCGATTGTCCACATGACGTCCTTTGAATTGAATTCACGATCGTTTGTCCGATTATGCGTATTATCGTATGGAGTGCCAAGCCTCATATTCCGCTCGACATCATCAACAACCAACGCGTCCGGTCCCTCCCAGCCGGGCGGGAAAGGTACTGTCGTGCCCATAGCACTGCTTGCCCTGACGATCGCCGCCTATGCGATCGGAACCACCGAATTCGTGATCGTCGGACTGCTGCCGACGGTCGCCACCGATCTCAACATTACCCTGCCGCTCGCCGGCCTGATTGTCAGCGTCTACGCGCTTGGCGTCACCTTCGGCGCCCCGGTGCTGACCGCGCTCACCGGCGGGATCGAACGAAAGCCGCTGCTCATCGGCCTGATGGCGCTGTTCATCGTCGGCAATGCCGCAGCAGCACTGTCACCGAGCTACGAGCCGCTGCTCGTTGCCCGCGTCGTCTCGGCCTTTGCCCATGGCGTGTTCTTCTCGGTCGGCTCGACCATTGCGGCCGATCTCGTTCCGGAAGATCGCCGCGCGTCGGCGATCGCCATGATGTTCATGGGTCTCACCGTCGCGATCGTGACCGGCGTGCCGCTCGGCACCTGGATCGGTCAGACCTTCGGCTGGCGGGCAACCTTCTGGGCCGTTACCGGCCTCGGTGTCATCGCACTTGCCGCCATCGCGATCCTGCTGCCGAATACGCTGAAGAAGGCGCCGCCGGCCAAGCTCGTCGATCAGGTGCGCGTGCTCGGCTCCGGCCGCCTGCTGATCGTCTTTGCCATGACGGCGCTCGGATATGGCGGCACTTTCGTCGCCTTCACCTTCCTCGCGCCGATCCTGCAGGAAATCACCGGCTTTTCCGAAGGCGCCGTCAGCCTGATCCTCGTGCTCTACGGGCTCGCCATCGCCATCGGCAACATTGCAGGCGGCAAGATCGCCAACCGTGACCCGGTGAAGGCACTGGTTGGATTGTTCCTGGCGCAGGCGGCCGTCCTCGTGCTCTTCACCTTCACGGCCCCCTCGCCGGTGCTGACGCTGGTGACGCTCGCGGCCCTCGGCTTCCTGTCCTTCGCCAACGTTCCGGGCCTGCAGCTCTACGTCGTGCAGCTCGCCAAGCAGCACCGTCCCGGTGCCGTCGACGTCGCCTCGGCGCTGAACATCGCCGCCTTCAACCTCGGCATCGCCGTCGGCGCTTGGCTCGGTGGCGTCGTCGTCGCCTCGCCGCTCGGTCTCGGCATGACGCCTGTGGTCGGCGCCCTGCTCGTCGCTGCCGCGCTGATGCTCACACTTTTGAGCGGCGCTCTCGATCGCCGGACCGGCGCTGCCTACCAGGCCGCTTGAAGAGGCGGTCCCGAAGACCACCTATAACATCGTTGCTTTCACGCCCGGCCTCTTTCGGCCGGGCGCACGCCTCACATGGCCAATATCAAGGAGTTACCCACCATGCATTCCGTCACGTCCAACGGTGCCAATATCCCGGCGCTCGGCTTCGGCACCTTCCGCATGCCCGGCGCCGATGTGCTGCGCGTGCTACCGGAAGCGCTGAAGCTCGGCTTCCACCACGTCGACACGGCGCAGATCTATGGCAACGAAGCCGAAGTCGGCGAAGCCATCCACATGTCCGGCGTCTCGCGCGCCGACATCTTCCTCACCACCAAGGTCTGGGTGGACAAATATGCGCACCGCGATTTTCTCGCGTCCGTCGACGAGAGCCTCAAAAAGCTGAAGACCGACCATGTCGATCTGCTCCTTCTGCATTGGCCGGGCGGTAGCGACGTGCCTATGGCCGAGCGCATCGGCGCTCTGAACGAGGTCCAGAAGGCCGGCAAGGTGCGTCACATCGGCGTCAGCAACTTCAACACGGCGCAGATGGAAGAGGCGGTGAAGCTCAGCGATGCGCCGATCGCCACCAACCAGGTCGAGTACCATCCCTATCTCGACCAGACCAAGGTTCTCGACATCGCCCGCAGGCACGGCATGTCGATCACCGCCTATTACGCGATGGCGAACGGCAAGGTGCCGAGCGATCCGCTCTTGAAGGAGATCGGCGCGCGCCATGGCAAGACCGCCGCCCAGGTGGTTCTTCGCTGGCTGGTCCAGCAGAAGGACGTGATCACGCTTTCCAAGACCGCGACCATCGACCGCCTCAAGGAGAATTTCGCGATCTTCGATTTCGCGCTCGGTGACGGCGAGATGGCTGATATCCACGCGCTTGCGCGTCCCGATGGCCGGATCGTCAACCCTGAGGGCCTGGCGCCGGCCTGGGACAAGGCCGCCTGACAAAGGCTCATCAATCCGCCGCCGGTCCATTCCCAGCCGGCGGCGGATAGGCTATGGACATGGCCCGCAGACACCGATCAGAGGGAGGGGGCGATGTCGTTGCATGGCGCTGACGCGAGTGATTTTGCCCCGGACTGGCCGGCAATCATTGCCGTGGTTCTCGGTGTCACCGCCTTCTCTGTCGCTCAAGGGCTGACCTATCCGCTGATCTCGCTTTCGCTCGAAGGTCGCGGCGTTTCTGCCGGCATGATCGGCCTGAATGCCATGGGCTTTGCCGCAGGACTTGGCGCGGCAACGCTGCTTCTCGGCCGCCTGACCCAGCGCGCCTCCGCCGACAAGCTGATCATCGCCAGCCTTTGCGGCTGCTCGATCTGCCTTGCGACGCTTGCCTCGACGTCCGAGCTTGCCATCTGGTTTGTCGCCCGCTTTGCGCTGGGCTTCTTCGTCAGCATGGTCTTCATGCTGGGTGAGGCCTGGCTGAACACCGCTTGCCCCGACCGGTTGCGCGGCCGGGTTTCCGGCCTCTATGGCGCCGGCATGTGCGGCGGCTTTGCCGCCGGCCCGCTGGCAATCCCGCTGCTTGGCACTGCTGGCGGCCTGGGCTTTGCGCTGCTTGCCATCTACATCGCGCTCGTCGCCTTTCTCACCGGGCTTCTGACCATGGGTGCCCGCACGCGGCCCGAGCCCTCGTCGACACGCGACCTCTTCGCCTTCTTCAAGAAGGCGCCGATCCTGATCCTGATGGTGCTGATGTTCGGCTTTGCCGATATCGCGGCGATCTCCGCCATGCCCGTCTATTTCGTCAAGACGGGCCACAGCCAGGCTTTCGCCGCCCTCAGCGTCACGGCGCTGGCGATCCCGACCGCACTCGCGCAGCCCTTTATCGGCGTGCTGCTCGATCGCCTGCCGCGCCGTCGCGTGGCGATTTCGGCAGCAGCCGTCGCGGCCATTGGCTATCTGCTTGTGCCGTTCATCTCCTCCGATGTCGTGCTTTTGATGATCTTCGCCTGCATCGGCGCCGCCAGCTTCGCGCTCTATACGGCGGCCTTGACGATGCTCGGCGAAGAATACCGCGGCAGCATGCTCGTTGCCGGCAGCGCCGCCTTCTCGCTTGCCTACGCCGCCGGCAGTGCCGCGGGGTCAGGCGCCACCGGCGCGCTGATGAATTTCATCACCCCGGTCGCCGGCCCGCTCGGCGTCGGCGCCATCCTCGTCGTCTTCACGCTGGTTTTTGCAGCCGCCGGTCGCCGCTAGAGCGTATTTCCGCTACCGGGAACGCCACTCGACGACCGGATGTTCCGGGCGTCCGAACAAAGCAGGGTTAGCGCCTCTCCGAAAACACGGGCGGCGGGGCCGAGCGGCTCGTCGATCCGGTGGACAAGATAGGCCTCAGCGCTTACCTGGCTGTTGCGGCCAAGGGCGGCCGTCGGCACGCGCACGAGCCGGCCTTCGCCCAGATCGCGCTCCACCTGCCAAAGCGGAAGCCGCCCCCACCCCAGGCCCGACAGGATCATTGCGTGCTTCGCATCCTGGTTGCTGACGCGGCAGGTCTGCGGCGATATCACACCGAAGTCCCGGCCCGCTGTCCGCTCGGACGGATCCGACTGGACGATCTGCAGGTGGTCTGCAAGTGCGGCGTTTTCCAGCGCGCCCTCGCCGGTACGCTGGCCCAAAGGATGATGGCTGGCAACGACCGCCACGATCTCGACAGCGGTCAGCGCCTTGCGGGCGATGGCCGGATCGCGAAAGTCCTCGCCCACGGTGATGCCGAGCGTGAAGTGACGATCGACGATGCCGTCAAGCGGCCCGCCCAACGGCGAAACCGCAAGTCTGATCGAGACATTGGGGTAAGTGCCCCGCATCTGTTTCAGCGCCGCACCAACGGTCTCGATCGGAAACAGCGTATCGACGATCAGCGACAGTTCCAGCTCGATGCCTTCGCCAAGGCCGCGGGCGCGGGCGCGCATCGCGTCTACCCTCAGCAGGATGTCGCGGGCGTTCGACAGCAGCGCCCGCCCTTCCGGCGTCAGCACCGGCCGATGTCCGGAGCGGTCGAACAACAGGACGCCAAGCTCCGCCTCGAGGTTAGCGATGGCGTGGCTGACGGCCGACTGCACCCGCGAGAGCTTGCCGGCGCCGGCGCGGAAGCTGCCGCTTTCGGCGACGGTAACAAATGTCCGCATCTGGTCGAGTGTCAGGGCATCCAGCATGATCGATCCTATAGATCATATTGATGAAATTTATATCACTCCTGTAGATCGAGAAAAACACCCATCTTTTCTGTGACAGCGACGCTCCAGCAGAAAGCAAACAAGATGACCAAGGTGCTTGTCCTCTACTACTCGTCTTACGGCCATATCGAGACCATGGCGGCGGCGGTCGCCGAAGGCGCACGCGCGGCCGGCGCCACGGCCGCTCTCAAGCGTGTCCCGGAGATCGTTCCCGACGCCGTTGCCGCCAAGGCCGGTTACAAGCGCGACCAGGACGCGCCGATCGCAACCGTCGCGGAACTGCCGGACTATGACGCGATCATCATCGGCACCCCGACGCGCTTCGGCAACATGGCCGCGCAGATGAAGAACTTTCTCGACCAGGCCGGTGGCATCTGGGCACGTGATGCCCTGGTGGGGCGTATCGGCAGCGTATTCACCTCGACCGGAAGCCAGCATGGCGGTCAGGAATCGACGATTCTCGCAACCCACACGGTGCTGCTGCATCTCGGCATAGTGATCGCCGGCCTGCCCTACAGCTTCAAAGGCCAGATGCGCATGGACGAGATCACCGGCGGATCGCCCTACGGTGCGTCGACGCTTGCCGACGATGGCAACGGCGGCGACCGCCAGCCCAGCCACAACGAGCTTGAGGGCGCGCGTTTCCAGGGCAGGCACGTCGCGGAACTGGCGATGGCACTTGTCGCCGGACGGGCGCGGGTGCCGGAGACCGCGTGATGATCGCCGCCAATGCACCCTTGAAAGACAAGACCCGTTGGGCCGGCGTGGCGGCTGTCGTTGTCGCCGGCGTCGTTGCCGCGATGCAGGTCGGCAAGGGGCTGATCGCCGGGCCGATGCTGCAGGCCGACCTCGGGCTTGATCTGGCAACCCTCGGCTGGGTCACCTCCGTCTTTGCCGTCGTCGGTTTCGTCGGCGGCATGCCGGCAGGCGCAATCGTCGCCGCGGTTGACGATCGCCGCCTGCTTGGGGTCGGGATGGCGATGCTTGCGCTTGGCACCTTTGCCGGCGCGGCAAGTCAGAGCTTCACGCTGCTCCTGCTCTCGCGCATCGTCGAGGGCTTTGGCTTCCTGCTCGTCGTCGTCGCCGGACCGGCCATTCTCATGCGGCTCGCAACCGCCGACCGGCGCGATCTCGTCTTTGCCCTGTGGAGCTGCTTCATGCCCGCAGGCATGGCGATCGCCATGCTGACGGGCCCGTTCTTTGGCAGCTGGCATGCGATCTGGTGGAGCAACGGCCTGATCACATTCGCAAGCCTGCTGTCTATCTTCGTTGCGGTGTCGCCGTCCGGCGCTATCCCGCACGTCGTCGGCCGGCTGCACGAGGACGTGAAGGAGACACTTGCGAGCGGCGGACCGGTTCTGCTCTTCGTGATGTTCTCGCTCTACAGCCTGATGAGCTTCACACTTTTCAGCTTCCTGCCGATCCTTCTGGTCGAGCGCCTGCATGTTTCGCTTGGGACGGTGGGGGTTCTTGGGGCGGTCATCACCCTGGTCAACGTGATCGGCAATCTCTCAGCCGCCCAGCTGCTGTCACACGGTTTTGCGCGCGGCCGGCTGGTGGCGACCGCCGCGGTGCTGATGGGCGTGTTCGGCTTATGGATTTTCTTAAGCCAGTCCGACGGCCATCTGATGCTTGCGCTCTGCATCCTGTTTTCGGCGATCGGCGGCATGATTCCCGCCACGTTGATCTCGACAGCGCCGATCCTTTCACCCCGTCCGGCACTTGCGCCGCTGGCTATGGGGCTTTTGATGCAGGGCAGCAATTTGGGACAACTTGTCGGTCCTGTTGCCGTCGGCACGGCGATCGAGCGCTTTGGCTGGCCCTCCGGCGCCGCCTTCATCGGCACCGGGGCCCTGATCTTCATCTTGCTTGCTGCAACGCTCGAACGAAGGCTGCGGATGCGGGCGCAGCCGCGCTGACGAATGGCGGCCTTTCAGCGGCAAAGAAAAACCCACCGGCGGCAAACCGGTGGGTTCGGTATTCACGGCAATTATGCCTGGGATCAGACGAACTGGCTGAGGCCCGGAACCGAGGCAACCACCTCGTCGACGACGTCCGCGCCGGCCTTTTCCTTTGCAAATGCAATGGTTTCCTTGGCAAGACCGGTGATTTCGCCCATGCCGAGGCCCTGGCTCATCAGCTGCTGGCCGAGTGCCATGACGCCGCCACCACCGATGGCCGACATCAGGCCACCGAGCAGGCCGCCACCGCCGGTGCCTTCGCCGTTGTACTGGGCGATCAGGTCGGAAGCGCCCGGGATCGCTTCGATCATCTGGGCAACCGGGCCGTCAGCGGCTTCGCGCTGCAGAAAGCCGAGGATCATGCCGACAGCCTTTTCGGCCGTTGCCGGCTCGATGCCAACATTCTCGGCAACGCGCGTGACCAGTTCATTCATGGAAAAACTCCCTCACTTGGATTTTTGACGTTGACGTCAAGGTAAATGATCGCATCGGCAATGACAAGCTGCGAACGACCCGACGACAACGGTTTTGCGCGGGCCCAGTCAGACCTTGCGCCACCGTCTCAACCCTGTGGCTTCATCGCGCCAAGTTCATGGCAAGGCGACAATTCGCCGGCAGTTGCCGCGTCGTCTTTCCGGTTGCAGGCTGACACAGTCTTGTTGCCGCGCGGAACCGCACCACCTATAACATAGAGCCAGCCACATTTCGATGACGGGCACTTGCGGAGAACCGCGAACCGCCCGCTTTCATTGATGAAACGGAGATGAAGCCCACATGTTGGAAGAAGGCAAGCTCTTTATCGGCGCCAGCCGCAAGCCTGATGATTCGATCAACAAGGGCGAGTATCTGGAGCTCAAATTCGGCAACCGCCACGGCTTGATCACCGGCGCCACCGGCACCGGTAAAACGATCACCCTGCAGATCCTCGCCGAAGGCTTTGCCAATGCCGGCGTGCCGGTGTTCTGCGCCGACGTGAAAGGCGACCTCTCCGGCATCGGCGCGATCGGCGAACCGAAGGATTTCATCACCAAGCGCGCCGAGCAGATCGGCCTGCCGACGAACCCTTACGAGTTCCAGGAATTCCCCGTCATCTTCTGGGATATCTACGGCGAGAAGGGCCATCGTGTCCGCACCACCATGTCGGAGATGGGCCCGCTGCTTCTGTCGCGGCTGATGAACGCCACCGACGCGCAGGAAGGCGTGCTCAACATCGCCTTCAAGATCGCCGACCAGGGCGGGTTGCCGCTTTTAGATCTGAAAGACCTGCAGGCGCTGCTTAACTACATGGGCGACAATGCCAGCGAGCTTTCCAACCAGTATGGCTTCATCTCCAAGTCGTCGGTCGGCTCGATCCAGCGCGAACTGCTGATCCTCGAGCAGCAGGGGGCGGAGCACTTCTTCGGCGAACCGGCGCTCAAGATCACCGACATCATGCGCACCACCAATGACGGACGCGGCGCAATCTCCGTGCTTGCCGCCGACAAGCTGATGATGAACCCGCGGCTCTACGCGACCTTCCTGCTTTGGCTGCTTTCGGAACTGTTCGAGGAACTGCCCGAAGTGGGCGACCCGGAAAAACCGAAGCTGGTGTTCTTCTTCGACGAGGCGCACCTGCTCTTCAACGATGCGCCGAAGGCACTGATCGAGCGCGTCGAGCAGGTCGTGCGCCTGATCCGCTCCAAGGGCGTGGGCGTCTATTTCGTCACCCAGAACCCGCTCGACGTGCCGGACACGGTGCTTGGGCAGCTTGGCAACCGCGTCCAGCATGCGCTGCGTGCCTATACGCCACGCGACCAGAAGGCAGTGAAGACCGCCGCCGACACGTTCCGGCCGAACCCGGACTTCGACTGCGCCACCGTCATCACCAATCTCGGCACCGGCGAAGCGCTGGTCTCGACGCTCGAAGCCAAGGGTGCGCCCTCGATGGTCGAGCGCACGCTCGTGCGCCCGCCACAGTCGCGCGTCGGTCCGCTGACCGACGCTGAACGGCAGAAGGTGATGGATGTGAGCCCGGTGCGGGGCCTTTATGACGAGGACTTCGACCGCGAATCGGCCTACGAAATGCTCGCCGCACGCGCCAAGAAGACGGCCGACGCGCAAGCAGAGGCCGCTCAGCAACCGACGGAGGCGAGCACCGGCGGCAGCCGCTGGACGCTGCCCGGCTTCGGCGACGACGAGCCGGCAGCGCCGGCCGGAAAGCAGGCAAAGCCGCGCAGTGCCGGCTACCAACGCGAGACGGTGGTCGAGGCCGCAATGAAATCGGTCGCCCGCACCGTCGCCACCCAGGTCGGCCGGGCGCTGGTGCGCGGCATCCTCGGCAGCCTCAGCCGGCGGTAAACGATTTGGCCTGCAACGGAGCAGGTCGGACATTCGCACGCGCTCCGATCTCGATCGGGGCGCGTCTTCATTTCGAAAGGAAGACGATCGTGGACGTGAAGGATTCGAACGGAGCCATTCTGGCGGATGGCGACAACGTCACCCTGATCAAGGATCTGAAGGTCAAGGGAACCTCGACGACACTCAAGCGTGGGACAATGGTCAAGGGCATCCGCCTCACCGACAATCCCGATGAAGTCGAGTGCCGGGTCGAGAAGATCAAGGGCCTGGTGCTGCGCACGGAATTCTTGAAGAAGGCCTAGAGAAAAGACGCGGGGGCTTCCACGTCAATGGCGCGTCCTGTTTGTCGCGCCGAGGACGTCTGGTCCAGCGTCTTGGGTCACGCCGGAGCGGCGCGCCGAAACATAATCCTCGACCAGCTCCAGCAGGCCAAGCGCAATTTCGTCGCAATGCCATCCCAGGCGCTCGGCGAGATCGGTCAAAAGTTCGAACTCTTCACGAATTGCAAACTGGCATTCCACGTCGCGCCCCGCGCGCCTGCCTTTCGATCTGGTGTTTTTTGGTGCAGCGATCATGCGACTGTTCTCCTGCCCATAAAACGCCTTGAGCATCGGCTCGGTTCCAGACACACCCGCCCCTCGTGGACGAGAAACTTGCGCTAGCGCGAAGGCAGAATTCATTTCAACGCAAAAGCCCGGCGGAACCATCCGCCGGGCTTTTGCAGTTTCAGGCGCGCCTGTGTCAGGCGACGGTCAACTTGACGTCGATATTGCCCTTGGTCGCATGGCTGTAGGGGCAAACGATGTGGGCTTTCTGCACGAGGTCTTCGAGCACGGCCTTGTCGACGCCCGGCGACGAGATCTGAAGCGCTGCGTCAATGCCGAAGCCGGTGCCGTCTTCGCGCGGGCCGATGCCGACGGTTCCCGTCACGGTCGTGTCTTCCGGAAGCTTTACCTTTTCCTTGCCGGCAACGAACTTCAGCGCGCCGAGGAAGCAGGCCGAATAGCCGGCTGCAAAGAGCTGTTCCGGGTTGGTGCCGCGCGCACCGTCGCCGCCGAGTTCCTTCGGCACGGTGAGGGTGACATCGAGAACGCCGTCAGCGCTCTTGGCCTGGCCAGCGCGGCCGCCGGTTGCAGATGCAGTGGTGCGATACAGAATGGGCATTGGCGTTCTCCTTTGCGTTTCCGGTTGGATGCGAGTTTAGATAGCGCAAAATTCAATTGTACGCAAATTAATTTTGCAAATTGCATTTTTGGCAAGTTTTTGCGAGAATGCGGCCATGGCGAACAAGGCGGCACATATCGACGACATCCCCGAAGAGGCACTGGCGCTCGGCAAGCAGCTCTGCTTTGCCGTCTATTCGGCAGCGCATGCCTTCAACCGCGCCTACAAGCCGCTGCTCGACCGTTTTGGTCTCACCTATCCACAATATCTCGTGCTGCTGGCGCTCTGGCAACAGGACGAAATGACGGTCAAGCGCATTGGCGAAGAGATCGGCCTTGATTCCGGCACGCTGTCACCGCTTCTGAAACGGCTAGAGGCTGCGGGTTACGTCGCTCGCCAGCGCGATCCGGGCGACGAGCGGCAGGTCATCGTGCGCCTGACGGACAAGGGCCGCGAGTTGAAACGCGAAGCCTTCGGCATTCTCGTGGACATCGGCAAGGCCTCGGGCTGCAGCCTGGAAGAAGCCGGAGAAATCCGCGAGACGCTGCATCAACTAACGCGGCAGCTGACCACCAGCCAGAATGCAGGCTGACTGCCCCCAGGAATGAAAGCGGCTTGCGGCCGAGGCCTGGACCAGGGTTCGGGCGGAGCAGTACCCCGCCCCTCACACAAATCAGATGACGAGGATCGGCGCCTTGCCGCGAACGCGATCGTAGAGATCCATCACATCCTGGTTGAGCATGCGCACGCAGCCGGATGACACCGCCTTGCCGATCGACTTCCATTCCGGCGTGCCGTGAACGCGATAGAGCGTGTCCTGGCCGTTCTGGAAAATGTAAAGCGCGCGTGACCCCAAGGGGTTGTTGAGGCCCGGCGCCATGCCGCCATTGCTGGCCGAATAGGGCTTCAACTGCGGCTGACGCGCGACCATGCTGTCAGGCGGGGTCCAGCGTGGCCATTTCTGTTTCCACTGAATGACGCCGCGGCCCGACCAGGCAAAGCCTTCGCGACCGAGGCCGACACCGTAGCGTAACGCCCGGCCGCCCGGCTGGATCAGATAAAGATAGCGGTCGCCGGTATCGACGACGATCGTTCCCGGCTGTTCGCCGAAGGGATCGCTGACCTCCTGCCGATAGAAGCGCGCGTCGATCTGGCGATAGGGAATTTCCGGCACCTGGTAGCCGCCATCGCTGACGCTGGCGTAGATGTCCGAAACGTAGAGACCTTGCGGCGGCAGGCCGGTCGGCAGAGGCCCCTCGCCGCCAGGCCCCTCATACACGCCTTCCGCGCGCGGGTCGGTAAAGCGACCCTCAAGTGCCGGATTGCGAAACACCGGTGCCGTCTCATAACGGAAGACGTCCGTGTTCATCGACGAAGTGCAGCCCGCCAGACCAGCGGAGGCAAGGGCCAGGCCGGACGAGCGCAGAAACTGACGGCGGGAGAAAAGGACTGAAGACATCGAACTCTGAAAGGCTTGAGTGCGGCATGGCAGTGCTGCATGAAATTGCTTAACGAAATGCTTCGCACAGCTCCGCCGAATTAGGCGATGCTTGCATTTGCGGCTGGAACGAGGCTTGCGCGGCGCCACCAACGGAGCCGCTAACCGTGGTCAATTCTCAAACGCTGTGAGCGCGAAACCGCGGCTGGCGCATCAGCGTTTCGAAATCCGCGGCCGAGAGCGGCCGGCTGAAGAAATATCCCTGGATCTCGTCGCAGCCGCTTTGCCGGAGAAACTCGACCTGCGCCTGGGTCTCCACGCCTTCGGCAATGACGCGCAGCCCCAGGTTCCGGGCGAGCGAAATGATCGCTGCGGTGATGGCATTGTCGTCGAGATCCGTCGGGATGTCCGCGACGAAGGACCGATCGATCTTCAGGCGGCGGACCGGAAACCGCTTCAAGGCGCTGAGGCTTGAATAGCCGGTGCCGAAATCGTCGATGGCCAAGTGCACCCCGATCGTCTGCAACTCGTGCATGGTCGCAATCGCGCCCGGAACGTCCTGCATGATCAGGCTCTCGGTCAGCTCGAGCTCGAGGCAGCACGGATCAAGCCCGGTTTCGGCGAGAATGGCCGCGACATGACCGGCCCAATTGCGCTCGCGGAACTGGCGCGCCGAGACGTTGACGCTGACGATCAGCGGCGGCAAGCCGGCATCCTGCCAGGCCCTCGCCTGGCGGCAGGCGGCGTGCAGTACCCAGTCGCCGATCGGCACGATCAGTCCGGTTTCTTCGGCGAGCGGAATGAAGTCGGCCGGCGAGACCGTGCCCCTCTCCGGATGACACCAGCGCAACAGTGCCTCTGCCGCGAAAACGCGGCCGTTGGCCAGGTTCATCTGCGGCTGAAACTGGAGGAAAAACTCCTCGCGAGCGATCGCCTTGCGCAACTCTTCCTGCTGCTTTAGCTTCTCGTGGGCCTTGGCGGCCATTTCCTCGGTGAAGACCTGGAGGTTGTTGCGGCCGAGTTCCTTGGCGCGATACATCGCCATGTCGGCATTGGCGAGGAGCTCACCGACGGTCGTGCCCTGGTTGGGGAAACAGGCGACGCCCATGCTACAGGTGACCTGCAGGGTCCGCCCCTCGATCTGCATCGGCGCAGCGATGGCGCGACGGATGTCCTCCAGTCGGGCCAGCACGATATCCCGCTCGCAGGGAAGCCCGTTCAGAAGCAGGATGAACTCATCGCCGCCGACGCGCACAACCATGTCGGATTTGCGCACAGACGTGCGCATGCGCGAGGCCGTCACCTTCAGCAGCTCGTCGCCGGCGGCATGGCCGAGCGTATCGTTGACCAGCTTGAAATTGTCGAGATCGAGGAAGGCAAGCACCGCCCACTGATCGGTGCCGCGCAGGGCCTCCAGCGCTTTCGCGACCTGCTCCTCGAAGAGAGCCCGGTTCGGCAGGCCGGTCAAGGCGTCGTGATGCGCCATGAAGCTGATGCGATCCTCGGCCTGCTTGCGCTCGATCGCGATTCCGGCGAGGTGCGCCGCCATCGCGATCAGTTCCTTCTGGCCGTCATCGGGCACGCCGACCGAGCCGGAGTAAAGCGCGAAGGTCCCAAGCACCTTGCGCTCGCGTGAATGGATCGGGGTCGACCAGCAGGAACGAAAGCCATAGGGCCGAACGAGCTCGCGATAATCGTCCCACAGCGGGTCGACGAGAATGTCCGATACGATCACCTGCTCGCCACGCCAGGCGGCGGTACCGCAGGACCCCATGCTAGGCCCGATCTCGACGCCATGGATCGTCTGGCAATAGCTCTCGTCGAGGCTTGGCGCTGCGCCGTGGAAGAGATAACGGCCATCAGCCGAGAGCAACAGCACCGAGCCCTTGATCCCGGGCATCAATACCTCGATCAAAAGGATCATGTCGCGGAAGAACTCGTCGAGCGGCCGGCCCTTGGCAATCATCTCCAGCAGGCGGGCCTGCCCCTCGAGCAGGCGCTCGGCGGCCTTGCGGTCGGAAATATCCCGCGACACGCCGACGATGCCGACGATCTTGCCGCTCTTGTTGCGCAGCGGCACCTTGGAGGTCATCAGCCAGCGGTCGCGGCCCTTGCTGACGATCGCCTTCTCCTCGATGCCGAAGATCGGCTCGCCAGTTTCAATGACGCGACGCTCGATGTCGGCGATCGCCTTTGCCATTTGCGGCGGATGGAGATCGAAATCGGTCTTGCCGACGATGTCCTTCAGCGCCTCGAGACCGTTGTCGGCAACCGTCACCTGGTTGGCGATCAGGAATCGGCCTTCGACATCCTTGGCGTAGATGTAGTCGGGCACGTGGTTGATCATCGTTTCCAACCAGTAGTGGCGGTCGGCGATGTCAGGTTCGTTGGGAAAGATGCGCGCAACTTCCTCGGCCAGCCGGTTGCTGGCATCGATCAGCCGACGTGTGTCTTCGTTGCCGCCGGCGTTCAAGGCAGCGTATCGTGGATTGCGGGACGTGTTCTTCGCCAAGCAAAACCTCCCGACGCGGGTCGTCGCGTCGCTGGTCGATCTTTCCCCACTTCACGTTAGACGAGCAAGAGTTAGCCCTTCCTAAATAACTTGTAGAAAAATCGTGTAGAGGTTGCAATCTCCAAGTTGCACGGACCCGAAAAGGGGTGGCCGATGCCACCCCATGCGCCTGATCAAGACAGGCGTTTGCGCGCCTGGGGAATGAGCATCAACAGCTGATCGGCAATCACCATCACGACGATCGCAAGCCCGGTCAGCGGAAAAGCCAGTCCGAAGGCAATCGCCATGATCCACAATCCTGCATAGACGCTGCGTTTCGGCGGCATCGGCGGCACGCCGATGCGACCGGCCGGGCGGCGCTTCCACCACATGACGACGGCAGAAAGGGACACGAGCACGATGGAAATGCAGGCGGCGAGCATCAGCAACTGGTTGAAGCGTCCCCACTCCTGCCCCTTGTGCACGTTGATGCTCCATTCGATCGCCTTTCCGAGCGCCGGATAGTCGCCGAAGGCGATATCTACGAGCGGCTTGCCGGAATACTGGTCGATGTGGATCGTACGTTCCCGTGCGAGATCTGCTGGGAAGATCGCAGCTGTGTAGACGCCGGCCTCATCCATGGGGATCGCCAGCTCATAGCCTGGCAGCATGCCGGCGGCGTCGACAATCTCGACGGCGCGGTCGAGCCCGATCGGCCCGGCGGGGTTGCCAGAACCGGAAAGAGGAACCGGCGCGTTCTCCATCAACCAGCCGGCCTTTGGCAGGACGTCCGTTGAAACCTTGGCTGAGGTCGGCACCTCATCCCAAAGCTGTGCAGGATACCCCAGCCCCATCGCCGTCAGCTTGCCGTTGACGGAAGCGCCCCAGTAACCGGACCACAGAAGCCCGGAGAAGGCGAGGAAAACGATCAGCACCCCCGCTCCAATGCCGGTCACGGCATGAAGATCGCGCCAGAAGACGCGGCGTTTCGGCGTGCCGCGTACCGTCAGCACGCCTCCGGTCTGCTGGCGCGGCCACCAGAGATAGATGCCGGTAAAGACGAGCAGGATGGCAAAGCCGGCGGCGATTTCGATGATCGTTTCGACCGACTTGCCGAAATAGTCGAGACTGTGCAGATCCTCGACCACCTGGTTGAACTCTTCCGAAGGTGCTACCCGGTCGAGGATGGCGCCCGTGTAGGGATCGACGAAAACCAGCATGCGGGCCTTGCCGATGCCGACCGTGACACGCGCGGAACGGTCGGCTGCCGCCGGCGTGCGATAGGAAACCGCGGCGCTGCCAGGAACGGACTCCGCCGCCGTGGCTGCGATCGCGGAAGGGGGCAACCGTTCGGCGCCAACCGAGACGATGTTGCGGTAGGCGAAGACGGTGTCATCGATCTCGTCATTGAAGAGATAGAGCCCGCCCGTCACGGCCAGGCTGATCATGAAGGGAATGACGAGCAGGCCGGCGAAAAAATGCCAGCGCCAGATGGCACGATAGAGCGAAATACCGCGCTCGGCGGCCACCGGCTGCGCCGCGGCGTCGGTGAAGGATGCGGTTGTCATGGTTTTCTCCGGGGAAGACCGCATTGCGCGACTTCGCCTCTTTGAGGGGCAGGACGGCTTCGGATCGCAGCCCGCCGCGTCGAATGCTTTCGATGCGGTCTCGGCTGGACTGCCGCCGTCAGGCGGACATCAGGCGGAGAAGGCGGATGGGGGCGCTCTTGGCCCGGCTCCGGTCAGAAGAACGGAACGGACGAGCACAAGCTCATTGGATTGAAGAGCCGGCAGCACCGCAGGAGACTGTGGCGGGGCAGAGACCCGATAGGGCGCTGGAAGAGTACCGGGCGCGACGAGGCAGCAGGACTGGCACCCATGGCACTTCGTGCCGCCTTTGCCGTCAGCATCGTCATGACCGGTGAGACATAGGTCTGCGAAGGTGCCGTCTGGAAGGACGTAGGCGGCCATGTCCGGCGCGACCGGCATGGCCGCGGCAGGCTGCTGGACGAGGGCCGACACGACGAGAACCAGCGCGCAAAGCATGCGCGCCGCCAGATCCGTCAGGCGATCTCCCAGAAACCGTCGTGCCAAATATACCCCCGAAGTCGAGACCGATTGCTAAAGTCCGTCGGCGGCAAAGGCAAGCGGGCAATGCGCCGCACGCCCGCATCAAAACATTTCATGTGTGGTATCACCAGCATCGGCTTTCACCGTCGCGCGCGACTGCCTAAGACAAGCCCACGGCAACGACGGGAGGAGTTCGGAATGCTGACGATTTATGGGGTCTATCGCTCACGCGCATCGCGCAACTACTGGATGGCGGGCGAGCTCGGCATCCCCTTCAAGTCCGTGCCGGTCGTCCAGGCGCGCCGCGTCGCCGATCCGCTCGCCGCCGATGCGCCGATCAACACCAAGTCACCGGCATTCCTTGCGGTCAACCCGATGGGACTGATCCCCGCGATCGAGGACGACGGGGTGGTGCTGACGGAATCGCTTGCCAACAATCTCTACCTCGCACGCAAGTACGGCGGTCCGCTGGCGCCTGCCGATGTCGCCGAGGAAGGCCTGATGGGCAACTGGACGATGTGGGCGGCAACGGAGGTCGAGCCGCACGCCGTCCAGATCATCCTGACCTACGACTACAATGCGCACGAGACCGACGAAGGAAAAGCGACAATTACCAAGTGCGCCAAGGCGCTCGACAAGGTCTTCGCTCACCTGGACGGACATTTGGAGCGGCGCGACTATCTCGTCGGAGACCGCTTCACGGTGGCCGACCTCAACCTCGCGGAGGTGTTTCGCTACGCCATGAGCCAGAAGCAGCTCTTTGAGAAGTATCCCCGCGTCGCCGCCTGGCTTTCTCGCTGCCATGCCCGGCCGGCCTTCAAGGCGATGATGGACGTGCGTTTGAGCGAACAGGAATAGCCACCAGCGAACCCGATACGCGTCAGCTCATGGTCGCCGCGTCGAACGAGACACGCGGCGCCCTCTCGTCGAGCAGCCGCATGCCCTCCTCCACCTCGTCGCGGACCCAGCGCTTAAAGGCTGCGGCCGCCTTGCTTTCGCGCCGCGACGGCGAGCTGACGAAATAGTGGCCATAGCCGGTCCTGGCGCGCACACCGAAGGGCACGACCAGACTGCCCTGTGTGATTGCAAAACCGGCCAGCGTCTGCCAGGCGAGCATCACCCCCTGGCCGGAGATCGCCGCATCCAGCACCAGCGACGCCTCGTTGAAGGTGTGACGCACCCGCATTTCGGCGCCCGACAGGCCAACCTCGCGAAACCACACCTCCCAGCTGAACATCGAATGGCCGTCGATGACCGCAGGCAGTTTTAGAATATCTGCAGGCTTGCGCAGCTCCTCCGCCATGGCCGGGGAGCAAACCGGAAAGACCTCCTGCTGCAAAAGCGGCTCGGACTTCACCCCCACCCACTCCCCGGTACCGACACGGATGCCGACATCCACATCGGATGTATCAAGGTTGACGAGCTTGGTCGTCGCATCGATGCGAAGGCGAATATCGGGATGGCGCTCGGCAAAACGGTTCAACCGATAGACCAGCCAGCGGGCGGCAAAGACAGGCGCGACGGAGATCGTCAATACCGACTCGTCGCGCCGACGGGCAGACGCCACGGCCTCCGCCAACTCGCCGAACGCGCTTGTCAGGCGGGCAAGAAACCGCTGGCCGAAATCCGTTGGCACCAGGCCGCGCGGCGTGCGCTCGAACAGGACGCGACCAAGCTGGGCCTCGGCCTTGGCGATCTGCTGGCTGACGGCACCGGACGTCACGCCGAGTTCCTCGGCCGCCGCTGCCAGCGAGCCGAGGCGGCCGGCGGCTTCGACCGCCCGCAACCCGTTCAAGTGTACGGCGTTCAAATCTCTCATATAGTTTTTCTAAACTCTTTCATTGCCATTCTCAATTGAAAGCAGCGGGCAAGAGGCAGATCATCCAAGCATCGAAAGGATGGTCCGCCATGCTGAAGTTTCTCTCGTCACTGACCTCAAACAAGGCTTCCGAGAACCGGAACGACGATGCGCCGCTCGCCTGGGTGCGCGATCCGCTACAGCACCCGGATCTGGAACGCATGGACGGCCGCGAACTCGGTGACCTGCCGTTTCCGGGCTGGCCTTGGCCGCGGACCTGCGAGCGCGCCGGCGACGTCCTTCCGGCCGGCGGCCGGTGACGAGGTTTGCCAATGTGATATGCTGGCGGGATGAGCGGGGATCTTGATCGCAATTTCGCGCGCATCGTCAAGCTGGCGGAGAATTCCGGCCTTCCGGAGGTTTCCATCGGCACGTCCTACGGCACGCCGGCGCTGCTGGTACGGGACAAGAGCTTCGTGCGCATGAAGGATGACGAGACCCTCGTCGTCATGTGTGCGCTCGAAGAAAAGGAAATGCTGCTGCAGCTCGAACCCGAGTTCTACTTCGAGACCGATCATTACCGGGGCTGGCCGGCGATGCTCGTCCGGCTTTCTGCCATCGACGATGCGAGCCTGACCGGGCGGCTGGTTGCCGCCTGGCGCGAGAAGGCACCGAAGAAGCTTGCGGCAAGCTTCACCGGCTGAATGTCGACCAGAGAAGGAGGCAGCGTGTCGAAGCCGCGGTGCGGCATCAGGCCCGGCGACCGACCTTGTAGATCAGGCAGGCCTTGCCATTGACTGCCTTGACGCTGTCGAGTTCGACGTAATGCCGCCCGGCGATCGTTTCAAACAGCGCCTTGCCCTCACCCACCACCAGCGGGTGAACGGTGAGATGCAACTCATCGATCAGCCCCCGATCCATCAGGCTCGACACCGTCTGCGCTCCGCCGACGACATAAATCGTTCTCCCGGGCGACTGCCTCAGCGGCTCGATCTGCGAGACGTCGCGAATGATCGTGGAGTTGGCCCATTCGACACTGGCGAGGCTCCTTGAAAGCACATAATGCGGCGTGCTGAGAGCAAAGTCCGCATACTCGATCTCCTCCTCGGTCGGCACGTTTCCGGTCAATTCGAGCGGCGAATGCGGATCGCGCTTGATCGCGCTCCAGTATTGCTCGTAGCCCGCGTACATGCCGCTCCCGAGAACGCAGGCATCGATCTCGGGCAGAAGATCGAACGTGTCTGACCAGGAATCGACCCAGTCGGCGTAACCGTCGGGCCCGTCGATCTTCCCGTCGATCGACATCTGCATGCCGGCAACCATCTTGCGCATCGTCGTCTCCTTGTTGACGTTTCACGACAAGGACGCACGACAGGCCGGCCAGCCGACATCGGGCGCAAAAATCTTCTCTGCGGTGGTGGGACGGTTGCGGTCTCTTCCAATTCCTGTTCGACGCCTATACCGGTGAAAGCATCCAGCCGGACAGGTGTTGTTCCATGATCGTTCGTAACCGCCCCAGCCTCATCAAACTGTTTTTCATCCTGCGCGGGTCGGTTATCCAGCGGATCTTTCCGCAGGTTCTGTTCGTCTTTGCACTCTCCGCCTTCGTCGTCTGGGCACACCGTGTCGATCCCGGCCTGGTTCCAAGCGTCAACAGCGGCCCCTTCGCGCTGCTCGGCATCGCGCTGTCCGTGTTTCTCGGGTTTCGCAACAACGCCTGCTACGACCGCTGGTGGGAGGCGCGCAAGGACTGGGGACAGCTGATTTTCGCCGCGCGCGACCTTGCCCGCCAGACGCTTGTCCTGGTGCAAGCGGACAGCGTTTCGGCCAAGGACGACGCGCGGCAGCGGCTCCTCAACATCGCAATCGCCTTCGCCCACGCCCTGGTCTGCCACCTGCGGCCGGGCAGCGACGCCTCAAAGGCGCTCGCACGGCTGCCCGCCGATCTCGCTCCGGGTTACAGGGCAAGCCGCAACGGCCCGGATTACCTGCTGCGCGAAATGGGCCGCGACCTGGCAGAGCTGCGTGCCTCCGGCACGATCAGCGACGTTCAATGGGTGCTGCTTGACGGCACGGTTGGCCGGATGTCGGCGATGCTTGCCGCCTGCGAGCGCATACGCAACACGCCGGTGCCCTTTGGCTACACGCTGCTTCTGCACCGCACGGCCTACCTCTTCTGTTTCCTTTTGCCCTTCGGCTTTGCCGATGCGCTCGGATGGGCAACGCCCTTCGTCACCGCTCTCGTCGCCTACACCTTCTTTGGGCTCGATGCGCTTGGCGACGAGTTGGAAGAGCCGTTCGGCGTGCTGCCGAACGACCTTCCGATCGTCGCCCTTGCCGACATCATCGAGATCAATCTTCGCGAAGCGCTCGGCGAAACCGACCTTCCGCCGCTGCCGCAGCCGAAGGACTACATCCTGATGTAGCCACGGCTTTCCTCAGGCCTTGAGCGCCGCCAGCACCCGGGCGACGGCCGGCCGCGCGGTCATGCGGTTGCGGTGATCAAGCACTTTCGGGAAACGCGAGGGATCGACGCCGTCGGATTCGAGCCAGCCGGCCATGGTGAAGAGATAGGGATCGGCAATCGAATAGGCTTCACCCATGACAAAGGGGCCTTCGAACATCGTCGTCTCGATCAGCTCCATGCAGGCCGCCATATTGGACGCCACCTTGGCCCTCATCGCCTCGTGCGCCGCCGGATCGTCGGCCCAGCGCGCGCCGCGGCGGCCGTGCGCATGCGCCACATGCACCGTCGAGCAGAGATAGCTCAGGAACGATTGGACGCGGGCGAAGGCAAATGCGTCACCGTTTGGCGCCAGCTTCGCATCGGGAAAGGACTGCGCGATGTAGGTCAGGATCGCCGGCGTTTCCGTGATGACGCCGCGATCGGTCACCAGCGCCGGCACCCGCCCCTTCGGGTTGATCGCGAGATAATCCGGCTTGGTCTGCTCGGCGGTGGAGAAATCGACGCGACGCGCCTCATAACTGACGCCTGTCTCCTCCAGCGCGATGTGCGCGGCCAGTGAACAGGTTCCCGGTGCGTAGAACAATTTCAACACTTTAAGCTCTCCTCTGCGATCATTTCGGTTTCCGGCCGCCAGCAAGAACGTCCGCTTCGGCTTGAGTAAAACGGACATCGGTGGTCACGCCCTGTCCGTTTCGCGTCAGCGCCCGTTCGGGCGGCCCGCAGAAGAAATGAACTCAGCGCCGTTGACAAGCCAGACAAGGCTTCAATACAACGTGATTGTTACGTTATAACATTTTTGGAGTTGCTTATGAACAAGCTCTTTTCCCCCCTCATCGCCGCCAGCCTGCTGATTGCCGGCGCGAGCCCGGCATTTTCGCACGGCGCCTGGGTCGCCGAGCGCTGGGGTACGCTGGCGGTGATCTACGGCCACGGCCCTGCCGACGAGGCCTATGATCCGGCCAAGGTAAAATCGGTGTCAGCGGTCGGCGAGGATGGCAAGGCGTTGCCGGTAACGATCGAGGCGGCGGACGGTCATGCGCTTCTCAAGCCCGAAGGCGAACCCGCGCTCGTCGCGCTCGAGTTCGACAACGGCTACTGGAGCGAGGGTGCGGACGGAAAATGGGTCAACAAGCCTAAAAACGAGGTGCCCGGCGCCAAGCAGGCGAGCCACTCGATCAAGTACAGCATCGCGCTCGTGCACGCCCATGGCGATCTGCCGGCCTTCCCGGCGCAGCCGCTGCAGATCGTCCCGCTCGACAACCCGATCGGCCTGAAACCGGGTGAAAAGTTTCGCATCCGCCTCCTGCTTGACGGAAAACCCCTCGAAGGCAAGGAAATCACCCTCGACTACGCCGGAATGCCGGAGCTCGTCTCGGAAAAAACGAACGCGAATGGCGAAGCCGAAGTGACGTTGCGCAATGCCGGCATGAACATCCTTGCCGTCAGCCACGCGATCCCGCTTGAAGGCGACGCAGCAGCCGACAAGAAGGGCCTGACGGCGACGCTGACCTTCGTCGCAGAACCGCACGTGCACGAATAGGCCGTAAAGCACGCCCTGGCGAACTGGTCTTTGCGTGGGATTTTCGCGCCACGCAAAGACCAGTGACGACGCGTGTTTCAATCAGGCGACCAGCGCCTCACCGCAAGCCGGCACGTCTTCCAGGCGATGATAGACGGGAATGCCGCGCTCGCGGGCGATGCGCACGTCGTTGTCGGCGCCTTTGCTGTCGCCCGGCAGGCGCAGCACCGCGTCGCAGATTGCCAGAAGGCGGCCGGCGACGGGGTGAAAGATCTCCTCGTAGAGATCGTCGCCGATCCGCTCGCCCCCGGCGGCGTGCCAGACCGGCAGCGCCACCCATTCGCCGATGATAGGCACATGCCCCGCTTTGAACAGGGCATAGGACGGCGCCTCCAGCCGCTTCAGATTAGCCGCCATTTTCGCCGGGTCGTCGCCCGTTCCGGAACGATAGGGACCTGCGATCAAAATCAGCATGATGCTCTCCATAAACTGCACGAGGAAACCAGATAATTCTGGAATATTCACGATATTTCGTGCAATATCGTGAAGAGTCAAGGAGACATTCATGCTGACGACACAGAGACGGGCGCTGATTTCGGCGCGACTTTCGCGCGACGGGGAGATCATCGCCAAGCGCCTTGCCGACGAGCTGGACTTGTCGGAGGACACGATCCGGCGCGATCTGCGCGAGATGGCGGCCGAGGGATTGCTGAAGCGCGTGCATGGCGGAGCCCTGCCGTTGGTGCCGCCGCTTCCGAATTTTGCCGCGCGACAGGAAATCGCCAGCGACGTCAAGCGCAGGCTTGGGCGCAAGGCAGCGGCGATGATCGGTACCGGACAGACGATCTTTCTCGATGGCGGCACGAGCAATGCGGAAATTGCGCGGGCGCTGCCACGGGACATGCAGCTCACCGTCGTCACCCATAGCCCGACGATTGCCGCCGAGCTCGAACGGCATGACGCCGAAGTGATCCTGATCGGCGGCCGGCTCTACAAGCACTCGATGGTCTCGACGGGCGCCTCGGCGCTCGCAGCCATCGCCGGCATCCGGGTCGACCTGTTCTTCCTCGGCGTCACCGCAATTCACCCGGCGCACGGCGTATCAACCGGCGACTTTGAGGAAGCGGCCGTCAAGCGTGCGATCCTCGGCCAGGCCGCTGACACCTATGTGCTGGCGACAGCGGAAAAATTCGGCGCGGTTTCGCCGCATCGGGTGGCCGGGATCGCCGATCTCTCCGGCTTCATCGTGCCGCAGGAGATCAAGGACGAGACGCTTGCGTCCTATAGGGATGCAGACATTACGATGATCAACGCCTGACGCCTCCGCCTGGAAGACACGGAGGCAATCTTTGTCAGCGGCGGTTCAGGCGGCGAAGGCGTCCGTCACCCTGACGTCGCCGACATGGATACCGTTCCAGTTGTGCATGGAATGGTTGGCCTGCGCCATCAGTGCGGCATGCAGCTCAGGCTCATCCCGGAAGAAACGGGCAAGCGTTGCCGCCACCATCGCTTCGGCCGCACGCGTCGCGCCATCCTCGCATTTCAGCGCGATGGCGATGCCCTTTTCCGGAATGGCCGCGCAGAAGACGCCTTCCGCGCCGGTCTTTGCGAAGATGCGGCCGGGTGCCGTTTTCATCAGACGCGTGCAGGCGCGCTTGGTGCCGGCCACATAAAAGGGTTCTGCCATGCAGGCCTCGATCAGCCGTTTCGAGGCGCGGGCACGCTCCGTTTCGAGCCCGACGCCGGTTGCCATCTTCGCAAAGCCATGCGCCAGGCCCTTGAGCGGCACCGCGTAGGTCGGGATCGAGCAGCCGTCGACGCCGCAATTGTCCTTGGCGAGGAGTGCACCGGTCAGGCTTTCCATCACGCCGCGGATCTCCTGCTGCAGCGGGTGTTCATAGCCGACATAGCCCTTCACCTCGGTGCCGGAATGGCAGCAGGCGCAGATGAAGCCGGAATGTTTGCCGGAGCAATTGTTGTGAAGCGCTGTCGGCGCATCGAGGCCGCGGGCCTGGCCGATCAGGGTCTTCTGGTCGGACGACCAGTGGGCGCCGCATTCGAGCGCCGAAACATCGAGGCCTGCCGCTGCCAGCATCTTTGCGGCAAGCTCCACATGCTCCGGCTCCCCGGAATGGGAGGAACAGGCAAGCGCCAGTTCCCTGTTGCCGAAGCCGTAGGCGTCCGCCGCACCGCTCTCCATCAGCGGCAATCCCTGCATCGCCTTGCAGGCGGAGCGCGGAAAAACGCCGGTGTCGGTATCGCCGAGCGAAAAGACGGTCCGGCCATCGCCGTCGACCGCGATCACCAGCCCGCGATGGCGACTTTCAACGAGGTTTCCGCGTGTGACTTCGACGAGAACGGGATTCGACATGCCTTGCCCTCAAATATCCGAAATTGCTCCGTGCATTTAACAGGAATCGCACGACAGGAAACGGAGTTTTCATGAAATTCGCCCGCAGGCTCGCCGTCGCCTTCCTGGTCATCTACCTGTTGCCGGCACTGGCGTCTGCCGGCTGGTGGTACATGCGGGACCGGCCGCAAAGCTGGCGTGATGCCAACTGGTCCTCGGCAGGCATCCTGCCAAAGGCGAGCGAAAGCCCCGATGCCGCGATCTACATCTTTTCGGCAACGACGGGCGGCATGAAGGGTGCGGTTGCAAGCCACGCCTGGATCGTCACCAAGCAACAGGGCGCGTCTGGCTACGATCGCTACGACAAGGTGGGCTGGGGCAAGCCGATCCGCCGCAACGCCTATCCGGCGGATGCACGCTGGTACTCGAACGAGCCGCGACTTGTGGTCTCGGTCACTGGCACCGACGCCACCCGGCTGATCCCGAAGATCGAGGCCGCGATTGCCAGCTACCCCTATGCTTCGCCTGGCGGCTACCGGATCTGGCCGGGGCCGAACTCCAACACCTTCGTCGCGCATGTGCTGCGCTCCGTACCCGAACTCGGCGCCGTACTGCCGCCGGATGCCGTCGGTCGGGATTATCTGCCGGAGGGAAAGCTGTTCCAGATCGACGCGGACGGGAGAGACATGCACGCGACCCTCTACGGCCTGGCCGGCGTTTCAGCGGGGGTTCGCAGCGGCTTCGAGCTGCATTTCTTCGGGCTTGTCGCCGGTTTCGACTTCGCAAGACCCGGCATCAAGATCCCGGCCCTTGGCCGCTTTGGGGTATGACGGCACCGGCAAGGAATCCTGCAAGACTGAAGAGCGAGGGCCGGCTTTCTGGAGTTCCGAAAATGGAAAAGGGCCGCCCGAGGCGACCCTTCCATGAGTTCTGGCCAAGTGGATGGCCCGGGCTTTGGACCCGAAGGAAGGCGGGATCAGGCCGAGGGCTGCCTCGACGTGTTCACCTCTCCCATGCCTTTCACCAAGACCGAAATCTCATTAGACATTGGACCACCTTCCTTTCTGTTCGTTTCAGATAGCCACAAGGTAGGCGATCTCTCGGCAATTGCAAGACCAACGAAGGTCTAGGCGTGACGATCCCTCGGATCACACGGATCACCTTGACATGATGATCCTCCCGATCACATGGGCCTGATGATGGTCACAGGGACATGATGATCTTGCCGATATGGTCGCCGGTCTCCATCTCGCGATGCCCGTCCGCCACCTTGGCAAAGGGCAGCACCGAGTGGATCACCGGCGCGAGCTTGCCCGCTTCGAGCAGCGGCCAGACCTTCTGCTTCAGGCCATCGCGGATCGCCTGCTTTTCAGCAGCGGTGCGCGGGCGCAGCGCCGAACCCATGATGTGCAGCCGCTTCGTCAGGATCGGTGCGATGTTTGCCGCTTCGACCTTGGCACCGCCGAGAAAGGCGATGATCGACAGGCGTCCGTCCTTGGCGAGCGAAGCGATGTTGCGGTCGAAGTAGCGGCCGCCGACCATGTCGAGAATGACGTCGACGCCGCGACCGTCGGTTTCTTCGACCACGACCGCCTTGAAATCCTCGTCGCGATAGTTGATCGCACGCTTGGCGCCAAGCGCCTCGCAGGCGGCGCATTTCTCGGCGCTGCCGGCGGTCACAAAGACCTCGGCACCGAAGGCCTTGGCAAGCTGGATCGCCGTCGTACCGATGCCGCTCGAGCCGCCGTGGATCAAAATGCTTTCGCCCGCTTTCAGGTCCGCCATGTCGAAGACATTGGCCCAGACGGTGAAGAAGGTTTCCGGCAAGGCTGCCGCCTTCACCGCGTCGTAGCCCTTCGGCCAAGGCAGTGCCTGGCTTGCCGGCACCGACGCGTATTCCGCATAGCCGCCGCCATTGGCGAGCGCGCATACCTTGTCGCCGATCGCAAAGCCCTCGGCGCCTTCGCCGAGGGCTACGACTTCGCCGGCCACTTCGAGGCCGAGGATCGGGCTGGCGCCGGGCGGCGGCGGGTAATCGCCCTTGCGCTGCAGGACATCCGGACGGTTGATGCCTGAGGCTTCGACCCGCACGAGAATGTCGCCCGGGCGAACCTGCGGCAGCGGCCCCTTCCTTATGACCATATTTTCCGGCCCACCTGGAGCCGGGAGATCGACGAAACTCATTTCTGACGGAAGGGACATGGCACCACCTCATGCTTCTGATGCGTCACATCTAGCGCTATGGGCACGTCGCGAAAAGGGTGCCGGCCAAACCGCCGCTCAGATCTCGGCCAACAGGAAGGAGCGCAGTTCTTCAGCCACCAGCGCAGGACTTTCCCAATGCGGATTGTGCCCATGGCCGTCGAGGGTGATCGAATGCACCGACCGGAGGGACGCGGCAAGCTGCTGGCGATGTCCGGCGTCGAAGAGCAAATCCTCGCGGCCAGCGATCGCAAGCACCGGCAAACGCAAATTTCGCGCGCTGGTGCCGAGATCGGTAGCGGCAAGGCCATCAAGGATAGCCTGCCAGGTCCGCGTCGGGATCTCCGCAGCTTCCTTGCGTATCTGCGCGAGGAACGCGGGATCAACTGGCCGACTGCACGCGTGCCAGACATCGAAGAACGGATGGTCCGGACGAAGCGGATCATTGAGCGCGCGGATCGCCCGTGCGGTCTCATTCGTCGCGTCGAGACCAGGCTTCAGACTGCCGGACAACAGGACGAGTGCACGAACCAGGTCCGGACGCCGGCCGGCGAGTGCGATGGCCGTCATCGCCCCCATGGAATGGCCGATGACGACGACGTCGCGAAGTGCCAGCCGACCGGCCAGACAATCGAGATCGCCGGCAAAATCGGCAACCGTTGCCCCCGGCCCCGCCTCGGACGCTCCGTGGCCGGCAAGGTCCGGAATGATCAGGCGGTAGCCCGCCAGGTAGGGTGCGATCAGCGCGAACGACCGGCTGCTGTCGGAATAGCCGTGCAGCAGCAACAGCACCGGCCCCTCGCCGCGATCCACATAGGCGAATTGGCGCCCACCGGGAAGCTCGAGCCGCCGCTTCAGCGCCGACCAGTCGTCCTGGGCGATGGTGGTCACAGCCCCAACGCGGCCTTGACCGCGACAAGCCCCGGCTTCCCGTCGAAGGTGGTCACGCCGGCAAGCCAGGCGTCGAGGCGCTGCGGCTCCTGCCTGATCGCCTTGTCGCCAGCCTCTTCCGGAGCCAGCCCGTCGTTCATCAGGTAGCCCATGCCGCGATTTTCGAAGTCGATATCGAAGCTCAGATTCTCCAGCAGCTTCGCGACGTTCGGGCATTCCTGCAGGTAACCCTTGCGCACCTGCGTCGAAACGGTCGCCGCGCCAAAGTCGGGCCCGAAAAACTTGTCGCCACCTGTCAGGTACTTGATCGACAGCGCCGTGTTCATCGGGTGAGGCGCCCAACCCTGAAAGACGATGAAGGACTTGTCGCGCACTCGGCGCGTAACTTCCGCCAACATGCCCTGCTCGCTTGATTCCACCACTTCCCAGCCATCAAGCCCGAGACTCAGATCCTTGATGGTGTCGAGCATCAACTGGTTTGAGCCGGGCTCAATGCCGTACATCTTCTTCTCAAACCTGTCGGCGAAGGCCTTCAGGTCGGAGAAATCCCTGACGCCCGCCTCCCAGACGTAATCGGGCACGGCGAAGGTGTATTTCGCGCCTTTCAGATTTGTCCGCACGGTCTCGACCGAACCGTCATCCTTGTAGGGCTTGTAATAGGAAATCATCGCCGGATCCCAATAGCCGAGGAAGACGTCGAGATCTCCGCTACGCAGGCTGGTGTAGATGACGTCGATGCCAAGCAGCTTGCTTTCCGGCTCGTATCCCAGCGCCTTCAGCACAGTGATCCCGACTCCCGTTGTAAATGCCAGATCGTTCCAGCCGGGCTCTGCCAGCCGGACCTGCCGGCAGGACTGCGGCTCGGTTGCCAAGGCCGGGGCGGCAACGGCGATCAGGGCAACGGTGGACATCCACAGTCTCAGGCTTGGCATCGCATCCTCCTACTTTGTCCAATGGGACTGAAAATTGACCCACGGGTCAACAATTGATCTTTGCGGAAAGATTGTCAATGTGGGAATCGTTTGGAGGCGGTTGATGCGACTGACGAGGATAAGCGAGATCAGGCGGCGCGAATTGCGTCGAGCCGCCTTCGAAGTGCTGCAGAAGGAGGGCATGGCCGGCGCGACGCTGGAGAAGGTGGCTATCCACGCCGGCGCCTCCAAGGGCATCGTGCTGCACTACTTCGCCAACAAGCAGGAGCTTTTCGAACATGCAATGCGCGAGGCGAACGTCTCGCTAAAGGAAGCGGTGGTCGAGCGGCTGAGCCGCGCGCGCACGCCGCGCGAGCGTCTGGAGGCGATCATCGATGCGAACTTCGAGGAGCGCTTCTTCCAGCCCTCGGTCTGCCATGCCTGGCTTTCCCTTTGCGCCGAGGTGCCCCGCGAACCGCAGCTCGCACGGATCCAGAAAGTCATCCACACCCGTATGCGTTCGAACCTTCTTTCCGCGCTCACGGATCTGTTGCCGGCCGAGGACTGCGAGGCCGTGGCATTGGGCATCACGTCGTTGATCGATGGCTTATGGCTGCGGCTTGGTTTGCAATCGGGCGGACTGACGCGCGACATGGCGCTTTCGCAGATGCGCGACTACCTCGCCCACCGCCTGCCTGAACCGAAAGCGAGCTGACCTCAGCCGCCAAGCGCGTCCATCACGAGACCGGTCTCGCTCGCCTTGGCGCGGGACTTGATTTCGGCGATGCGGGCGCTGACGGCCTGGCCGTCGGAAAAGACGAAGCCTTCCGGCAGACCCAAAACCGCGATCGAACAGCGCATCAACGGAAATACCTTGGGCGATCCATCGCGGCCGTGGCCGCTGATGCGACCATCCGCTTGATGCTCGGCCGAATAGAGCTGCCGCACGTCAGAGCGGAAGTCGTCGAGCAGACGGTTGAGCACCGCCTCCAGTTCCTCGACCGTGCAGCCACTGACACCGACGAAGAAATCGTCGCCACCGACATGGCCGAGAAACTTCTCCTCGCCGATGAAATGCCGGCGCAGAAGGGCGGCAAACAGTGTGATCGCCAGATCGCCCTTTTGAAAGCCGTAGGTGTCGTTGAAGGGTTTGAAGTCGTCGAAGTCGCAATAGCAGAAGTAGCGCGCCTGATCGCCGTCGAGGATCGCGTCCTGAACGTAATCACGAATGGCGCGGTTGCCGGGCAGGCCCGTCAGCGGGTTCTGCTCCTGCGCCATCTTCAATTGTTTCTCGTTGATGATCTTCAGCAGCGACGAGGCCGACAGCGTGCCGGCGTAGCGCATGTTTTCCGTCAGGATCAGGCAGTCGCTGCCGTCCATGCCGGCAAAGATCTTCAGCATCTCGTCGGCCGGTGTGTCGAGGTCGGCGATGGGCGCCGGGCTGACGAAGTGCGAGATCCGCCGCTGATAGATCCGGTTCTTGAGCAGGTCACGGCCGAAGGGGTGATAGATCAGCTCCTTGACGTGATATTCGTTGAGGATACCGCGCGGCTCGCCATTGGCGTTGATCACCGGAAAGAAGGCCTGGCGCGGGTTCAGCCGGAAGAGGTCGAAGACGGAATCGAGATCATCGCTCTCGCGCACGCTCGGCAGTTGCTCGATCTGCTTGCGAATCAGAATGCTGTCGAGCGATGACGAAGGGCGCCGGCTGATGACGCTTTGATCCAGATGCGGATAGGCGGCGAGAAGCTCGCTCAGATGCGTCGTCGGTCTGGCCACATAGTAGCCCTGCACGAGGTCGCAGCCGAGATCGCGGCAGGTCAGGAACTCCGCCTCCGTCTCGACGCCTTCGGCGATCACCCGCGTGCCGAGCACGTGGGCGGTGTTGACCGTGTGGCGGACGAGATGGCGCTTGCGGGCGTCGCCTTCGATGCCGGAAATGAAATGCCGGTCGATCTTCACATAGTCGACCGGCTGGTCGCAGAGCAGCTTCAGCCCATTGAAGCCGGCGCCGAAGTCATCGATCGCCAGCTTGAAGCCGGCAAGCCTGAGGTCACGCACAAGGGCTGACAAATCCGGCATCTTGCCGCTGTCGAAACGTTCCGAGAGCTCGAAGCAGAGCGAGGACGGGGCGATACCGGCGCGCTTCAAATGATTGACGAGACGTTCGACGGTGTCGCCCTCACCGCCGACGAGACGCGAATCGAAATTGAGGAACAGGGTGCGGGCGGCATGATCGGGCAGCGTCGCAAACCCGGCCACGGCGCGGCTGTTGATCATGTGCTCCAGCGCCAGCAGCTGGCCAACGTCGTGCGCCTTGTCGAGCAGCTCCAGCGGCGAGGCAAAGCCCAGCTTCTGGAAACCACGCATCAGCGATTCGTAACCGAAGACCGTTCCGGTGGCGGCTTCGGCGATCGGCTGGAACGCGGTTTCGATGACGAGCTTGGCGAGCGTAACGATCTGGTCGTCGCCGAACCGGCGCAGCGAGAGGATTTCGGCGGGGGCGGCGGACATGCCGGGCTCCAGGAACAGGGAAACGGACGGTCGGACGGCGGCAGCATGGCCGCCAACCGTCAACGAAGTCTTTCCCCTCTGTGAAGCTTTGATGAAAGCTGTGTGACAGTCGTTATCGCACTGATCGACTGCAAACACTCTAATGAAATCAGTGGTTTCATGAGCAAGTGCTTCCGTGACCGGGTAGCCGCGCCGCCCGGCCGCAGACCGTCAAACAAGAGCAAGCAAAGCAAGGTATCCGATGCCGATCGACAGGCAAAGCGGACCGTAAATGCGCCGGTCGAGCGTCGCGAAAGGTTCCGCACTGTGACGCCTATGAAAGGCCGCCGAGAAGGCGAGCAGACCGCGGGCGCAAAAGATCGCCGTGAGGACAGTAAGGCCGCAATAGGTCAGCGCCGGCGGCAACACACCCGCCAAAAACGGCGTCACCGACAACGGCAAGAGTGCCGCCACGAGAATGAGCACGCTGACGATCCACGCCAGCCAGGCCGGCGGCATCACCGAGCGATGTTTCGTGCCGACCACGGTTCGCACGAGCGACGCCTCGTCGCGACAGGGCCAGAGCCCACCCGTCGCCCAGTAGGCGTGGAGGCCTGCTATGCCGCCAAGAACCAGAAAGATCAGGACAGCGATTATTGTCAGCATCAGGAGCGCCTTTCGTTGCGAGCACGGTTTTATCGCGTCAGACCAAGGCCTTCTGCAGCGGTTTTTTCGCCCGAACGCGCTCCAATGGCGGCAAGCCCCGCCATGACGATGAACACTGCCCATTGCGGCGCCGGCCAAGGGGATCCCAGATAGGCAAGTCCGTAGCCCATGAAGAGCGCGGCATAGGCGAGATACTGCGCGATCACGGCCACAGCGAGCGGCAGGCGGTAGCGCCGGTCCGCAGCGGCAAACAGCAAGGCGAGGCTGTTGATCAGGAGAATGGCGCTCGTGGCGTGCCAGAGCAGCGAGACGTAGGTTTGCAACAGCGGCGACGGGCTGCTTTCGAGCAAGGGTACGTGCACATCCGTTCCGCCGGCAAAGAGATGAATGCCCGTCGTGACCAGGGAAAGAATGCCTGCCGTCAAAAGCCACCGGTTCATAAGCCGCCTCCAATCGTTTCCATACGGCAGCGTATGTACGGCGATCGCTTGCCTCAGTCAATACGGTGGCGTATGGAAAGCCCATGGCGACGAAAAACACCCTGACAAGCGATGACTGGATCAAGGCCGCATTCCGCGCACTGACTGCAGGCGGCGTGCAGGCGGTGCGCGCCGAGGCGATTGCTCGCGACCTGAAGGTCAGCAAGGGCTCTTTCTATTGGCATTTCAAGGATGTGCCGGATCTGAAGGCAAAGATGCTCGCCCACTGGGCGCGTGAAGCAACCGACACAATCATCAACGAGGTCGAAGCCTCGCAGCGACCCGCGGAAGAGCAGTTGCGGCTGCTGGTGTGCGCTGCGACCGATGACCGCAACCTTCCCTATGGCGGGTTGCTGGCCGATAGCGCGGTGCGCGAATGGGCCCGCTTCGACACGTCGGCGGCAGAAACCCTCAAGGCGGTGGATCAGCGCCGCATCGACTATGTCGCCGACCTGCTCGGGCGTTGCGGGTTTTCAGCGCGCCACAGCCGCAGTGGCGCCAACGGACTCTATGGCGCCCTGATCGGCCTCGAGGCGCTCGCCGCAAGCGGCCTTGCGGACCTTCGCGCCGATCTGCTCGGGCTGCTGGAGGCTTTACTCCACAGCCGCGACGCCACCTAACTCAGCCCTTCGCGAGCACGCCGAACGCAATCAGCGACAGGCCCTGCATGACGAGGTCGACGGCCAGAAACAGGCCGAGGATCCAGAGGCTGTTGACCGGCCAGCCGGCGGCAATGATGAGGCCTGCGGCCAGCGTGACGAGGCCCCCGAGCGCCACCCAGCCCCAGCCCTGCAGCGGCCTGAGCTTCAGGCCGACCCAGATGCGGAAGCAGCCGGCGATAATCAGCGCGATCGCCATGACGAAGGTCAGGAAGGACGAGGCGAGCAAGGGGTTGATGAAGGCGAACAGCCCGGCGATGGTGTAGCAGGCGCCGCTCAGGCCCCAATAGAGCACACTGTCCCAGCCCTTCACCTGGAAGGCATGGCCAAGGTTAAAGAGCCCGCCGACCAGCATGATGATCCCGACATAGTAGACCGAAGCGACGGTCGCCATCAGCAGGTTGCCGAAGGCAAGGCCGCCGCACATGATCAGAAGCACGCCAAGTGCCACGAACCATCCCCACTTGCCGGCGACTGCTGACTTGTCGGCCTGATCGAATGCATGGGTCATCTCAACCTCCAGTTCTTCGAAACGCGGGATCGCTACCGAGGGGATTGAGCCGGATTTTTCGACAAAAGGAAAGGAAAAACAGCGCAGATTTTTATTGATTGATGAGTCAATCAAAAATAAGCTGGCTTTCGTCAAGGGAGAGACGGATGCCGAAAGTCGGAATGGAACCGGTGCGCCGCAAGGCGCTGGTGGACGCTGCACTTCGCGTGATCGGCGACCAGGGCACGCTTGCCGTCACCATGTCCGAAATCGCCCGCCATGCAGGCGTCTCCCCTGCTCTCGCCCACCACTATTTCGGCAGCAAGGAACAATTGCTGATCGAGACGATCCGCAGCCTTCTACGTCAGTTGCGCGACGACACGGTGACGGCGCTTCGCGCCGTCTCGAGCCCGCACGACAAGCTGAGCGCGGTGATCCGCGTTTCCTTCCAGGCAAGCCAGTTCGCGCCGGATACGATTGCGGCCTGGCTTGCCTTCTATTCGGAGGCGCAGCGTTCGGAAGAGGTCCGGCGACTGCTGGTCGTCTACGCGCGACGGCTGCGCTCGAACCTCCTTGCGAGCCTAAAGGCGCTTTGCCCAGATGATGACGCGGAACGCATCGCCGAAGGCGCTGCTGCGATGATCGACGGGCTCTATATCCGCCAGAGTCTGCGCTCCGCGCCGATCGGCATCGAAGCCTCGATCGCGCTCACGGAAGACTACGTCATCTCTCATATCGATCGGCTTCACAGCCAGGGAACGGCCGCATGACCGCAAGACCGAACATCCTGATCATCATGGTCGACCAGTTGAACGGAAAATTCTTTCCCGACGGACCGGCCGCGTTCCTGCATGCGCCGAACCTGAAATCGCTTGCCGCCCGTTCGGCCCGCTTCCGCAACAACTACACCTCGTCGCCGCTCTGCGCCCCTGCCCGCGCCTCGTTCATGGCCGGACAATTGCCAAGCCGCACCCGCGTCTACGACAACGCCGCCGAATACCAGTCGTCGATCCCGACCTATGCGCATCACCTGCGCCGCGCCGGCTACTACACAGCGCTCTCCGGAAAAATGCATTTCGTCGGGCCGGACCAACTGCATGGCTTCGAGGAGCGGCTGACGACCGACATCTACCCGGCCGATTTCGGCTGGACGCCCGACTATCGCAAGCCCGGCGAGCGCATCGACTGGTGGTATCACAATCTCGGCTCCGTCACCGGCGCCGGCGTTGCCGAGATCACCAATCAGATGGAGTATGACGACGAGGTCGCCTTTCTCGCCAACCAGAAGCTCTACCAGCTCTCGCGCGAAAGCGACGATGCGGACCGCCGCCCCTGGTGCCTGACCGTCTCCTTCACCCATCCGCACGACCCTTACGTGGCGCGCAAGAAGTTCTGGGATCTCTATGAAGGCTGCGAACACCTGCTGCCCGAGATCGGCATGCTGCCGGACGATCAGCAGGACCCGCATTCCAAGCGCATCATGCATTCCTGCGACTATGGCAATTTCGATCTGACGGAAGACAACATCCGTCGTTCGCGCCAGGCCTATTTCGCCAACATCTCCTATCTCGATGAGAAGGTCGGCGAACTCGTGGATACGCTGACGCGCACGCGCATGCTCGACGACACCCTGATCCTGTTCTGCTCGGACCATGGCGACATGCTCGGCGAGCGCGGTCTGTGGTTCAAGATGAACTTCTTCGAAGGCTCTGCCCGCGTGCCGCTGATGGTCGCCGGTCCGGGCGTCGCCGCCGGTCTGCACCTGGCGCCGACGTCCAATCTCGACGTGACGCCGACGCTTGCCGATCTCGCCGGCATCTCGATGGACGAGATCAAACCCTGGACCGACGGCATCAGCCTCGTGCCCATGATCAATGGCGAGGAACGCTTGGAGCCGGTGCTGATGGAGTATGCCGCCGAAGCCTCCTACGCGCCGCTCGTCGCCATCCGCGAGGGCAAGTGGAAATACATCCACTGCGCGCTCGATCCGGATCAGCTCTATGATCTCGAGGCCGACCCGCTGGAACTGAAGAACCTCGCCGCCGATCCGGAAACGCCGGTGCAGGCCGCGACCTTGCAGGCCTTCCGCGACATGTGCGCTGCCCATTGGGACATGGAGGCCTTCGACGCCGCCGTGCGCGAAAGCCAGGCGCGGCGCTGGGTGGTCTACGAGGCGCTCCGAAACGGCGCCTATTATCCCTGGGACCACCAGCCGCTGCAGAAGGCATCCGAGCGCTACATGCGCAACCACATGAACCTCGACAATCTCGAGGAATCCAAACGCTACCCGCGAGGAGAATGACATGAGAGCCCAACCGCAAGCCTCGCACTTCATCGACGGCGAATATGTCGAGGACGTTGCAGGCACCGTCATCGAGAGCATCTATCCGGCGACCGGCGAAGTGATCGCCCGGCTGCATGCGGCGACGCCCGCGATCGTCGAGAAAGCGATTGCCGCTGCCAAGCGCGCCCAGCCGGAATGGGCGGCGATGAGCCCGACAGCGCGCGGCCGTATCCTCAAGCGCGCCGCCGAGATCATGCGTGAGCGCAACCGCGAGCTCTCCGAGCTCGAAACGCTCGACACCGGCAAGCCGATCCAGGAGACGATCGTCGCCGACCCGACGTCGGGTGCAGACAGCTTCGAGTTCTTCGGCGGCGTCATCGCCACGGCGCTCAACGGTGACTATATCCCGCTCGGCGGTGACTTCGCCTATACCAAGCGCGTGCCGCTCGGCGTCTGCGTCGGCATCGGCGCCTGGAACTATCCGCAGCAGATCGCCTGCTGGAAGGGTGCGCCGGCACTTGCCGCCGGCAATGCCATGGTGTTCAAGCCTTCGGAAAACACCCCGCTCGGCGCGCTGAAGATCGCCGAAATCCTCGTCGAGGCCGGCCTGCCGAAGGGCCTCTACAACGTCATCCAGGGCGATCGCTCAACCGGTCCACTGCTCGTCAACCATCCTGACGTCGCCAAGGTGTCGCTGACCGGCTCGGTGCCGACGGGCAAGAAGGTGGCCGGTGCTGCCGCCGCAGAACTCAAGCACGTCACCATGGAACTCGGCGGAAAGTCGCCGCTGATCGTCTTTGACGATGCCGATCTCGAAAGCGCCATCGGTGGCGCCATGCTCGGCAATTTCTATTCGACCGGCCAGGTCTGCTCGAACGGCACCCGCGTCTTCGTCCAGAAGACCATCAAGGAACAGTTCCTGACGCGGCTCAAGGCCCGCACCGAGGCGATCGTCATCGGCGACCCCATGGACGAGGCGACGCAGCTCGGACCGATGGTCTCGATGCCGCAGCGCGACAAGGTCTTCTCCTACATCGAAAAGGGCAAGGCCGAGGGCGCGCGGCTCGTGACCGGCGGCGGCATTCCGAACGCCGTCAACGCCGAAGGCACCTATATCCAGCCGACCGTCTTTGCCGACGTCACCGACGAGATGACGATCGCGCGTGAGGAGATCTTCGGGCCGGTCATGTGCGTGCTCGACTTTAACGACGAGGCCGAGGTGATCGCACGCGCCAATGCCACCGAATTCGGCCTCTCGGCCGGCGTCTTTACCGCCGACATCACCCGCGCCCACCGCGTGGTCGACCAGCTCGAAGCCGGCACGCTCTGGATCAACACCTACAATCTCTGCCCGGTAGAAATCCCCTTCGGCGGCTCGAAACAATCCGGCTTCGGCCGCGAGAATTCGGTGGCAGCGCTCAACCACTACAGCGAGCTGAAGACCGTCTATGTCGGCATGGGGCCGGTGCAGGCGCCGTATTGAGTTTAGGCGTTGCCCCTCCGTTGAGGGGCGATTGTCTTACCCCTCATCCTCGGGCGAGCGAAGCGAGTTCCGGGGATCCAGCAGCGCCACGTCGGTGGCGCGAGGTTCTTTCAAGCGACCGACGTCGCTTGGCTGGATTCCTGTGACGAGCACAGGAATGAGGGGCCGAGATAGCAGCGCAAGACCAGCCGGTTCTAGAGACGCAAAAGAAAGACCACGCTTATGCAGGCAGATTACATCATCATCGGCTCCGGCTCGGCCGGTTCGGCGCTCGCCTATCGCCTGTCGGAAGACGGCAAGAACACCGTCATGGTGCTGGAATATGGCGGAACGGATGCCGGGCCTTTCATCCAGATGCCGGCGGCCCTTGCCTGGCCGATGAGCATGAAGCGCTACAACTGGGGCTATCTGTCCGAGCCCGAGCCGAACCTCAACAACCGGCGCATCACAGCACCACGCGGCAAGGTGATCGGAGGCTCTTCCTCGATCAACGGTCTCGTGTATGTCCGCGGCCACGCGGAAGACTTCAACCGGTGGGAAGAGCTCGGTGCGCGCGGCTGGGCCTATGCCGACGTGCTTCCCTATTTCAAGCGTATGGAAAATTCTGACGGTGGCGAAACCGGCTGGCGCGGCACCGACGGGCCGCTGCACGTCAAGCGTGGCCCGGTGCACAATCCGCTGTTCCATGCCTTTATCGCCGCGGGCCAGCAGGCGGGCTTCGAAGCGACCGACGATTACAACGGCTCGAAGCAGGAAGGCTTCGGGCTGATGGAGCAGACCGTCTGGCAGGGCCGGCGCTGGTCGGCGGCAAACGCCTATCTAAAGCCGGCGATGAAGCGCAAGAACGTCTCGCTCGTGCGCTGCTTTGCCCGCCGGATCATCATCGAGAACGGCCGGGCGACCGGTGTCGAGATCGAGCGCGGCGGCAAGATCGAAATCGTCAAGGCGAACCGCGAAGTCGTGGTCTCGGCGTCGTCGTTCAACTCGCCGAAGCTTTTGATGCTCTCCGGCATCGGCCCGGCTCAGCACCTGAAGGACATGGGCATCGAGGTGAAGGTCGACCGACCGGGCGTCGGGGCGAATCTGCAGGACCATATGGAGTTCTATTTCCAGCAGATTTCGACGAAGCCGGTCTCGCTCTATTCCTGGCTGCCCTGGTTCTGGCAGGGCGTTGCCGGTGCACAATGGCTGTTCTTCAAGAAAGGCCTCGGCATTTCCAACCAGTTCGAGGCCTGCGCCTTCCTGCGTTCTGCACCGGGCGTCAAGCAGCCTGATATCCAGTATCACTTTCTCCCGGTTGCGATCAGCTACGACGGCAAGGCGGCCGCCAATACGCACGGCTTCCAGGTGCATGTCGGCTACAACCTCTCGAAGTCGCGCGGCAACGTCACGCTGCGCTCTTCCGACCCGATGGCCGACCCGGTCATCCGCTTCAATTACATGAGCCACCCGGAGGACTGGGAGAAGTTCCGCCACTGCGTGCGCCTGACCCGCGAGATCTTCAGCCAGAAGGCCTTCGATCATTTTCGCGGGCCCGAGATCCAGCCGGGCGAAAAGGTGCAGTCGGACGAGGAGATCGACGCCTTCCTGCGTGAGCATCTCGAAAGCGCGTACCACCCCTGCGGCACCTGCAAGATGGGTGCGAAGGACGACCCGATGGCCGTCGTCGACCCGGAAACCCGCGTCATCGGCGTCGATGGCCTGCGGGTTGCCGACAGCTCGATCTTCCCGCACGTGACCTACGGCAACCTCAACAGCCCATCGATCATGACCGGCGAAAAGGCAGCCGACCACATTCTCGGCAAGCAGCCGCTGGCACGTTCCAACCAGGAGCCGTGGGTCAACCCGCGCTGGCAGGTCAGCGACCGGTAAGGCGCTACCCGACGAAGCCGATCCAGCGGCCGGCAAGCACCGCGCCAAGCCAGACGGCAAGGGAGACGAGCGCCTGCAATCGCAGGCGCAAAGCAATCACCCCGCTTGAGATCGAAGCCTTCCAGGCCTCGCTCCGGCGGAGTGAGAGTGCATTCAGCGTTCCAATTGCCAGAAGCGCGAGCTTGGTCATAAAGGCCGGGTTGGCGAGATAGGCCGACGGCCTGACGCTGAACAGGCAAATGCCGGTAACGACGGTCATCGCAAGACCGATGGCCGCAGCGCGCGCCAGAAAGGGCCCGAGAGCTGCAACCGGTGCCTGGCCGGCAAGACCGAGCAATCTCAGATCAAGCGGAACGATCGCGCCGATCAGAAGGCCGATCGCGAGAATATGGGCCGCGTTGACCAGAAGATAGAGAAGCGCCGAGCGTCTGAGGGCTGCGCCCACTGGCCAGCCGGCGATCCACTCGGCGAGTTCGGCTCCGCTCATCCCCCGGCCCGAATGCGTTCCGGATAGATATCGTAGACCTTGCCGGCGACGGTGATGCGCACCGCTTTCATGCGCTTTTCATTTGGATCGAGCGAACGATTGCCGAGAACGATGATCGCGTCACCGGCCTTGGCGGAGGCCTCGACGAAGCCGGAGCGCTCCGTCTGCCGCGGATTGCCAAGCTCGACATGCCACATGCCATCGCCCGACGTTTCGACTTCAAGGGTCGGATGGGGCGGCGCCATGGAAATCTCGCGGATGGTTCCGTTGATTTCGATCTGGTCGGCCTCTGCCCAGGACCACCCGTGATGGGCGTAAGCGCCGCCGGCCAGCACCATGGCCACGAAAGCACCTGCGACACTTCGACGTGAAATGGCTTTCAACATGCGCCTGCTCCTTCGTCTGTTGCAAAGAAGGGATTAACTTGAACCCGTCGTTTCGATTGGAAAAGAAGCCGGTCTTCAACATTTCTTGAGCGCTGCCGACCCTCCGCCTCCTGTGGTTGCAAGACCATGGGTTGCGCGAACATCGATCAACAGCTTAAAATTTAGCTATTCTTAATCTCCAATTGTTATCTCTGTATGAGACGGAGTGAACGCTGGGCGAATGTGCCATGAAGGCAGTTTCGCCGCGCATGATCGCGTGCTCCTTCCCATCATCGTCATCACTCCCCTGCCAAGGCGAGCTTGCTTCCCGATGCCCTTGCGGTGTGCCCGCGGCCATCGGCCGAGGATGATTTGCCTTGCGGATAACCGAGGAGCGTCTTTCATGACAATCAAGGCACGACTGCTCGTGTGTTTGTCTCTGCTCGCCGTCGCCATGCTGGTCATGATCGCCACGGCCTTCAACGCGATGACCTCAATCGCAAAGCGGACGGAATCGATCGTCGCGGATCGCCTGCTGCCGGTCGATCACCTGAAAACGGTATCGGACATGTATGCGGTCGAGATCGTCGATACGACCCACAAGGTCAGGAGCGGCGCGCTTGGCTGGACCGCAGGCAGCCAAGCGATCAAAACTGCGCTTGCGACTATCGATCAGGAGTGGCGCACCTATGAGGCGACGCGGCTGACGTCACAGGAAAAGAAGCTCACCGAGACCTTCGACAAGGCACGGGTTGCCAGTGACGCTGCGATCCGCGACCTTGTTGCGGTCATGGAGCGTCAGGACAAGTCCGAGCTCGAACACTTCGTCGATACCAAGCTCTACCCTTCGGTCGACCCGCTCGCGGCCCCGATCAGCGAACTGATCAAGCTGCAGCTTTCCGAAGCGAATGGGGAACTCGAAGCCGCAAAGACGGAGAAAGACACGCTGACACTCTGGCAAACGGTTGTAGCCGGCTTCGCCCTTGCGATACTGGCGACGACCGTCTGGTTCGTCATCTCCGGCCTGCTCCGCCCGCTGGCGAAACTGCGTGAGGCCATGCGGCAACTGGCCATCGGCAATCTCAAGGCCGAGATCTACGGCGAAAAACGCCGCGACGAAATCGGCCAGATGGCCGGCGCCGTTGCGGTCTTCCGCGACAACGCGCTTGAGCGCCAGCGACTGGAGCAGGAGGCCGACGCAGGTCGGACGCTGTCGGAACGCGAGCGCGAGCAGCGCGAGGCGCAGAAGGCAAAGGAAGCGGCTGAAATCCAGACGGCCGTCAACGCACTCGGCTTTGGGCTCGACCGCCTTGCCGAAGGCGACCTTACCCATCGCATCGATACGCCGCTCGCCGAACGTCTCGACGCGCTGCGCACCAATTTCAACAGTTCGCTCACCAATCTCGAAGAGGCGCTACGCTCGGTTGGCGAAAACGCCCGCAGCATCAATGCCGGCGCCGGCGAAATCCGCTCGGCGGCAGGCGACCTTTCCAAGCGTACGGAACAGCAGGCGGCCTCGGTTGAGGAAACGGCGGCAGCCCTCGACCAGATCGCAACGACCGTCGCGGATGCCAGCCGGCGCGCCGAGGAAGCCGGAACGCTGGTCGCGCGCACCCGTGATGCGGCGGAGAAGTCCGGGGAAATCGTCGGCAACGCCATCACCGCCATGAGCGGGATCGAGGCGTCGTCCAAGGAGATCTCCAGCATTATCGGCGTGATCGATGACATCGCCTTCCAGACGAACCTGCTCGCGCTGAACGCCGGCGTAGAGGCGGCGCGCGCCGGCGAGGCCGGCAAGGGGTTTGCCGTCGTTGCCCAGGAGGTGCGCGAACTGGCCCAGCGCTCAGCCCAGGCAGCAAAGGAGATCAAGGTGTTGATCGCCACCTCCGGCCAGCAGGTCAAATCCGGCGTCACCCTGGTGCGCGAAACCGGAACGGCGCTCGAAAGCATCATCGTCGAGGTCAAGGAGATCAGCAGTCACGTGACGGCGATCGTCGAAAGCGCCCGTGAACAGGCGGCCGGCATCCAGCAGATTAACACGGCCGTCAACGCGATCGACCAGGGGACGCAGCAGAACGCGGCCATGGTCGAGCAATCGACCGCCGCAAGCCACAGCCTGGCCCGGGAGGCGGGTGCGCTCAACGACCTTCTGATGCGTTTCAAGACCGACGGCAGTTCCTCACCTTCGCCGCGTCTGGTGACGAGCGCGGCCATGGCAGCCGCTGCCCCCTCGCCCGCCCGTGCGCTCAATCGCAAGCTCGCCTCGGCCTATCGCAGCGCTCCACAGACGCAGGAGGCCGGTTGGGCCGAATTCTGACGGACGCGCGTTTCGCCATTTTCCAGGGAGGCGCGGACCTGCAGGGTTCGCGCCTTTCTTCAGATAGCGGTTGACCCGCGCCGCGATACTGTATTAATCTAGTAAATTACTAGTCTTTACTAGGTTTTTCGCTGCCTTTCGATCTGAGAGGCAGATTTGCTCCAAACAAAGAGCATTAGAAACCGCTATTTCTGTCCATTGTCACGATCCGCTGCGATATTCCGACCAACTTGGAACAGGACGCAGCCATGACCACGTCATCCCTTGAAACCACTGCCAAGGCTCTCAACGAGAGGCTCGAGAGCCTGGATCTTGCCGGGCGTCTCGCGCTTGTCGCGAGCCTGGAAGGGCGAGCCGTCTTTACAACGTCGCTCGGCATCGAGGACCAGGTGATTACCGCCGCCATCGGCAAGAACAAGCTCGCCGTCGACGTCGTGACACTCCAGACCGGCCGGCTTTTCAACGAAACCGCCGCCCTCATCGACAAGACGGAAGAAGCCTTCGACATTCTGATCAAGCGCTTCCACCCGGAGCAGGCCGATATCGACGCCTATGCGGCGCGTTACGGCCTCAACGGCTTCTACGAGAGCGTCGAGGCACGTCATGCCTGTTGCGACGTGCGCAAGCTGAAGCCGCTTGCGCGCGCACTCGAAGGGGCAACCTTCTGGATCACCGGCCTGCGCCGCGGCCAGTCCGGTAATCGCGCGTCCACTCCGTTTGCCGAAGCGGACCTCGAGCGCGGGCTGATCAAGATCAACCCGCTGGTGGACTGGGACATCGAGACCATCAACAGCTTCGTCGCTGCCAATGGCGTTCCGGTCAACCCGCTGCATGCGCGTGGCTATCCGTCGATCGGTTGCGAGCCTTGCACCCGCGCCATCAAGCCCGGCGAGCCCGAGCGCGCCGGCCGCTGGTGGTGGGAGAACGACGAGAAGCGCGAATGTGGTCTGCACGTTCCGGAAGCCGCCGCAAGCTCCATCATCCCGAATTCGAGCAGCGCCGCCTGAGGCTGGCGCGCTCTTCCAAAGACAAATCCTCCCGGAGACTGAAATGCCCCATAACCATCCGGAAACGGAACTGCACAATCCGCAGAGCGCCAAACCGCCGCTCGATCCGCATCTGAAGGCGCTGGAAAACGAAGCGATCCACATCTTCCGCGAAGTGGCCGCCGAGTTCGAACGCCCGGTCATGCTCTATTCGATCGGCAAGGACTCTTCGGTGCTCCTGCATCTGGCACGCAAGGCCTTCTATCCCGGCCGCGTTCCCTTCCCGCTGTTGCACGTCAATACCGGCTGGAAGTTTGCCGAGATGATCGCGTTTCGAAACGAGATCGTCGAGCGCTACGACCTTGACCTGATCGAGCACGTCAACCCGCGCGGTGCGGCCGAAAACGTCACGCCGTTTACCCACGGCTCGGCGCTCTACACCGACATCATGAAAACCGAGGCGCTGCGCCAGGCGCTCGACGCCGGCCAGTTCGATGCCGCCTTCGGCGGCGCGCGTCGCGACGAGGAAGCGAGCCGCGCGAAGGAGCGCATCTATTCCTTCCGCACGCCCGATCATCGCTGGGACCCGCGCAACCAGCGCCCGGAACTCTGGAACGTTTACAACGGCATGATCCGCAAGGGCGAAAGCGTGCGCGCCTTCCCCCTGTCGAACTGGACCGAGGTCGACATCTGGCGCTACATCCAGGCCGAGGAGATCCCGATCGTTCCGCTCTACTTCGCCGAGAAGCGCCCGATCGTCGAACGCGACGGCATGATGATCCTGGCCGAAGATCCGCGCCTGGAACTGCTGCCTGGCGAAACCAAGCGCGAAGAAGTCATCCGCTTCCGCACGCTCGGCTGCTTCCCGCTCACCGGCGCCATCCGCTCGAACGCAACGACGCTCGACGACATCATCACCGAACTCGAAACCGCGACCGTTTCCGAACGCCAGGGCCGCGCCATCGACCGTGACCAGTCCGGCTCGATGGAAAAGAAGAAACGCGAAGGATATTTCTGATGACCGCTCCCGCAACCGCGAATGCCGTCGAGCACGTTGCAGCCAGCGAGGTTCTCGCCTTCCCGGCGCAGGAGCCGGCGCGTGCAACGCGAGACAGCCGCCCGCTTCGCCTGATCACCTGCGGCTCGGTCGACGACGGCAAGTCGACGCTGATCGGTCGCCTGCTCTGGGATACCAAGGCGGTCAAGGAAGACCAGGCCGCCACGCTGCAGCGCGATTCCAACGGCAAGCAGAACGATCTCGGCCTGCCCGATTTCGCGCTGCTGCTCGATGGCCTGCAGGCCGAGCGCGAACAGGGCATCACCATCGACGTCGCCTATCGCTATTTCTCGACCGACAAGCGCTCCTTCATCGTCGCCGACACGCCCGGCCATGAACAGTACACCCGCAATATGGCGACCGGCGCCTCGACCGCCGATCTCGCCGTGCTGCTGGTCGACGCCCGCGTCGGCCTCTTGGAACAGACCCGCCGGCACGCGACTATCGCGACGCTGATGGGCATCAAGCAGTTCGTGCTCGCCGTCAACAAGATCGACCTCACCGACTACGACCGCAGCCGCTTCGAGCAGATCAGCCATGAGTTCCGCGAACTGGCGCTTTCGCTCGGCGTGCGCCAGGTCACGGCCATCCCGGTGTCGGCGTTGAAGGGCGAAAACGTCGTTTATGACGGCAGCGCCTCCATGCCCTGGTATGACGGCCCGACGCTGATCGAGGTGCTGGAACTCGCGACCACCCGCTCGGCCCAGACGGTCGGTTTCCGCCTGCCGGTTCAGCGCGTCTCGCGTCCGGGCGAGAGCTTCCGGGGCTATCAGGGCACGGTTGCCGGCGGGTCGGTCAAGCCCGGCGACAGCGTCGTCATCCTGCCCTCGGGCATGGTCGCCAATGTCACCAAGATCGTCACCTTCGACCTGGTACGCAACGCCGCCGTTGCGGGTGATGCGATCACGCTGGTGCTCGACCGTCAGGTGGACGTGTCGCGCGGCGACATGATCGTCGCCATCGACAGCCAGCCGCTGACCGGCCTGTCCTTCGACGCACAGCTCGTCGCCTTGCAGGCGGAAGGCATCCAGCCGGGCAAGCGCTACTGGCTGAAGAGCGGCAGCCGCCGCCAGCGTGTCCAGGTGCAGCCGGCGAGCCAGCTCGACCTTCAGACCGGCAAGTGGAACCATGTCGAACAGCTGCCGATGAACGCAATCGGCAAGGTGCATCTTGCCTTCGACGAGCAGGCGATCTTCGACACCTACGAGCAGAACCGCACGACGGGCGCCTTCATCCTGATCGACCCGGACACCAACAACACGGTGGCCGGCGGCATGATCACGGCCAAGCGCTCGGCGCTCGGCGGCATCCACACGGAAGACGCCCGCGTCATCCTCTCGCTGCCAGCCGACCTTGCCGACCAGCTGATGGCGACCGAACTCTTCGCCAACCGCCGCGAGGAAGCCGAGATCCGGCGTGTGAGCGCCGGCAGGGCTGTCGAGGTGATCGACGATATCGACGGCTGAGCGATGCCATTGCACTGAAGACCAAGAGGGGGCCGATTGGCCCCCTTTTCATTTCCGCCTTGTGCCCGGCGAGCGGCTTTGCGCCTTTCCAAAAGCGGCAGCTGCTCTATCTCCCTGCCGCAGGGAGAAGCGCCATGAAAACAGAACATCAAGGCGAAGAGGCAAAGCACCAGGGCTTTCGCGCGCGGACGGTCACCATCGAGGCGTTTGCGCGGAAATACCGGCTCGGTGCGGAGGAAACCCAGCGGCTCGAAGACCAGTTCGGACCCGCTGCGGGCGAAGTCGAACTGCTGCAGGCGGCCAGGCGCAACGGGATGCCGGAAGATTAGGCGTCCCGCCGGAATCGATTTCACTCAGAGTTGCTGCTCGATCGCCGGAAGGACCATCGTCAGCGGGGCCGGATCGGCGTGCTGCCACAGCTGATAGCCGACGACACTACCGAGAATGGCGGACCATATCGCGATCTCGCGGAATGTAAAAATCGGTTCCTTCAACATGTGTGCCTCTCCATCTCTTTGGGGCAAGAACAGGTGCTGAAGGCAATATCGTCGTGATTGTTCACACTGATAAGACAGCAATTCGCGAACGCGCCGTTTCCAATTGAACAATCAAGGCTTGAGGAACGAGCGGGCGAGTGTGGCGCAGATGGCTGGTAGACGCCCTTTGCCTGACGCTGAGCCGCCATGCGTTACCGTTTCGTCCCGGAATGGCACGGAAGATGCAATCATTTCACCTTGGCAAGCGTTCGAAACAAACCTGTCTTTCAATCCGTCCCGGCATTCGTAAGTTGGCGCCGTCGATCATGAGGATCGATAGGGCTGTTTCACCGTTTTCGGACGTCGTGGGACAGTCCGCCTGACCACGGACCGGTCCCGGCACATGCGCACAAAAAAGGGCTCTGACGAGCCCTCTCCTGCAGTTCACGTCCAGGGCAATTCCAGGAAAAGTGTAGAACGGTTTTTCGTCCGGAATTGCTAGACATCAGAGAGTTAGATCATTTCACTGTTTCGACGAAACAATGAAATGATCTGGGGTCAGCGGGTGCTGACCACAGGCTCGACGGCATCGTCTTCCGTGCGGCTTGCGAAGTAGTTGGCAAGCAGTGCGCCGGAGATGTTGTGCCAGACGCTGAAGATCGCACTCGGCACGGCGGCGACAGGCGAGAAATACGCGTTGGCGAGGGCGGCGCCCAGACCGCTGTTCTGCATCCCAACCTCGATCGCGATCGCCTTGCGTTTGGCAAGCGAGAGGCCCGCCGCCTTGGCGGCGAAGAAGCCGAGCAGGTACCCAAGACCATTGTGCAGGACGACCACCGCGAAGATCAGCAGACCGGAGCTTGCGATCGCGCCCTTGCTGGCGCCGACGACCGCGGCCACGATCAGCACGATGCCGGCAACGCTGACCAGCGGCAACGCCGGCACTGCGGCCTTGACCAGGCCCGGCAGCAGCTTCTGGAACAAAAAGCCCACGGCCAACGGCAACAACACGACCTTGACGATGCTCATGAACATCGCCATCGCATCGACAGGCAGATACTGGCTGGCAAATGTCCACACCAGGAACGGCGTGACGATCGGTGCAAGCAGCGTGGTGACGCTGGTGCAGGCTACCGACAAGGCAACATCGCCTTTCGAAAGATACGTCATCACGTTGCTCGACGTGCCACCCGGGCAGCACCCGACGAGGATAACACCGGCGGCCACCTCCGGCGACATCGGAATGATGGCCGTCAAAAGAACCGCGAGCAGCGGCATGATCAGAAACTGGGAGATGACACCAATACCGACCTCGAAAGGACGCTTGGCGACCTCTTTGAAATCGTCGATCGAAATGGTGAGGCCCATGCCGAACATGATGATGCCAAGCAGCGTGACGATATAGGGCGTGATCTGCTTGAAAATATCCGGGAAAACAAAACCGAGAACGGCGAAAACTATGACCCAGAGCGCGAACGTGCGTCCAACGAACTGGGAAAACGATGCGACAGCCTTCAAAATTAAACTCCTTGGCGTGATGACGGCTGTCTAGGCCTGTCGGCAGGCAGCTTCAACGCGCTTCGAACAAAAAGTCGCCGGATGCCGCAACTTTATGTCGACAGAACAGTGACAGCAGATATTAACGCAACACATATGGACATCGGCCACGCCATGCGGATAGGCAGATCGCGCGCGGCGGAGCCGCGATCTCAGGGAGACGAAAGATGACCACGGGCAACAAACCTGAAACGAGCGTGACAGTCGAGAAGCGCGTGAACGGCAAATGGTGCTTCGTCATCAAGCATCGCGGCGTCACCTATCCGGCGCAGGGCAACTTCACCTCGATGCTGCAAGCGCAGGCCGTTGCCCAAACGGCCCTGAAGGCGCTCGAACAGCAACGCTGACGGCGGCCGAGCGCATTCAATCCAATTTATGAGGCGCTCGCTATCCTCTCGCTGCAACTGGTCGCGCCGAGCGCACTGCACGGGCGCATCGAGCCCCGTGTTAGTCGACGGCGGAGCGGATGATGTTGCAGAGCCCCTCCTGGACCACCTGCTTGGTGGCCACCTGCCCGACCTGAATATCGAACATCGCATCAATCCGCGTGCCTGAACCGCGCTTGCGGGCAACGACGCGCAGCGTCTGCAGGCGTCCGGAGCCTGCCGTGTCCTGATAGGCCTCGATGGTGCCGAGTGCCTTGTTGACCTCGATGCCCGAAAACCCTTCGGCCGCCACGCCCTGCGCCAACCGCTGCAACGCCGCCTCGGGCTTCAACTTCGGAAAATCCTGCCAGGTCTTGAAGTAAACCGGCGTCACCAGCGGCACGCCCGACGCCTTGAAATTCTTCTCGCAGCTTTGGGCTGCTGCGGCCGATTGGCCGGCCAGCAGCAGAGCGGCTGCAAGTGATAGGTGTTTGATCGACATTCCCTGTCCTCGTTGTCACTGACGCGATGACGGGACCCTACAACCGTGCGATGACCGGGGGCAGAGCACCGCCGGCGCGAACACACCGGTATTCGACCAACGGCTCATTCGGAGCGACGAACGGCAATAGTTGCAAGGCTGTCGTGGTTTTGGCTGAGAACGATGACAAGCGGCTCACGCCCGGCCCATCAGCTGCGAAACGCCGCATTCTGACGCTGAGATCCATACGCGCCAATGCAGGGCAAATGTGGGCGTACCAATACGGAGCCTGCGGCCAAAAACGAAAAAAGCCTGCAATAGCAGGCTTTTCGGCTGGTCGGAGTGGCAAGATTCGAACTTGCGACCCCCACGTCCCGAACGTGGTGCGCTACCAGACTGCGCTACACTCCGTGACCAGCGGCGCCTCTATAGAACAGGCTTTTTGATTTCACAAGCGCCTATCTCGAAAAACATCGCGGCTTTCTCAAAAAACTTGTGGCGGTGGAAAACACAGCCCGATGCTGGCGCTTCCCGGCCGCTTTCCGACGCCACGCCGACCTCAAGCCGCGCTTTTGCGTCGGTCAAGGGTGCCTGAAGGCCTGTGCGATAGGGACTTTCTGCAACGCTTCATAATTTCCTGAAATAGGAACAACGACGTGCATTTCCTTTCCCGCGGATTGGCGCTAGAGCCACAACGGAAAGCGCGGAAAGCCAGGGGATACGGGCTTGCGGCGCTCTGCCTATTTCAGAACGAGAGCCAAAGGGACAGACACATGAATTTCCGCATGATGACGGTGGCGGGCCTTGCGCTCGTGCTCGCCGGCTGCACGACGACCACGGGGATCTCCAGGAACGCGGTCGAGGCCCGTTGGCTCGGCCAGCCGGCCGGCGGCTTCTTCGCCCAGTATGGCCCGCCGATCTCCGACGTCGAGAGCGGCAGCTCCACCGTCTACAGCTGGAAGGGCGGCTACAAGACCCGCAAGATCCCGGCTCAGTATGAAACTACCAAGGATGGCAAGCGTGGCAAGCGCATCTCGTCCGCCCGCACCGAGTATCTGAGCTGCGCTGTCCAGCTCACCGTCTCGTCCGACTACGTGATCCGCTCGATCCACATTGCCGGCGACCGCAAGCGCGCCGAAGGCCCGAGCTGGTGCGAAGAGTTCCTGGGCGCGCCGGCCCAGGCCAAGCCGACGGCTACCGCAGGCTAAGTTTCACAAAACAAAAAGCCCGGATCATCGATCCGGGCTTTTTATCAAAGAGCGCCGCCCTCAGGCGTTGCTGTTATCCTCGACGGGCGCGTCGGGGCCGTTCTTCTTGATCGAGTCGATGGCGTTCTGAGCGCTGGCTTTGGTCTTGTAGCCTTCGGTCGAGAACATGACCTCGCTGTTATACTTGAAGCGAACGCGGTATTCGCCAGCCTTGTCTTTGTAGATTTCGAATTTGTGAGCCATCTTCTCCCTCGTACAAGTAGGAATCAACGCAACTAGCGTGTCAGTTGCAGCGTGACTTGACAAGGGTGCAGGCAAACAAGCGCCGAACACGTCGCCGACACTGGCCATTGCTTCGCCAGGAACGTCACCGTCACCCATTGCTGCGCCGCGCGCAGGAGGCCGAAGATGACCCAAACCCTTCAGAAAGACACACCGGGCCTGCAGGTGGAACTGCTGCATCACGTCAGCCTGCCTGTCCGCGACCTGGAGATATCCAGGCGCTTCTACGCAGAGGTGCTGTCATTGCGAGAGATCCCCCGGCCGGATTTCGCCTTTGCAGGCGCATGGTTTCAGGTCGCTGCAGGCCAGCTTCACCTAATCGTCCGGGCACCAGGTGTAGACCCCAAGGACGCCAGTCGTCCGGAACCGACCTACCGCCTGAAAAAAGGGATCGATACGCGAGACATACACTTCGCGGTGCGCGTGAAGAGCTTTTCCGCGGCGCTCACGCATCTGAACGACAGCGGCTATGGAGAGAACGCCGAAGGCAAGCTGAAGATACAGGTAAACAGGCCTTCAAAACATCGGGGCGCCGGCTTTCCGCAGATATACGTCCTTGACCCCGACGGGCACGTCATCGAGATCAACGCGCAGTCGGAAGATAGCTGAATGGGCCGGCAGTGAGTTTGATACAGTGTGGCTGGGGCGCCAGGATTCGAACCTGGGAATGCCGGTACCAAAAACCGGTGCCTTACCGCTTGGCGACGCCCCAACGGATGTGACGGGACGATATGTCCGCCAAATCGAGCGCCTGATTAGCAAAGCTCGCCGTCCGTCACAATCACTAAGTTGGCACCAAGTTGAATTTTAGGCGGATTTGTTTGGCCTTCGGGCAAAAGCCGCCGCAGGCCCGCGCGATACCTCACCCGATGTCCCTTCCCTTCCCCGTCTCCACCTCCTATGGTCCCGGCAAAATGGAGACGATCATGAGCCAGTTCCGTGCCCGCCCCCCTGCCGTTCCGAGCGTGCTGCTTGACGACGAGATGGTCAGGATCACCCGCTGGGATTTCGAGCCTGGCGCGGACACGGGCCATCATGTGCACGGCCTCGGCTATGTCGTCGTGCCGATGACCGACTGCCAGTTCCTGCTCGAGGAAGAAGCCGGCAGCCGCCGGGTCGATATCGCCAAAGGGGCTGCCTACCGTCGCGAGGCGGGCGTGGCGCACAATGTCGTCAATGCCGGCGCCCAGCCGATGTCGTTCATCGAGATCGAATACAAGTGAAGACCAGGAAGAGACGCATGCAGGGGCCAGACTTCGATCTCGATTTTAAGCCGGCCCATGGCGAGGCGGTGACCGTTGCCGACGACGTGCAGCGCATCACCGTCAACAATCCCGGCCCCTTCACCTTCCACGGCACCAACAGCTACATTGTCGGCAAGCGCTCCGTCGTCGTCATCGATCCCGGTCCTGACGACGAGGCGCATTTCCAGGCGCTGATGGCGGCCCTTGCCGGCCGTGACGTCACCCATATCGCCGTCAGCCATACGCATCGCGACCACTCGCCGCTCGCCCGTCGCCTCAAGGCTGCAACCGGCGCGCTGATCGTCGGCGAAGGTCCGCATCGCCCAGCCCGACCCTTGCATCAGGGCGAAACCAACCCCTTTGCCGAAAGCTCGGACATGGCGTTTGTTCCCGATGTCGCGCTTGCCGACGGCGGCCGGATCGAGGGCGACGGCTTCAGCCTGACGGGGCTCACCACACCGGGTCACACCGCCAACCACATGGCCTTCGCGCTCGACGGCACCGGCATCGTCTTTTCCGCCGATCATGTCATGGCCTGGGCAACGACCATCGTCGCGCCACCGGATGGCGCCATGGCCGACTACATGGCGTCGCTCGAAAAGCTGCTTGAGCGCGACGACCGCCTCTATTTGCCTGGTCACGGTGGCCCGGTCATAGAGCCCGCCTCGTTCCTTCGCGGCCTGCGCGCCCACCGCAAGATGCGCGAACGCGCGGTGCTCGAACGCATCCGCGCCGGCGACAGCCAGATCGTAGACATGGTCAAGGTCATCTATGCCTCCACCGACGTGCGGCTGCATGGCGCGGCGGCGCTCTCCGTTCTGGCGCATCTGGAAGATCTGATCGAACAGGGTCGGGTCGAGACGGATGGCGCACCGTCCCTCCTTGGCGCCTATCGGCTGGCACCCGGCGGAGCCGGCTGATGACGCAGCGAGAGGCCTACAGCTATCGCAGCGACGCCTCGGTGCCGGCCTTTGCCGACGACAGGCCGGTCGTCGTCTTCGATGGCGAATGCATCTTTTGCTCCGGATGGGTGCGTTTCCTGCTTCGCCATGATCGAAGCGCGCAATATCGCTACATCACCGCGCAGTCCCCACTCGGCCAGGCGCTCTATCGCCACTACGGGCTCGACATGCGCGATTTTGAAAGCAACATCCTGATCGAGAACGGCGTCGCGCGCTTCAAATCGGATGGGTCGATCCGCACGATCGCCCGGCTGGGCCTGCCTTGGTCGCTGATGAACATCTGCCGTGTGCTGCCTGCGCCCGTTCGCGACCGGCTTTATGATCTCGTCGCAAAGAACCGATACCGCATCGCCGGACGCCGCCAGGCCTGCCTGGTGCCGACCCCCGAGGAGCGTGGACGCTTCATCGCATGAAAGTCCGAGACGGGGTCCAACCGCAAAGCCTCTACCGACAGATCCTCGGCAGCGATTGGGATCGGCTGCCCGAGGCGATACGCGCACTGCATGACAGCGCCGAAGGGCGTACCACCTTTCGTGGACGCGCGACGGTCGAACGCGGCGGCTCGTTTTGGGCTCGCTTTGTCGCCTTAGTCTGCGGCTTCCCCATCGCCGGTCGGGATGTGCCGGTCGAGATCGACTTTGCCTGCGCCAATGGCCGGGAAGTCTGGACCCGACGCATCGGAGAAACGATCCTGCGCAGCTCGCAGGAGAGGGTCGAAAGACGGAAGGAACGCCTGCTTGCGGAGGACCTTGGACCGTTTCGCATTCTTTGCGCGCTCGAGCCCGCAGATAACCGTCTCCATCTTTCGGTGCGCGGCTGGTCGGTCCTAGGGCTTCCGTTGCCATTGATGCTTGCACCCGGCGGTCGGACATTCGAGGAAGACCGCGACGGTCTGTTCCACTTCCACGTCGAAGTCGATAGCCCGTTGACCGGCCTGATCGTGCGCTATCGCGGCTGGCTGGAACCCGCAAACGAACTGTCACCGCCAACCGGGCTTCGCCAGGCCGATCAGCACAGCGCCGCAGTGAACCGGTGAGTATCGATCAGTCGCCGGCGATGCCCAGCAGTTCGGCATCGAGCGCGCGCAGGAACTGGTCGGCGAAGGCCGCCCCCATGCCAAGGTCGTGCGGCCCGTAGCGCGAGGCGACGCGCAGGTCTACAAACGTCGTCTCGGCCTCCTCACGCAAGCGGATCAGCACGTCGAAGCGGAAGCCGGCGATCAGCGTGCGCCATTCGCCTTGGAGCACGACGTCGCTGGCACGGCGTCCCGTTATCGCCCCTTCAAGCGTCAGTTCGGGCCTCGCCGCCGGCACGGGCACGTTTTCCGGCTCGGCGTTGGCGTCCGCCCCGGCATTCGGCCGGACCGTCAGGTCTTCGAGATCGGCGCGGGCGTTTTCGACACCGAGTTCCTCGGTGACGCCGACGCGGGTTTGTTCGATGACATTGCGCACGCCCTGATAGACGCGGTCGAGCGCGCCATCGTAGCGCCGGCCGGTAAGCCCCGGATAGGCGAGGATCTGCGCTTCCCTGTCCTCAGGGGTGACCGCCTCTTTGCGTGTCAGCCAGCTCTTTTCCGTCTGCGGCACCTTGAGCCATGGCGGCGGCGTTACCGTATCGGTGCTGACATCGTAGATCGCAGGCCGGGTGAGATACTGCACGACGCCGAAGCCGATGAAGCCCAGCGCCGGCGCGGCGTAGACGAGCGCCGAAGCCGAGGCAAGGCCGCCGATTGCTGCGACCTGCCACAACCGGGCAAGACCGACGATGGCGAGCAGGACGCCGAGAAGTGCGAAAGCGCCGGCGAGACCGACAAGCGCCAGAAAGTGCGGCGTCGTCAGCGGCCCGAATCGATGCGCAAGCAGCGACAGCACGAAGAGCACGAAGGAAACGCGGGCGAAGCGGCGCGCCCAATTGGCGGCATAGGAATAGGGACGCTCGTACCGGACCATCATGTAGGTGAATCAATCCCCTGCCGCAAAACAGACCGCATTCTTAGACCATGCCCCGTGCCGTGGGAACAGGCAATGCGCCAGTCTAAGGACCACCGGCCCAACGCCTCGTGGCCCCCAAAAACCTTCGCCGCAAATTCGCCATTCTCCTTAACCACCTATCAGCACGTGGGAATATACCCGCAGCCAGGCGAGCGCCTGCGTGCGGAGTTTCAATCGGAGGCAACGGCCTGCGCGACATCATGTGACTACGCGCGGCAATCGACGGAGAACCGACATGGGCGTATCGCAGGCAGCCGTGGCTATCGCCACCCACACCGCTCTTCCGGCAGGCAACGGCGGCATCCCGATGGGGCTCATCGAGCTCGAACTCTCCCTCGACGGTTTTTCCGGAAACAACGACGATTTCACCAGCTTCGTCCGCACGGTCGCAGACAACGCCGGCGGCGAATTGCTGTTTGCCCTGCCCGGCTCGGACCTCATCGAGGACTGCCGCAGCATTGCGGTGCTCCGTCTGGGCGAAATAGAAGGCAGCGCTTCGATCCTGTTTGCCTGCCTCGACGAAAAGGGGTCTACGGTGCGTATCGAGCGTCCGAGCGAAGACACGCGTGACCTTACGCGCTTCGCCGAATCCTTTGTCGGCGTGCTTGAGCGCATGTAGTTGCACGACACGACAACCGCATAATCGACCGCGTCGCCCGTCGTACCAGACGCGCGAACACAGCCCATGCGCTTTGATTTTCTTCCCGCCTTTAAGGCCACCCACCCGCAGGTCCGGAACCGCGTTCGGGAATGGGCGGGTTTGCTTGCACCGCAGACGCGCGGATGAGCGGACGGCCGTAGCGCGAACCCATTCATTCGCACACAACCAGGACCTGCCACAGATTTGACGCCGTTCACTTCGAATTTCGATACAACTCCCTATATTGATTATGATTCGAGGAGTTGAGCGGCATGCTGCTCGATTGCTCACGACGTGACGCGCCGGTCCGAGCTTACGCCAGCCGGTTGCGCGCAGGAGGCGCGAAGACCATGACCACCCGATTGACCATCCTTGTCGCCGCTGCCCTGCTCCTGACGGCGTGCCAGACGATGACGCCCGAGGAGCGGCGCGCCGCCGACGGCAATACGTGCGCGTCCTACGGCTTTCGCCGCGGCACGGACGCTTTCGCCACCTGCCTGCAGCGCATCGAGCTCGACAGGCGCGCTGAATCACGCGCCTTCCGCTACCAGAACGACATGATGATGTGGGGCTGGGACCGGCCGGTCATCGTTTCGCGACCGGTCATCGTTCAAGCCAACTAGAGCGCGTGCAGTCAACGGAGCGCCCACGGGACGCCCCAGCACTTTACCGCCATCCAGTGCCGTGGCAGCGCCGCATGAACGGCACCGGCGACTGGACGGTCATCCCTTGCCGTTGATCGCCGCCTGCGCCGCGGCAAGCCGGGCAATCGGCACACGGAAAGGCGAACAGGACACATAGTCCAGTCCGGCGTCCTCGCAGAAGCGTATCGAGACAGGGTCACCGCCGTGCTCGCCGCAGATGCCGAGCTTCAGGCCGTTCTTGGTGCGCCGGCCACGCTCGGCAGCAATCTGGATCAGTTCGCCAACGCCGTCGAAATCGAGCGAGACAAAGGGATCCTGCTCGATGATGCCCTTTTGCTGGTATGTCGCCAGGAACTGCGATGCGTCGTCGCGCGAGATCCCGAAGGTGGTCTGCGTCAGGTCATTTGTGCCGAAGGAGAAGAAGTCCGCCGCTTCGGCGATGACGTGCGCGCGCAGTGCCGCGCGCGGCAGCTCGATCATCGTGCCGACGAGATAGTCGATGCCGACGCCGGATTCACCGATCACCTCTTTGGCCACGGCATCGATGCGTGCCTTGACGTAGTCGAGTTCGGCGCGCAGGCCGACGAGTGGCACCATGATCTCGGGAACGACCGCAGCGCCGGTTTCGTGCGCGGCCTCGACGGCAGCCTCGAAGATTGCCCGGGCCTGCATCTCTGCGATCTCAGGATAGGAAATTGCCAGCCGGCAGCCACGATGGCCTAGCATCGGGTTGAATTCGTGCAGTTCATCGACACGCTGGCGCAACTCCGCTGCATCGAGTGAAAGCGCGCCGGCGACATCGGCGATTTCCTCGTCGGTCTTCGGCAGGAACTCGTGCAGCGGCGGGTCGAGCAGACGGATTGTCACCGGCAAGCCGTGCATGATCGAGAACAGCTCGACAAAATCCGATCGCTGCATTGGCAAAAGCTTGGCCAGTGCCGACCGGCGGCCGTCCTCGTCGTCCGCGAGGATCATTTCGCGCATGACGTTGATGCGGTCATCCTCGAAGAACATGTGCTCGGTGCGGCAGAGACCGATGCCCTCGGCACCAAACGAGCGCGCCGCGCGGGCGTCGGCAGGGGTTTCGGCGTTGGTCCTGACGGTCATGCGGCGGCTGGCGTCGGCCCAGGCCATGATCTTGCCGAAATCGCCGGAAAGCTCGGGCTGCAGCATGGCGATCGCCCCCTTCAGCACTTGCCCGGACGAACCGTCGATGGTGATGATGTCGCCCTTCTTCAGCGTCACGCCACCGGCCGTCATCAGCTCGTTGCGAAGGTCGACGCGGATGCTGCCGGCGCCGGATACGCAAGGGGTGCCCATGCCGCGGGCAACGACCGCCGCGTGGCTGGTCATGCCGCCGCGGGTCGTCAGAATGCCTTCGGCGGCATGCATGCCGTGAATGTCCTCAGGGCTTGTTTCGATACGCACGAGGATGACCTTGCGGCCCTCCTTGTCGGCCTGCACCGCTTCCTCGGAGGTAAAGACGATCTCGCCGGTGGCAGCCCCCGGCGAGGCCGGAAGCCCGGAACCGATGATGTCGCGCCGGGCGTGCGGGTCGATGGTCGGGTGCAGCAACTGGTCGAGCGAGGCCGGATCGATGCGGGCGACGGCTTCCTCTTCGGAAATCAGGCCCTCCTGCGCCATATCAACCGCAATCTTCAGCGCCGCCTTGGCGGTGCGCTTGCCAGAGCGCGTCTGCAGCATCCAGAGCGTGCCGCGTTCGATGGTAAATTCGAGATCCTGCATATCGCGGTAGTGGCGCTCCAGCGTGTCGCAGATCGAGCGGAACTCCGCGAAGGCTTCCGGCATCAGCTTTTCGAGCGACGGCTTGTCCGAGCCGGACCCGATACGGGCAGCTTCCGTGATGTTTTGCGGCGTACGAATACCGGCAACCACGTCTTCCCCTTGCGCGTTGACAAGGAACTCGCCGTAAAGCTCGCTTTCGCCCGTTGACGGATTGCGGGTGAAGGCGACACCCGTTGCCGAGGCGTTGCCGAGGTTTCCGAAAACCATCGCCTGAACATTGACAGCGGTTCCCCACGCGGCAGGTATGGCGTGCAGGTGACGATAGGTGATCGCCCGCGGGTTCATCCAGCTCGAAAAGACGGCGCCGATCGCGCCCCAAAGCTGAACTTCGGGATCCTGCGGAAAGGGTTCGCCGAGCGCCTCCTCGATCGCCTCCTTGTAGCGGGCAATGACGTGCTGCCATTCGACCGCGGAAAGCTCGGTATCCTGCTCGTGCCCAAGCCGAGCCTTCTCGTCCTCCAGGATTTCCTCAAAGACGTCGTGGTCGACGCCCATGACGACATCCCCATACATCTGGATGAAGCGACGGTAGCTGTCCCAGGCAAAGCGCGCATCACCCGCATCATGCCCGAGCGCGTGCACCGACTGGTCGTTGAGGCCGAGGTTCAACACCGTGTCCATCATGCCCGGCATCGAGGCGCGAGCGCCCGAGCGAACGGAGAGCAGCAGAGGATGCGCCGTGTCGCCGAAGACGCGGCCAGTCACCTCTTCCATCCGGTTGATACCCTCGCGCACCTGGTCGCGCAGGCCCTCCGGCATCTGCCTGTCATTGTCGAAAAAGCTGTTGCAGGCATCGGTTATGATCGTCAGGCCAGGCGGCACCGGCAAGCCGAGGTTGCACATCTCGGCAAGGTTTGCGCCCTTGCCACCCAGCCGCTCGCGATCACCTGCACGTCCCTCGGCCTTGCCCCCACCGAAGGTGTAAACCCATTTCGTCATGCCTGCTCTCCACCCAGAAACAGTCTTTTGTGACGATTTACAGTATATGCTTCAGGCTGAAAATGCACCCAGCGAAGATTTATGCTGCACCGCATCATTTTCTGTAACAAAGCAACACATTCCCACCACCGACGACGGCCGAGCACAGCCGACGTGCGGCGCACGGTCTTGTCCCGCCAATCGCAAACGCACGCCATTGCCGTATACATCGCAATTATCTAATATATATGCGCGCGATGGGGACACATCCGAGAATATCCCGTCATGGCAATCCGTTTCAGTCTTAGGGCTCGGAGGGTCGGTCATGAAATGGCGTGCAAAACTGCTGTTCCTGGTTCTCTCGGTTGCGACGGTCCTTTTCGCGGCAGGCAGTGTTCTTGCGGAAGGCAGCGGCAAGCGGCTGGCGCTGATCGTCGGCATGAGCAACTACGCTCTCGCCGGAACTTTGCCCAATGCGGCGCGCGATGCCGAGGCGTTCGATGCCTTTCTGAGAGGCCAGGGGTTTGAGACGAGCCTTGTCCTCAACGCCGACCGCCGCGGTCTCGCCGGTGCACTCTCAAGCTTTTCGCGCAAGGTCGGGCCTGACGACGTCGCGCTGTTTTATTACGCCGGACACGGCATGCAGCTTCACGGCGAGAATTTTCTGATCGGGACGGACGCCAAGCTTGAAAGCGAATTCGACGTTCCTGCAGAAACCGTGGCGTTGTCAGAGATCATCAACGCGCTCGAAAAGCGCGCCCGGATATCGATGGTCTTCCTTGACGCCTGCCGCAACAATCCGCTCGCGGAGAAACTCACACGCGAAGTGGAAGGCGCCACCCGTGGCGCTGCGACCCGTGGCCTGGCGCCGATCGAGACGCAGAGCGGCGGCACGCTCGTCGCCTTTGCCGCGGCACCCGGACAAGTCGCCGCCGACGGCACCGACGGGCACTCGCCGTTCACCCGGGCGCTGATCGCCAACCTCTCGGGCGCTGGCCTCGAGGTCGGCACAGCGTTCAAGCGGGTCGTACGCGACGTGCGCAAGGAAACGCAGGGCAAGCAGCAACCGCAGATCCTGTCTTCGCTATCGCTGGAGTTCTATTTCGGACCTGAGACGGCAGTACCACAGGTTCCGGCTGTACAGACGGCCGTGCCCCAGACACCGGCCGTGCAGGCGGTCCAGCCCGCACTCGCCGTTCCAGCCATCGACCCGGAAGCGCTTCAGGCGGAAAAGGACTTCAAGAAGGCGCTTAAGATCGGAACGGCGCGCGTCTGGCACTTCTTCGTCGAAAAGCATCGCACCGGTGAGTATGCTGACCTCGGGCGCCAGGCGCTGGCGCAGATCGAACCTGCCGCCGTGCGCAACGAAACCCATTTGCCGCAATCCGTCGAAGCGCGGCTACTGTCGGGAAAAGACACGCGGCGAAACGTTCAGCTCGCCCTTGCCGCCAGAGGGTTTGCGGCGGGCACCGCCGACGGCGTCTTCGGCGGACAGACACGGGAAGCGATCAAGCTCTTCCAGAGCAGCAACAACCAACCCGCGAACGGTTTCATCACCGAGCGCACGGCAGCAGCCCTTGGCATAAAGGTCAACGAGCGTGCGGAGGGCATCTACAGCTCGCCAAAGGCCCGCCGCTATGACGTTGCCAATCTCGAAGGTCTCGAAACCGATCAAACCGTTCTTCGGGCGCTGACCTGCCTGCGTCACTTCGAGACCGTGTACGGCATGTTCGGCGGGCACCTCTATGTCGCCGTGCGGACCGGCACGATCCTGGCTGTCTATGCGCGCGGGATCGCCGGTGGTTGCGGCGCGCACCTGGCGTCGATTTCTTCCCAGGAGGAGAACGCGTTCGTCGCATCGCTGTTCAACGCCGACCAGAGCTTCTTCCAGAGCGGCTACGACCCCTCGGGCAATGTCAGCTACAAGATGGGGCCCTGGATCGGCCTGACGCAGGACCCGCAGGGCAAGGAGCCGAAGGGCGGCTGGCACTGGGACAACGGTGCCCCCATGACCTACACGAAATGGTTCCAGGACATGCCGAACGAAAACAGGAAGGGCGACGACATCGGCATGTACTACGCCCATCGCAACGGCAAGGTCGATACGAAGTCTGTCTACGTCGATACCTGGGACGACATGGGATCAACGGATGGAACGGGTGGTCTCATCCTCGAATTCGAGTGACCGCGCGGGCAACGGTACGCCTTTACGGCTGCACCAATCACAAGCAGGAGGCAAGGTCATGAATTGGCATCAGAAGCTGCTGTGCTTGGCCCTTTGCGTTCTGATCGTGCCGTTCACCGCGGGGCATTCTTCCGCCGAAGCAAGCGGCAAAAGGCTGGCGCTCGTCATCGGCATGACCAACTACGTCCTCGCCGGAACTTTGCCCAATGCGGCGCGCGATGCCGAGGCGTTCGACGCCTTTCTGAGGGGCCAGGGGTTTGAGACGAGCCTTGTGCTCAACGCCGACCGCCGCGGCCTCGCCGGTGCGCTCTCAAGCTTTTCGCGCAAGATCGGACCTGACGACGTCGCCCTGTTTTACTATGCCGGACACGGCATGCAGCTGCACGGCGAGAATTTCCTGATCGGGACGGATGCGAAGCTCGAAAGCGAATTCGACGTGCCGGCGGAGACGGTGGCGCTCTCCGAGATCATCAGCGCGCTCGAAAAGCGCGCCCGGATATCGATGGTCTTCCTTGATGCCTGCCGCAACAATCCGCTCGCGGAGAAACTCACACGCGAAGTGGAAGGCGCCACCCGTGGCGCTGCGACCCGGGGACTTGCTCCGATCGAGACGCAGAGCGGCGGAACGCTCGTCGCCTTTGCCGCAGCCCCCGGTCAGGTCGCCGCCGACGGCACCGACGGCCACTCGCCGTTCACCCGGGCGCTGATCGCCAATCTATCCGATGCTGGCCTCGAGGTCGGCACAGCGTTCAAGCGGGTCGTGCGCGACGTGCGCAAGGAAACGAAGGGCAAGCAGCAGCCGCAGATCCTGTCCTCCCTGTCGCTAGAGTTCTATTTTGGGCCGGAAACGGCAGCGCCGCAGATCCAGGCGGTCCAGCCCGCCGTCGCGGTACCGGCCATGGACCCGGAAGCACTCGCGGCCGAAGCTGATTTCAAGAAAGCGCTGAGGGTGGGCACGGCCCGCATCTGGCGCTTCTTCGTCGAAAAGCACCGCAAGGGCGAATATGCTCAACTCGCACGCCAGATGCTTGCGCAGATGGAGCCGGTTTCTCGCAGCCAGAGCACGACGGGGCAGGCGATCGAAGACCGAATGCTGCCCAACAAGGACGCACGCAAAAATGTCCAGCTGGCACTTGCCGCAAAGGGGCTCGAGATCGGCGCAGCGGATGGTGTTTTCGGCGAACAGACACGTGCTGCGATCCGGCTGTACCAGAGCCAGAATCGGCAGCCGATCAGCGGCTTCATCGGCGAGCTCACGGCCAAAACGCTCGGCATCGCCGTTTCGCAGAGCGTCGACGGCATCTACAGCGCCACCAAGCCACGCGAGTACAATATCGACGACCTGAAAGGACTGGAGACCGACGAGCGCGTTCTGAAGGCTGTCAATTGCCTAACGCACTACCGCATGGTCTATGGTGTGTTTCAGGGGCATCTCTACGTTGCCGTCCAGTCGCCCGTTTATCTGCCCGTTTCCACCGCGCAATTCTGGACCAAACTCTGCGGAGCCCACCTGGCGGCGATCACGTCGGAGGCCGAGAACGAATTCGTCGCCTCGCTCTTCAATTCGGACGCGAGCTTCTTCAACGTCGGCTTCGATCCGCGAAGCCGCGTCACCTACAAGATGGGGCCATGGATCGGCCTCGTTCAGTCTCCTCAGGGCAAGGAGCCGCGCGGCGGCTGGAGTTGGGACGACGGCGAACCCATGGTCTATTCGAAGTGGTTCGCCAACATGCCGAACGAAGACAAGAAGGGCGACGACGTCGGAATGTACTTTGCCCATCGAGAGGGCAAGGTCGACGTAGGATCGTTGCGAGTTACGACCTGGGACGATATGGCGCCGCTGGACGGCACAAGCAGCTTTGTTCTCGAATTCGAGTGACGACCCCCACAGCACCAATTCGCTAGGGTTGTGGGCTCGGAGGGCTGGACATGAAGTGGCGTCAAAATCTGCTGTCTGTGATCTTCGTGGCCCTGCTCTTTCAGTTTGCCGCCGGCCACGCGCTTGCCGACGATGGAAAGCGCGTGGCGCTGATCGTTGGCATGTCGGATTACGTCGCCGCAGGTGTGCTGCCAAATGCCGTGCGTGACGCCGAGGCGTTCGATGCCTTCCTCAAGGTACAGGGCTTTGAAACCGATCTTGTGCTCAACGCCAATCGCAGCGGCCTTGCCGAGGCGCTTGCGCGGTTCTCACGCAAGATAAGGCCTGACGATGTCGCACTGTTTTATTATGCCGGGCACGGCATGCAGCTGCACGGTGACAACTTCCTTGTCGGAACGGATGCGAAGCTCGAAAGCGAGTTCGACGTGCCCGGCGAGACCATGGCGCTCACCGAGATCGTCAATGCGCTGGAGAAGCGCGCGAGGATCTCGCTCGTCTTCCTCGACGCCTGCCGCAACAATCCGCTGGCGGACCGGCTCAACCGCGAAGTCGAGGGTGCCACCCGCGGTGCTGCGACGAGAGGGCTGGCTCCGATCGAGACCCGGGGTGCCGGTACGCTCGTCGCCTTTGCCGCCGCACCCGGCCAGGTCGCGGCCGACGGCACCGACGGGCATTCGCCCTTTACCCGCGCGCTGATCGCCAATCTCTCAGGTGCCGGTCTGGAGGTCGGCACCGCGTTCAAGCGCGTCGTTCGCGACGTGCGGAAGGAGACCGACGACAAGCAGCAACCACAGATCCTGTCCTCACTGTCGCTCGAGTTCTATTTTGGGCCTGATGGTCCCGCGAGCGTGCCACAGACCGCAGTGTCCAGCCCCACCACCGGCACGAAGGCGGAGACGACGGAGGTGGACTTCCGGAAGGCTTTAGCGATCAACACGGCCCGTATTTGGCGCCTGTACCTGGCCAAGTATCCCCGCGGAGAGTATGCGCAACTCGCCCATCAGGCATTGACGCAGTTTGAGAGTTTACTGGGAAGCACTCAGCAACAGGCGGAAACGATCGAGAACCGATTACTTGGCACCAAGGAGATGCGTCGCAACGCACAACTCGCACTTGCTGCGAATGGCCTGCAGATTGGCGTGCCGGACGGAGTTCTCGGCGAGCAGACCCGAGCCGCCATCCGTCAGTTTCAAACCCGAAATCTAGAACCGATTACCGGCTTCATCGGGGAACGTACTGCCAAAGCCCTCGGCCTTCCAATGACCGAAAGTACCGAAGGCATCTACAGCGCCCAAAAGCCCCGGACATACGCCCTAGCAAATCTGATCGGACTGGAGACCGATCAGCGCGTCTTGAAAGCTGTGACGTGCCTTTCGGACTATGAAATAGTCTATGGCGGCTACCGGGGACATCTCTACGTGGCGGCGCGTTCCAATACTTACGTCTTCGTTACAACAGCACAAAAGGTCGCCAATGGTTGCGGCGCGCATCTCGCCACCATCGGCTCCAATGAAGAGAACGAGTTTGTCGCCTCACTGTTCAACGGTGACGAAACGTTCTTCAACAGCGGCTATGATCCCGGAGACAATGCGACCTTCAAGGTGGGGCCATGGCTTGGCCTGGCGCAGGCGCCAGGGGGTCGCGAACCACGCGGAGGTTGGGGTTGGGTCACCGGCGAGCCGCTGACGTTTACAAAATGGTTCAGAGACCAGCCGAACGAGGGTCAGAAAAATGACGACGTCGGCCTCTACTACGCACAACGTCAGGGCAGAGTCGATGTCAACTCACTACCCGTAACGACGTGGGACGATACGGGGCAACTCAACTCGACACTGAGTTTCATCGTCGAGTTCGAGTAGTCACGTCACACGTGCGTGCACGGCCTCGCCGCAGTTGCCAAGGGCTAGTCCGCGCACCGGGCGAAGGATACCAGGCTGCCCCGTCGCGCCCCGTGCCGGGGTTCATCGCCGAGTTCGAGTAGGGTCAGACGACTTCGCGCAGGCGCTCCGCCGTCTGCAGGTCGACGGAGACGAGCTGGGAGACGCCCTGCTCGGCCATGGTCACGCCGAACAGGCGGTTCATGCGGGCCATGGTGATCGGGTTGTGGGTGATGATGATGAAGCGGGTCTCGGTCGATGCCGCCATCTCGTCCATCAGGTTGCAGTAGCGCTCGACATTGTGGTCGTCGAGCGGCGCGTCGACTTCGTCAAGCACGCAGATCGGCGCGGGATTGGTGAGGAAGACGGCAAAGATCAGCGCCATGGCCGTCAGCGCCTGCTCGCCGCCCGAAAGCAGCGTCATCGTCTGCGGCTTCTTGCCCGGCGGGCGGGCGAGGATTTCCAGGCCCGCTTCGAGCGGATCGTCGCTCTCGATCAGCTGCAGCTCGGCGGTGCCGCCACCGAAGAGATGCGTAAACAGCCGCTGGAACTGCACGTTGACCACGTCGAAGGCGGCGATCAGCCGTTCGCGGCCTTCACGGTTGAGGTTCTGGATGGCGCTGCGCAGCTTGCGGATCGCCTCGATGACGTCATCGCGCTCCTTCAGAAGCAGGGCGAGTTTTTCGGAGAGTTCCTTCTGCTCCTCCTCGGCACGCAGGTTGACCGCGCCGAGCCGTTCGCGCTCGATCTTCAGCCGCTCGAGTTCGCGCTCGATGTTGCGCATGTCCGGCAGCGCCTCGTCGACAGCAAGCCCGGTCAGGCGCATCACCTCGTGCGGCGCACAGGAGAGCGCTTCCTGGATGCGCCCCTCGATCTCGACGCGGCGCTCGCGCGCGGAAACCAGGCGCTCCTCGGCGCGGCCGCGCTTCTCGCGCGATTCCGCCAGTTCGGAAAGCGCGGTTGCGGCCAGCCGGTCAGCCTCGCGCTGACGGTTTTCCGCCTCTGCCAACACATCGGCGGCTTCGCGTCGTGCGGCTTCCGCCTTCTGCAGCTCGTTCATCAGCGCGCGGCGCTTGTCGTCGAATTCGTCAGGCGCGTCGATCAGCTCCTCGACTTCCTCGCGGGCTTCCGCCTCACGGTCGCGCAAAGTGGCGATGTGTTCCTCGGCGCTTGTAGCGCGGACTTTCCAGGTCTGCCGCTCTGCGGCAATCGCGCTGATGCGCCGTTGGCGGGCCTCGTTCTCCCGAGCGAGCCCATCATGGGCAGCACGGCACTCGGCGACGGCAGCCCGATCGGCGGCAACGTCGGCCGTCTGCGTGCGCAGCCGGAGCTCCAGTTCAGAGAGATCGGGCGCATCCGCAAGCGCATCGTTGGCCGTCTCGATCTGCTCGGACACTTCCTCGACCTGAGCCTCGATCTGGCTTCGCGATTCGGCCAGCACCGCCCTCCGGCGGGAGAGGTCTCCGGATGCACGCTCGGCAGCAGCGAGCGCATCGCGCGCCTCGGCGACCTGTCGCGTGATCATGCGTTGTGCGTCGCGCGCAAACCGCAGCCGTTCGTCCTCGGCGCGAATGCGCGTGCCGGCAGCAGCAAGCTCGGCTTCCGCACGGCCCAGCGCCTCAGCCGCATCCTCAGCCTCGGTGTCAAGTTCAGCCAGGCGGTTCTTCTGCGCGAGCCGTAGCGCCGCAGCGCTCGGAGCCTCGGAGCCGGTGACGTGGCCGTCCCAGCGCCAGACGGAGCCCTGCTTGGTGACGAGGCTCTGACCGGGCTTGAGCCGCGGCAGCAGCCGCTCGGCTTCCGCCTCGCTCGCAACGATGCCGATCTGTTTGAGCGCGCGGGTCAGTGCGTCCGGCGCTTTCACGTGAGCCGTCAACGACGACACGCCTTCTGGCAGTTCCGCGTCACTGGCGTGCTCGCCAGGCTCGCGCCAATGGGCCGGCGCATCCCTGTCGAGCGGCGAATCGAGATCATCACCAAGCGCGGCACCGAGGGCCGTCTCGAAGCCACGATCGACCTGCATCTCCTCGACAACCGCGTGATAGGCGCCGCCAGCGACCGCTTCCAGCATGCGCCGGATTGTGCGCGCTTCCGTTTCAATACCGTTCAGGGTGGCGCGCGCCCGTTCGACCGGCGGGCGCGCCTCAACCTCGGCGCGACGCGCTTCGGCCAGGGCCGCTTCGATCGCGAGTACATTGGCTTCCGCCTCTTCCAGCGCCGCTTCGGCGACCTCGACCTGCCCCTGCTTTTCATGCGGGTCCGGGAGCGCCGCCATCTGGCGGTCGAGTTCGTCAAGGTCGCGCGACTGATCGGCCAGCTGACGGGCAAGCCGCGCCTGGCGCTCCGACAGGTCACGCAGCGTGCGTTCCAGCTGGTTGCGGCCGGCCTGCGCCTCGGCCCGCTCGGCAGTCAACCGCGCGAGGAGAGCTTCGCTTTCGGCAAGCTTGTCATTGGCCTCTTCCAGCCGCTCGCGCGCTTCGCTCGCGCGGTCGTCGGCTTCGGCGAGCATGTCGCCGAGTTCGGCCTCCTCTTCATCGAGCCGTGCCAGAATGCCAGCATTGTCGACCACGAGCCGCTCTTCGCGGGCAATGTCTTCAGCCAGTTGTGCCAGCCGGCGCTGCAGTTCGTCGCGCCGGCGCAGGATGCGGCCGGCATCCTCCTCGAGCTGCGAGCGGGCGATCTGCAGGCGCTGAAGGGCTGCGGCGAATTTCGCTTCGTTTTCGCGCAGCTCCGGCAGCTTCAGGCTGGCAATTGCCTGGTCCTTGGCCGCCTGCATCTGCGTCTGCGCCTTTTCCGCAACCAGCCCCGTGATCTGGTTGAGCTGGCTCGTCGCCTCGGCCTCCGCCTCCTTGGCCTGAACCCAGCGGATGTGGAACAGAATCGCATCATGCTTGCGGATATCGGCCGAGAGCATCTTGAAGCGGTTGGCCTGGCGCGACTGGCGCTTCAGGCTTTCGATCTGGCTTTCGAGCTGCGAGGTTACGTCGTCAAGGCGCTCGAGATTGGTCTCGGCGGCACGCAGGCGCAGCTCCGCTTCATGGCGGCGCGAGTGCAGACCGGAGATGCCGGCAGCTTCTTCCAGGAGCTGGCGACGGGCTTGCGGCTTGGCGGAGATCAACTCACCGATCCGCCCCTGTCCGACCATCGACGGCGAGCGCGCGCCCGTCGAGGCGTCGGCGAACAGGAGCTGCACGTCCTTTGCGCGCGCTTCCTTGCCGTTGATCCGATAGACCGATCCCTGCTCGCGCTCGATGCGGCGCGTCACCTGGATCTCGTCGCTGTCGTTGAAGGCGGCCGGCGCCGTGCGGTCGCTGTTGTCGAGATAGAGACCGACTTCGGCGGTGTTGCGCGCCGGGCGGTTGCCGGATCCCGAAAAGATCACGTCGTCCATGCCCGAGGCGCGCATGTTCTTGTAGGAGTTTTCCCCCATCACCCAGCGCAGCGCTTCGACAAGGTTCGACTTGCCGCAGCCGTTCGGCCCGACGACACCGGTCAGGCCCCGCTCGATGATGAACTCGGTCGGTTCAACGAAGGATTTGAAGCCGAGGAGGCGGAGCTTGTTGAACTTCATGCGGGTGACACTGGGGTGATGCTTCCCCCCCCTCTGCCACGCTCACGAATAAAAAAAACGGGCGCACAGCTGCTGCCGTCGCCCGTTTTCCGGAAAAGCGAAGGATCAGAGCTTGCTGTCGATGAGGGCCGACATAACGTCAACCGACATGTCCCCCGAATAGTGCTCACCATTGACGAAGAAGGTCGGCGTCGACTGAACGCCGAAGTCCTTTGCGCCGCGTTGCATAACAGCGTTCACATCATCCAGAAGTTTTTGGTTCGTCAAGCAGGCCTCGAAGCTCTCCTGTGTAAAACCGGCGAGTTTGGACATTTGCAGCAGCGCATCGCGGCCGTTCTGGGCTCCGGCCCACTGCTGCTGCTGCTTGAACAGCATCGAGATCATCGGGAAGTACTGGCCTTCCGGGGCGCAGCGCGCCAGCATGAAGGCGGCAGCCGCCCGCGGATCGAACGGGAATTCGCGCAGCACGAAGCGAACCTTGCCGCTATCGACATACTTCGTCTTGATCGCTTCGAAGGTGTTGTTGTGGAAGGCCGCGCAGTGCGGGCAGGTCATCGACATGTATTCGACGATGGTCACCGGCGCATTGGCGTCGCCGATCGCCATTTCCGGCAGGGCACCCGGCTCCATGAGCTTGGCGGCGTCAACAGAGCCTTCCGACGAGGGAAGCTCGACCTTGACGGGAGCGGCGGTCGATTGAGCGACCTGCGTTTCTGCCGGCTTGGTTTCTGCGGCTGCAGGGGTGGCGGTCGTCGATGCGGTGGTCGTCGCGTCCGTTGCCGGCTTGGTTTCCGTCTTTGCTGCCGTCTCGCTTGTCGCAGCCGGCGCGGTCGAGGCCGTCTCCTTCTTGTCGTCGCTGCAGGCGGCAAGCACCAGGGCGACGGTGGCGATGGCGGCACCGCTGAGCAGGCGTTTGGTAAGGTTCATTGCGGAAGCGGACATGATTTGACCCGTGTTCGGAGGGAATTGAGTGCGGATTCGATAGCTTGCCGCGCGCAGGGCGGCAAGTGGCGCGACGTCAACAGAATTCAAAGAATTGTGACCACCCGATGGTCCCGCCGAACGCGTCCCGATCTTTCGGACGATCCTTGCACTTCAGGCTTTCGATTTGCCGCATGGCGCTATCGCGAACCGCTGCGCACGTTTGCGCGGGGGAGATGCCTTAGCGGCGCCGGGGATTGAGGACGGCAGTCCCAAGTCGCCGCAGCGCCGCCTTGAGCTCCTCGCTCTCGATGCCTTCGACCATCGCCTCCAGCCGGCGCGCGGGCTCGCCCGAAAGCGGCTTCGGCTTGCCAGGGTGCTTTATCTGAGGCGACACCGGCTTCTGGACGATGCGCAACTGGCCGATCGCATAGAAGCCGAAGAAGCCGTTGATGCGCTGGATCAATTCGCCTTGCGCGTGGGTCAGGAAAAGCGCACGCGCGCCCTCACAGGCAACTGTCAGCACACCCGGCTGATGGCCGCCCTCTCCGGCCATTTCGGAGGCGCGGCGTGGCCAGGCGATCTTTTCGGGTCGCGTGCAATCGGCGAAATCCTCACCGGCAATTTCGTCCCAGGAGCCGAGCAGCATGGTGTTGATACCGGCCCGCTTGGCAAGCACGGGATCAATCAGGCCGTTGGCGACTTCGCTGATCTGGACGACGCCCTTGCGGGTCTTTGGCACGCTCACGTATGGACTTTCTGTAGGCAATGTCGATTGAGCCTTGATGACACGGCTCCGCTTCGCCAAGTATAGGCCGGAAAGAGAACTCCCGGCAAATCATGCACGATACGATACCGGTGGCCGACGCCGCCCCCCTCCTCCTTGAATGGTACGACAGGCATCACCGCGAGCTGCCCTGGCGCGTTTCTCCGCCGATGGCCATGCAAGGAATCGTCGCCAATCCCTATCACGTCTGGCTGTCCGAGGTCATGCTGCAGCAGACCACGGTACAGGCGGTGAAGGCCTATTTCGAGAAGTTCCTGTCGCTGTGGCCGACCGTCGAGGACCTGGCGCGTGCCGAAAACGAAGATGTGATGAAGGCCTGGGCGGGGCTCGGCTACTATGCCCGCGCCCGCAACTTGAAGAAATGCGCCGAAGCCGTCGCCAACGAGCACGGCGGCCGCTTCCCCGACACCGAGGATGGACTGATATCGCTGCCGGGTATCGGCAACTATACGGCCGCAGCGGTCGCCGCGATCGCCTTCAATCGCAAGAGCGCCGTGCTCGACGGCAATGTCGAGCGCGTGATTTCGCGTCTTTACGCGATCGAGACGCCCCTGCCCGCTGCAAAACCGGAGATGCGGGACCGCGTGGCATTGCTGACGCCGGATAAGCGACCGGGCGATTTCGCCCAGGCGATGATGGATCTGGGTGCAACGATCTGCACCCCGAAACGACCGGCCTGCTCGCTCTGTCCCTTCCGCGCCCACTGTCGCGCGCTTTCCGTCGCCGATCCTGAAACCTTTCCGCGCAAGGCAAAGAAGAAGGATAAGCCGCTGCGCCGCGGTGCCGCCTTCGTCGCGATCGATGCCGACAACGCAGTCTATCTGCGCAAGCGCATCGAAAGTGGCCTGCTTGGCGGCATGACCGAAGTGCCCGGCACGGACTGGACATCGCGACAGGACGGCGACACGTCGCTCGCGTCCCAGCCGTTCGCCGCGGCCTGGGAAGACTGCGGCACGATCAGCCATGTTTTCACGCATTTCGAGTTGCGTCTGTCGGTTTACCGCGCCAATGTCGCGCGCGCCGGAACGCAGGGCAACGGCTGGTGGGAACCGGTCGAGACCCTTGCGGCACAGGCATTGCCAACGGTCATGAAGAAGGCGATCGCCCAGGCGATCCCGCATGCCTTCAAGGCCGAGCGCGAATAGATCGAAGAAGGAATGCAGTCATGAGCAGCACCGACATCCGCCACATCGTCTTCGACATCGGCAAGGTGCTGATCCACTACGACCCGAACCTGCCCTACAGCCGCCTCATCCCCGACGAAGTGGAGCGGGAGTGGTTCTTCGCCAATGTCTGCACGCATGACTGGAACATCGAGCAGGACCGCGGTCGTCCCTGGGACGAAGCCGAGGCGCTGCTGATCAAGGATTTCCCCGATCGCGAGGAGCATATCCGTGCCTTCCGCAAGCATTGGCAGGAGATGGTGCCGCATGCCTATGTCGAAACGGTCTGCCTGATGGAGCGGCTGATCGCCGAGGGCCGCGACGTGACGATGCTGACCAATTTCGCCTCCGATACCTTCCGTGAGGCCCAGCAGCTTTATCCGTTCCTGACCCTGCCGCGCGGCGTCACGGTTTCGGGCGACGTCAAGCTGATCAAGCCCGACATCGCCATCTACGAGAAGCACACCCGGACCTTCGACCTTACCCCGTCGGCGACACTCTTCATCGACGACAGCGTTCCGAACGTCGAAGCAGCACGACTGGCAGGCTGGCACGCGGTCCACTTCGTCGATCCGGAGAAGCTGAAGGTCGACCTTTCGGCCTACGGCCTCCATCCATAGACCAGTCTGAAGCGACGATCGCCGGATGCCGCGCAGTGTCCGGCGGCACGATTTCGCCACGAATCGCCATCACCACCTGTGATTGTTGTGTCGCAGGAGTACTCTATGAATAATTTAGCATTTTCCGTGATCCGTGAGGGCGCCGCCAGGCACGCGCTGATCAACGAGCTCTTCGCAGCAACCGAGGCCAGCCTTCGCGAAGAGGTTTCGCCGGAAGAGTTCGCGGAGCGTTTCGCTGATACCCGCTTCATTGTCGCCAGACGCGATGCAGAACTGGCGGGCTGGATCACCCTTCGAGCGCGCACCACGCATGGCGACGAGCGGGCTGCCGATCCCGGCATGTTGGCCATGCCGCAGCACGATCTCAACGATCCGGAAATCCTGGCGGAACTCTTTCGGCTTGCCGCGATAGAAGCAGGCCCGGAGGGTATTATCTGGCATTCCCGAACAACCGCCCTCAACCAGCAGGTCGTCGAAATGACAGGTGCGGTCGCGCTTCGGGACCTGTTCAGGACCTGGCAAGCGCCCCGCGAACGCTGGCAGGCCGCAACCGAGACGGACGGGGCCGTCGTCCACGCCGTCCGCGCGCCCCTTCCTGACGATCTTCTGGCCAAGTACCTGGATTTCCTCACGCGCGCGGGGATTTCGAACTGCAATGGAGAGACCTGCACCACGAGCTGGGATGCGGACGCGGTCGCCCAGAGCTTCGCAGACAGGGATGCGGGCGGGCTGCTCATGCAGATGCTGGAACATCAGGACCGCGTCGTCGCTGAGGCCTCTGCCTTTGTCTGGAGCGATGAGATGATGATCAACATCACCGAACACGACGCCCCCGCTCCTGGGCTGGTCGCCATGGTCGCCGCCCTGCTTCAGCGCTTTCCTGCCGCTCATCCTGAAATCGGCATCGCCACGGTCGAATTGCAGGATTACGAAAGAGCGCGGCTGGAGCCTGTGCTCGCCGCTTGCGGCTTCGAAGACAAAGGGCCGCGCACGCTCTTCCATTTGCGGCCAAGAGACGACGCAAGGCCCACCGGCTGACATGAAATACAAACGCCCGGAATCCTTTGGAGGATTCCGGGCGTTTAAAGCGCTCCTTCCGGGACTGAAGGTACAAAAACCAGTCGGAGCACTTTTTCGAAGGATCGGGCGGAACTGGTTGATCAGTTCAGTTTTGCCAGACCATTTCGAATGACGGTTCTGAGTTCGTCGATGGGCTTCAGGGTGTTCCCCTCTTCGAAGTGCCAGAATGTCCATCCGTTGCATGCATCAAGCCCCTGGACCTTGGCGCCCAGGCGATGAATTGAGCCGGCCTCGCCGCCGGAAGCGACTGTGCCGTCGGCGCGGACGATCGCGCTGTAGCGGCGCTTGGCGTCCGTAAGCACAGTGCCGGGCTTGATCAGGCCGCTTTCGATCAGCGTGTTGAAGGCGACACGCGGTTCGGCCTTCTTGCCGGTCATGACCGAGAGCATCGCCTTGCCGAGCGGCTCGACCGCATCAATGCGGGCCGAGGCCGCATCGATATAGTCCTGCTCGCGCTCGATGCCGACGAAGTGGCGGCCGAGACGCTTGGCGACGGCACCGGTCGTGCCAGAGCCGAAGAAGGGATCGAGAATGACGTCGCCCGGCTTCGTCGATGCCATCATGATGCGGGCAAGCAGCGCCTCCGGCTTCTGGGTCGGGTGCACCTTCTTGCCGTCGTCATCCTTCAGCCGCTCGTGGCCCGAGCAGATCGGAAACAGCCAATCGGAGCGCATCTGCACGTCGTCGTTGGCCGCCTTCATCGCATCGTAGTTGAAGGTGTAGCCTTTGGCATTGGCGTTCGGCGTCGCCCAGATCAGCGTTTCATGGGCGTTCTGGAACCGGCGGCCCTTGAAATTCGGCATCGGGTTGGTCTTGCGCCAGATGATGTCGTTGAGGATCCAGAAGTGCAGGTCCTGCAGGATCGCGCCGACGCGGAAGATGTTGTGATAGGAGCCGATGACCCAGAGCGTGCCGGTCGGCTTCAGCACGCGGCGGCAGGCGAGCAGCCAGGCGCGAGTGAAGGCGTCGTAGGCTTCGAAGGAGGCAAACTGGTCCCACTCGTCGTCGACGGCATCGACCACCGACTGGTCGGGACGGGTCAGCATGCCGCCGAGCTGGAGGTTGTAGGGCGGGTCGGCGAAGACGACGTCGACCGAATTGTCGGGAAGCGCATTGAGCGCGGCCACGCAGTCACCCTTAATGATGGTGTCGAGCCAGCCCTGCGGGCGGGCGGAGCGGGAGACTTCGGCAAGCGAAACAACAGATGACATGGACAACTCGCAAATACGCTTACTCGGGACGAACTATGGAGCTTATGGTTACCGAAGATGGTTACCAAAGCCTGAAGGCCGTTTCGAAAAAGTTCGTAATCACGCTATGTTAGCAAGGCCTTTTGCTGCGCGGCCTCACCTGTTGTCGTGAAATTCCCGGCTGTCGGCCGGTGCCTCGTGGCGCTCGTTCATGCCGTAGTCGCGAATGACGGAGGCAATGCGCAGGCGGTAGTCGGCAAAGACGCCATGCCGCCCCGCATCCTGTGCGTAGCGGTGTTCTGTGCTTGTGCGCCAGGCCTTCACCGCCTCCTCGTCGCGCCAGAAAGACAGGGAAAGGACCTTGCCGGGATTGGTGAGGCTCTGGAACCGCTCGATCGACAGGAAGCCATCGATGTCGTCAAGCAACGGGCGCAGGTCGGCGGCTATGCCGAGATAGGCGTCACGCTGGCCTTCGGCCGGTAGCACTTCGAAGATGACGGCGATCATTCACTTTCCTCCTTGGGGCGAAGAGACGTTTTTCAGGAAGATGCGATCCTCCTTCAGGATAAACCGTTCGCGCCGTGAAAAGGCATAGTTCTCCCGCCCGAGCGGGTCGGCGGCAAGACGGGCGCGGTAGGCCTCGTAGGCGGCAAGGCTCTCGATATTGTAGACACCGTAGGCGGTTGTCGCCGACCCCTCGTGCGGGCCGAAGTAACCGATGAGATCGGCGCCGCAACGTGGAATGGCCTCGCCCCAATTGCGCGAATAGGTGGCGAATTCCTCCTTCTTGAAGGGATCGATCTCGTAGCGGATAAAGCAGGTGATCATCGTCGTCTCCTTGTGGCTGGACAATGCGCCAGCGCCTTCGATGAGGTGACTATGCCTGCTTGTTCGACGCGGATGCTTCGACTACGATCGAAGTATGAAGGAAGGTCCAGACATCGCTCTCATCGGCTCGCTGATCGGCGATCCCGCCCGCGCCAACATGCTGACGGCGCTGATGGGCGGCCGTGCGCTGACGGCAACGGAGCTTGCGACCCATGCCGGGATCACGCTGCAGACCGCCAGCTCCCACCTTTCCAAGCTCGAGGCCGGAGGTCTGCTCAGCCAGCGCAAGCAGGGCCGCCACCGCTACTTCCAGCTCGCCGAGGACGAAGTCGGGCTGATGCTCGAAAACCTCATGGGCTTTGCCGCAAGCCGCGGCATGAACCGCCATCGGCCCGGCCCAAAGGATCCGGCGCTTCGAAAGGCGCGCGTCTGCTACAATCACCTCGCCGGCGACTATGGCGTGCGCATGTATGACAGTCTGATTGCCGAAAGGCAGATCGAGGTCACCGGCGACGATCTGGCCCTGACCCCGGCTGGCCAGGACCGGATCGAGGCGCTCGGCATCGACTATTCTGCCTTGCAAAAATCCCGCCGCCCGATCTGTCGCACTTGTCTCGACTGGAGCGAGCGCCGTTCGCATCTTGCCGGCTCGCTCGGCGAGGCGCTGCTGACGCTCTTCATCGACAAGGGTTGGGCGAAACGCGAGGCAAACAGCCGCGCCATCCGCTTTACGGCCAATGGCGAAAAGGCGTTTACAGAGCTTTTCCCGCAATAGTTCGGAAGTCAGCCGACGATCGAGAACGCCTCGCGGGTTTCGCCTGCGGCGGTCCGCACCGGCGTCTTGCCGATCCACCCCACGTGACGTTCGAGGATCTTGGCAGCCTCATCGCCGCGCCCCTCGCGCAGGGCCGCAAGGATGGCGCGATGGTCGTGATCGGTGCGAGCCTCCCAGCTCGTACGCCAGGCCGAAAACAAGAAGCGGGCGCTTGCCGCATGCAGATCGTCGATCGCGGCGAGAAGCCGGGGCATGCCGCACGGCTCCAGGATCACCCGGTGGAAGGCGCGGTTGGCCGCCTCCCAGGACCGCACGTCCCGCGAGGTATCGGCGGCAACCGTTGCTGCTTCCGCCCGGTCGAGGATCGCCGGCGTCAGATGCGGGATGGCATGACGAAGCGCCAGAACCTCGAGCACCGCGCGCATTTCGGCAACTTCCCGCACCTCCTTCAGGTCGAAGGAGGCGACACGCACGCCGCGCCGCGGCTCGCTGACGGCAAGGCCCTGGGCCTCCAATCGCCGAAAAGCTTCGCGAACGGGAACGTGGCTCGCGCCGAATTCCTCGGCGATATGATCCTGGCGCAGACGCTCCCCGGGCATCAAAATGCCGGAGATGATCCTCTCGGCCAGGGCCCTGCTGATGCGACTTGCAAGCGTATCGTCCAGTTGCTTTTCCATCGCCTACTGATAGAGCCGCGAAACAATGCTGTCGAGCAAGCGGAACGACCGTTTCGATAATTTCCAAAGGTTGAGCTTTCGGCCGCCTTCGTATAAAGCTCTGCCGTACGAAAGCCCCACGCCGCGCGAGCTCACCTCCCCCCGCCTGCGGCGTCTCCTCCTCCCAGGGAATTGTTCCAAATGACCGGTATCGATCTCATCATTTTTGATTGCGACGGCGTTCTCGTCGATTCCGAAATCATCGCCTCTGAAGTGGAGGCAGCGTTGCTCACCGAAGCGGGTTACCCGATCAGCGTAGAGGAAATGGCGGAGCGTTTTGCCGGCATGACCTGGCACAACACGCTGCTGCAGATCGAGAAGGAAGCGAGCATCCCGCTGTCCGCCTCGCTGATCGACAAGGTCGACACGATCCTCGACGAGCGGCTGGCGCGCGACGTTCAGATCATCGAAGGCGTCAAGCCGATGCTGGCGCAACTGAAGCTGCCGCATTGCATCTGCTCCAACTCCACCTCGGCGCGGCTTGCCATGATGCTCGGCAAGGTCGGCATCAAGGATCATTTCGGCCGCCATATCTATTCTGCCCGCGACCTTGGCGCCGACCGCGTCAAGCCGAAGCCGGATATCTTCCTGCACGGCGCCAAGCAGATGGGCGTCGCCCCATCCCGCGTGCTCGTCATCGAGGATTCTGTGCACGGCATCCATGGTGCCCGCGCCGCCGGCATGCGCGTCATCGGTTTTACCGGCGGCTCGCACACCCATCCCTCGCACGCCGACCAGTTGACGGAAGCGGGCGCGGAGACGGTGATTTCGCGCATGTCGGCACTGCCCGGCGTGATCGCAGCCCTTTCCGAATGGTCGGAATCGCTGACGGCCTGAAGCGCTGCCGCCGACCGGTTTTACCCCTTTTCGCCCCGGCCTCTGGCCGGAGCGGGAAAGAAGCCTTCGGCCACCACGGCCGGCGTCCGATTAGACGTCGCGGGACACGATGACACATTGAAGTGGCGTCGCGTCCCCTAGAAAATCTCCCCGGTTTTCGAAAGCCGCGCACGAGGGCCATATCAGCCAAAGCCCCACAAGGGGTATTTTTAGGAGGAAACACCATGCGTCTTAAACTGTTGACCGGCCTGACCCTGGCGGCCAGCGTCGCCTTCGGCCCGCTTGCCTTCGCCGATATCACCGTTGGCGTCATCACACCGCTCACCGGTCCGGTTGCGGCCTATGGCGAGCAGGTGAAGAACGGCGCGGAAACGGCTGCCGACGAGATCAACAAGGCCGGCGGCATCAACGGCGAAAAGATCGTCCTGAAGCTGCTCGACGATGCCGGTGATCCGAAGCAGGCCGTTTCGGTTGCCAACCAGGCCGCCGCTGAAGGCATCCGCTTCGTCGTTGGCCCGGTCCTGTCCGGCACCTCGATGGCGGCATCCGACGTGCTTGCCGAGAACGGCATCCTGATGGTGACGCCGACGGCAACGACCCCTGACCTCACCACCCGTGGCCTCTGGAACGTGCTGCGCACCTGCGGTCGTGACGACCAGCAGGCCGAGGTTGCGGCCGCCTTCGTGGTCAAGAACCTCAAGGACAAGAAGGTCGCTGTGCTGCACGACAAGGCGCCCTACGGCAAGGGTCTGGCCGATGGCTTCAAGAAGGCAATCAACGCCGGCGGCATCACCGAAGTCGTCTATGAGGGCCTGAACCCGGGCGACAAGGACTTCAGCGCCATCGTCACCCGCCTGAAGGCCGAGAACGTCGAAGTCGTCTACTTCGGCGGCTACCATCCGGAAGGCGGCCTGCTTGCACGCCAGATGCACGACCAGGGCGTGAAGGCACAGATCTTCGGTGGCGACGGCCTGTCGAACACCGAGTTCTGGGCAATCGGCGGCGAAGCGGCAACCGGCACGACCTACACCAACGCCAGCGACGCAACCCGCAGCCCGGCGTCGGCCCCGGCCGTCGAAGCGCTGAAGGCGAAGAACATTCCGGCAGAAGCCTTCACCCTCAACGCCTATGCCGCCGTTCAGGTTCTGAAGGCCGGCATCGAGAAGGCCGGTTCGGCGGAAGACGCGACCGCGGTCGCAACCGCCATCAAGTCCGGCGAAGCGATCGACACCGTTCTCGGCAAGCTGACCTACGGCGAAGCCGGCGACCTCACCTCGCAGGCTTTCTCGCTCTACAAGTGGGAAGGCGGCAAGAGCGTTCCGGCCGAATAAGGCAAACGCGTTTGGAAATGAAAACGCCGGGGGAAACCCCGGCGTTTTTTATGCAGGCTGCGAAGGCAGCTTACTTCTTCTTGCCCTTGGCCGGCGGGCCCTCGTCGAAGCCGACATAGACCGTGACGTTGGAACCGGATCCGCCCGGTAGCGTCACGTCTGCCTTGGTGAAGACGAACTGCGCCGAGCCCGTTGCAGGAATTTCGACCGCATGCTGCGTCAGCTCGGAATAGAGCGTCTTGTCTTCGTCGGTCGCAGCGACACGGATCGGCATGGTGATCTTGCCCGGGCCGCCAGCGGGACCGCTGACGACGCGCCCTTGGACCACGACCGTCATCGTAATCGCGCTCTCGCTTTGCACGCACTGCCGCGTGGTGTCGGCGAGAGAGGCCTGGTAGACGAGCTTCGTCGGGTCGTTCTTGGCGCCCTTGGCGTAGCTGGCATACACATTTGTGCCGTCACGAATGACGACCTGCGGGCATGCGGCCTGGACGACGGCGGGTGTCGGAGCGGCGGCACTGCCACCTGCATCGATTGCGCCGCCGGATTGCGTTTTGTTACAGCCGGCGAGGACCGCGAGAAAAGATATTGCGAGAACAGGCCGGGATACTTTGCCAAACACGTTGAACAACCTCTGCTGGACCGGTTGAAACTCCTTGACCGAAATCTCGGCCGGAAGGCCTTTCGTGGCCTTCGGGCATCGTCTATAGCAGCGACCAAATGAAAAATCGATTGGGTCAGCTCGTCCCTTCCGAATTTTCCGAAGCCTGCACAGGACCGGAAATTGCGTTGGTGACAAGAATGCGTGCAGACTTTGTCAAGCACTGACGCAATAAGACGGGCGTGGCGCGACGCTGCTGAATAGGGTCGCTGCAATCCTTGGGGTGGACGAAGGACAATCATGGTGAAGTATATCTCGACGCGCGGCGAAGCCGCTCCTCTCGGCTTCTGCGACGCGCTGCTTGCCGGCCTTGCGCGCGACGGCGGTCTCTACCTCCCCAAGGAATGGCCCAGGCTCTCCAAGAAGGACATCCGCGGCCTGCGCGGCAAGTCCTACCAGGAAATCGCTTTCGCCGTGCTCGAGCCCTTTACCAACGGCGAAATCCCGGCTGCAAAGTTTCGCGAGATGATCGACGAGGCCTATGCCACCTTCCGCCACCCGGCGGTGGCACCGCTCGTCCAGACCGGCCCGAACGCCTTTGTGCTCGAACTTTTCCACGGCTCGACGCTCGCCTTCAAGGACGTGGCGATGCAGTTGCTCGCACGGCTGATGGACTACGTCCTTGCAGAACGCGGCGAGCGCGCCACCATCGTCGGGGCGACCTCGGGCGACACGGGCGGCGCTGCGATCGACGCCTTTGCCGGCCGCGAACGCACCGACATCTTCATTCTCTTCCCGAACGGAAAGGTTTCGCCGGTACAGCAGCGGCAGATGACGACGTCGACCGCATCGAACGTCCACGCCATCGCCGTGAACGGCAATTTCGACGACTGCCAGAACCTCGTCAAAGACATGTTCAACGACGCAGCCTTCCGTGATCGGGTCAAGCTTTCGGGCGTCAACTCGATCAACTGGGCGCGCATCATGGCCCAGATCGTCTATTACTTCACGACGGCGGTTGCCCTCGGCAGCCCGGACCGCAAGATTTCCTTCACGGTGCCGACCGGCAATTTCGGCGACATCTTCGCCGGCTACGTCGCCAAGCGCATGGGCCTGCCGATCGACAAGCTGGTGGTCGCCACCAACGAGAACGACATTCTCGCCCGCACGCTGAAGACCGGCCGCTACGAGATGCGCGACGTCAAGGCAACCACGGCGCCGTCGATGGACATCCAGATCTCGTCGAACTTCGAACGGCTTTTGTTCGAGGCGAACGACCGTGATCCGAGCGAAGTGCGCTCCGCAATGGACGGCCTCAAGCAGTCCGGCTCCTTCACCATTCGCGAAAAGGCGCTGAAAGCCATCCGCAAGGAGTTCCGTGCCGGCCGTGCCTCCGAAACGGAGGTGGCGAGCACAATCGCCACGACGCTTAAACAAACGGGTTATCTGCTCGATCCGCACAGCGCCGTCGGTGTCTTCGTTGCAGCCAAGCACGAGAAGACGTCTGCCCCGATGGTCACGCTTGCAACCGCCCATCCGGCGAAATTCCCGGACGCGGTAAAATCGGCCAGTGGTATTGACCCGGCGCTTCCGACGTGGCTTGCTGACCTGATGAACAGGGAGGAGCGTTTCGATATCCTGGATCCGGACCTGAAAACCGTCGAGACTTTTATCGGCGAGCGTACCCGCCTCCGGGGGTAAGAACGAGAAGAAACGTATGATGAAAGTTGAGTGCACCCGGCTCCCTTCCGGGTTGACGGTGGTAACCGAGCAGATGCCGCATCTCGAAAGTGTGGCGCTCGGCGTGTGGATCAAGTCCGGTTCGCGCAATGAAACCCTGGGCGAACATGGCATTGCCCACCTGCTGGAGCACATGGCTTTCAAAGGCACCGAGCGACGCACCGCCCGCCAGATTGCCGAAGAAATCGAAAATGTCGGAGGCGAGGTCAACGCTGCGACCTCAACCGAAACGACGTCCTATTATGCCCGCGTGCTCAAGGATCACGTGCCGCTGGCAGTCGATATTCTCGCCGATATCCTGACGGAGTCCGTCTTCGACGACGAGGAACTGAGGCGCGAGAAGCAGGTCATCCTGCAGGAAATCGGCGCCGCCGACGACACGCCCGATGACGTCGTGTTCGATCGCTTCGCCGAAACCGCCTATCGCAACCAGACCGTGGGCCGCCCGATCCTTGGTACGCCCGATACGGTCATGTCGTTCTCCGCCGACCAGATCCGCCATTACCTCGGCCGCAATTACACGACCGACCGGATGTTCGTGGTCGCCGCCGGCGCCGTTGAGCATGACGCTTTCGTCCGCCAGGTAGAGGAACGCTTCGCCTCTCTGCCGCGCACGCCGATCGCCACACCCGTGCTTGAAGCGGCTCGCTACACCGGCGGCGAGAGCCGCGAGACGCGTGACTTGATGGACGCGCAAGTGTTGCTCGGCTTTGAAGGCAAGGCCTATCACGCGCGCGACTTCTATTGCTCGCAGATCCTCGCCAACATCCTCGGCGGCGGTATGTCCTCGCGGCTCTTCCAGGAAGTGCGCGAGCACCGCGGCCTCTGTTACTCGGTCTATGCCTTCCACTGGGGCTTCTCAGACACCGGCATTTTCGGCGTGCACGCAGCAACCGGCGGCGAGAACCTGCCTGAGCTGATGCCAGTCATCGTCGATGAGCTGCGCAAGTCGTCGATGAACATCGAGCAGCAGGAAATCGAACGCGCCCGTGCGCAGATCCGGGCACAGCTCTTGATGGGACAGGAAAGCCCGGCCGCACGCGCCGGCCAGATCGCCCGCCAGATGATGCTCTACGGCCGCCCGATCCCGAACGAGGAGCTGATGGAACGCCTGTCCGGCATCACCATCGAGCGCCTGACCGACCTTGCCGGCCGTCTGTTTTTCGATACGACGCCGACGCTCTCGGCGATCGGTCCCCTGGAACAGCTTGCCCCGATGGGTGACATCCTGTCGTCCCTGACCGGCAAGGCTGCCGTGCCGCACGCCGTCGCTAGCTAGCTAAGCCTGGATCATTTCATTGTTTCATCGGAACGGTGAAATGATCCTGCTTTTGCCGACGGAAAACCGTTTCCCATCCTTCCTGGAGTGGCTGCGGACCGGCCGAAGAGCTGGCGGTGCAAATCGCCCTGCCCGAAGCGTGAAGTCTTTGCGCCTTTTCGCAAAATCGGATTCGATTTGCGCGCAAAGTTGTGCAACGTTTCGGTTTATGACAGCGAAAAGGTGCGCTGTCGGGCGGACGATTTAGGGCCCCGCGTAACTGGACGGCCTTGGAGGCAGCAATGACACGATCGGTTTTTCGGTTCCTGTCGCGGCAGCCGGAGACGGTCGAGATTGCCAACCAGAATTACTTGCTGCGGCTTCCCCGCTACGCCGACTATCGCCAATGGTATCAGCTCAGAAGCGAAAGTCGCGCCTTCCTGGAACCGTGGGAGCCGACCTGGCGCCCGGACGAGATGACAGAGAGCGCATTTCGCAGCCGCGTGATCCGCAACGAGCAGGAATTCGCCTCCGGCCAGGCAGTGCCGCTGTTTCTTTTCCACAAGCCAGGTGAGGTTCTGCTGGGTGGGCTCACCATCGGGCATATCCGCCGTGGCGCCGGGCAAAACTGCATGATCGGCTACTGGATGGGCGCGCGCCACGCCGGCCAGGGCCATATGTACGCGGCACTCAGGCTCGCTATTCCCTACATCTTTTCGACCCTTGAGTTGCACCGTATTGAAGCAGCCTGTATTCCGGACAACTCGAGAAGCATCCGGCTCCTTGAAAAGGCCGGTTTTGAGCGTGAAGGCTATTTAAGACAGTACTTGAGAATCAACGGCCAGTGGCGGGACCACGTGCTCTTTTCTCTCCTGTGCGACGATGCCCTACCGAACAGGAATATGCCCCTTTGATGCCTCTAGCCCGCTCGTCCTTCGCCCGGTCAGCCCTAAAGCTGGCAGCGTTTGTGATCACGCTCACCACGTTCTTCTGCGCGCTCAGTGGCGCGGCCGAGGCGCTTGAGCCGGTGAAGATCTCGCGCGAAGACACCGCGCTCGACCTGACGGCGACGACAGAGATTTACAGCGGCCGCAACGAGGCCTTCCAGGTCTCGACGGCGCCCGGGACCGACGGCATCGTGCGGCGCATCGAGGTGCGCTCAAACAGCGAGGACCACCAGGGCGACTGGGCGGTGTTCGCGCTTGCCAATGTCTCTGCCGAACCGCTCGACCGTGTGATCGTCGCACCGCATTTCCGGTTGGTGAACTCCAAGCTCTTCTGGCCGGATCTCGGCTCCAAGCGCATTTTGTCGATCACCCCCAGCGAAGGGTCCGCGCTTAGCCGCGAACCGAGTGACGAGGCCGACGTCTTCCGCATTACGCTGGCGCCGGGCGTCATCATTACCTTCGTCGCCGAGCTGGCGACGCCGGAGCTGCCGCAGATCTACCTGTGGGAGCCGGATTCCTACAAGGACACGGTCAACGCGTTTACGCTCTATCGGGGCATCGTTCTTGGCATTGCCGGCCTGCTGGCGGTGTTCCTCACCATCCTTTTCGTGGTCAAGGGAACCTCGATGCTGCCGGCGACGGCTGCCCTTGCCTGGGCGGTCCTTGCCTATATCTGCGTCGATTTCGGCTTCCTGTCGAAGCTCATCAGCGTGACGGCCGGCGACGAGCGAATATGGCGAGCGGGCACCGAGGTCTTCCTGGCGGCCGGCCTCGTGATCTTCCTGTTCACCTATCTCAATCTCAACCGCTGGCACCAGCATCTCGGCTATGCGACCCTTGCCTGGATCCTCGGCCTCGGCCTGCTCTTCGGCGTCGCCGTCTACGACCCGGCAATCGCGTCGGGCATTGCGCGCCTTTCCTTTGCGCTGACGGCAACGGTCGGCATCGTCCTGATCGCCTATCTCGGCTTCAACCGCTACGACCGGGCCATTCTTCTCGTGCCCGCCTGGCTGCTCATTCTCGTCTGGCTGTTCGGCGCGTGGCTGACGGTCACCGGCCAGCTCGCCAACGACATCGTACAGCCGGCTCTCGGCGGCGGCCTCGTGCTCATCGTGCTCCTGATCGGCTTCACCGTCATGCAGCATGCGGTGGCCGGCAGCGGCTACCAGCAGGGCCTGTTCTCCGACCTTGAACGCCAGTCGCTTGCCTTGACCGGATCGGGCGACACCGTCTGGGACTGGGACGTCGCCCGCGACCGCGTGGTGACCATCCCTGACATTTCCACCCAGCTTGGCCTCTCGCTCGGCAGCATGCACGGCCCCTTGCGCAACTGGTTGCCGCGGCTCCATCCTGATGATCGCGACCGTTTCCGCGCGACCCTCGACGTGCTGCTCGAGCGCCGTCGTGGCAAGCTCAATCATGAGTTCCGCGCCCGCGCCGAGGATGGCCACTATCACTGGCTGTCCATTCGCGCCCGTCCTGTTCTTGGCGCCAACGGCGAAATCATCCGCTGCGTCGGCACGATCATCGACATCACCGAGCAACGCAATTCGGTCGAGCGGCTGCTGCACAATGCGCTGCTCGACAATCTGACCGGGTTGCCGAACCGGCAGGTGTTCCTCGACCGGCTGCAGGCGATGCTGTTGATGGCCGACGGCAGCAATGCCGTTCGCCCGACCGTGCTTGCGATCGACATCGACCGCTACAAGCAGGTCAACGATCTGCTTGGCATTGCCGCCGGCGACAACATACTCATCGCGTTGACGCGACGCCTGCGCCGGCTGCTGCGGCCGCAAGATACGCTCGCTCGTCTCGGCGGCGACCAGTTCGGCCTGATCCTGATGTCCGAGCGAGACCCGGCCAAGGTCGCCGATTTCGCCGATGCCGTCAGCAAGGCGATCATGGTGCCGCTCAACTACGGCAACCGCGAAATCAATCTCACGGCTTCGATCGGCCTCGTCTCCTGGCTCGACCAGGAGCAGAGTGCCGCCGGTCTGCTCGACGATGCCGAGCTTGCGATGTTCCGGGCAAAGAAGGAAGGCGGCAACCGCGTCGAGCCCTTCCGCCCCGCTTTCCGCACCTCTGGGTCAGACCGGATGCAGCTCGAAGCCGATCTCAAGAAGGCGATCGAGCGCAAGGAGCTTTCGCTCGTCTACCAGCCGATCGTCCGGCTGAACGACGCCGAGATTGCCGGCTTCGAAGCGCTGATGCGCTGGGATCACCCCAAGCGCGGCAACGTCTCGCCGACCGAGTTCATCCCGATCGCCGAAAACTCCGACCTCATCAACCAGCTGGGCATGTTCGCCTTCGACCGGGCGACGAGTGACCTGACGGAATGGCAGTTGCAGACCGGCGACCTGCCGATCTTCGTCTCGATCAACCTTTCGAGTGCGCAGCTTCTCAACAACGAACTCTACGACGACGTTCGCGCCATCCTCACCAAGAACCGCTGCGATCCCGGCAAGGTCAAGATGGAGCTGACGGAATCGCTTGTGATGGAAAATCCCGAACAGGCCCGTCTCGTCCTTGAAAAACTGAAGGAAGCAGGCCTGAAGCTGGCGCTCGACGACTTCGGTACCGGCCATTCGTCGCTCTCCTACCTTACCCGCTTCCCCTTCGACACGATCAAGATCGACAAGGCGCTGGTGCGCGACCCGAGCGATAAGCGCGGCATCCTCTTGCGCTCGGTCATCACCATGGCCCGCGAACTCGACATGACGGTGGTGGCGGAAGGCATCGAATCCGAGGATGATGCGATCCAGCTCTCGCAGATGGGCTGCGACTACGGACAGAGCTTCCTCTTCGGTCCACCGATCGGCTCGGAATCGATCCAGAGGCTGCTCAAGGAACGCTTCCCGCTGATGAAGCGGGCATAAGGCTCGCGCTCTTCGTCAAGCACGCAATCGCCTTTCGCCCGTCGGCAACGCCCGGCGGGCGCGCGTTCAGCGGGCTCCACAAACCTACATAGTGTGAGATTAGCCGTTCAGGCGTGGCCCGCGTCCATGGAAAGCATGGCGGCCGAGACGCCCATCAGGGCCAGCGCCCGATCGTACTTGTCATCCAGCGCCTTGTCGAAGATCAACTCTTCGCGCGCCGGGCAGGTCAGCCAACCGTTCTGGGTAATTTCCGCTTCCAGCTGGCCCGGCCCCCAGCCGGCATAGCCGAGCATCATCGTCGCCCTCACCGGCCCCTCCCCGCGCGAAATGGCGCGCACGATATCAAGCGTGGCCGTCAGGCAGATATCGTCGCTGACGGGGATGCTGGAATCGCTCAGGTAGTCGTCGGAATGGAGGACAAAGCCGCGTCCGGTTTCGACAGGGCCGCCCGCCTGGATCTGGAACTCGCGGGTCATCGCCGGAAGCCGGATCGCCTCGTCTTCATCGAGAAGATCGAGATGCAGAAGGACGTCGGGGAAGGTCAGCTGCTGCGGCCGATTGAGCACGAAACCCATGGCTCCATCGTCCGAATGGGCGCAGATGAAGATGACCGTGCGGGCAAAGTTGGCGTCAAACATCCCGGGCATGGCGATCAGGAACTGACCGTCAAGAAAGCCTCGTTCGCGTCGTTTTTGCGCCGTCGGAATAGCCATCATGCCAACAGCCTATCAATTCGCCGCGAAATGAAAAGCGCCTCAGCGTCGCGGCCCTCAAATATTGCACGCACGGCGTTCACCTCTCCGTGTCCGATCAAACAATTATGATCGTTGCCTGCCTTGGAGCGACTGGAGCGTTTTCGGCAAAAGCGATATTGCTTCCGGCATGCTCAAGTGCCCTACACATCACAACATGGCCCAGCTCATCGGCGCGGCAAGTCTCGTTGTCTCATTTTTTCTCCCCGTCTCGGCCAAGGCGGCCACCAGTGACTGGGTGAGCTCTCCGGGTGGCATGATCCGCCTGGTCGCAGCACCGCCGAAAGAGGACGGCACGATCCCCGCGACGCTCGAAATCAAGCTCAACGCCGGCTGGAAGACCTATTGGCGAGAGCCGGGGGCCAGCGGCATCCCTCCGCAGGTAACACTTGATCCCGCCGGCGGCGTCGTTCTGGAAAAGATCGGCTTTCCGGTACCCAAGTCGTTCGACGACGGCGTGGTGCGCTACGTCGGTTACGACAAGTCGGTTGCCTTTCCCTTGACGCTGAAGCGCATCCACGGAAACGGCGACGTCAACATCCGCGCCTCGGTGTTTCTCGGCATCTGCGAGGACATCTGCATCCCTGTCCAGGGAGAGCTGACACTGGCCTTGAAACAGGGCAGCTTCGACAATCCGCTCGACGAGGCGCGGATCGACGATGCCGTCGCCGCCTTGCCGGAGGCGCCCTCTGAGGACTTTGCCGTGACCGCGAGCCGGTACGACGCCGCCGCAGCGCGGCTGCACCTCTCCTTGCGCCTGCCCGCGGGCGACAGTCATCCCGAACTCTTCCTCGCCGGTCCGCCCGGCGTCTCCTTCGGCAAACCGGAAATCCGGCCCGAAGGCAGCGCAGAGCTCAGCGCAACCGTCCCGGTCAGGCTCTCGGCCAAGGACGGGGAACTCAAAGGCAAGCCGATCGTTTTGACGGTGCGGGCCAAGAACCGCAGCATGGAGACGACCCTTGCCTTTGACTAGGGCGCCTCTATAGTCCGCCAGGTTCTCCGGCTGGAACGGAGAAACGAGACGCAAGCAAAGCAAGGAGAGTACCGTGACCATTGCCGTTGGAGACAAGCTGCCCGCTGCGACCTTCAAGGAAAAGACCGCCGACGGTCCGGTGGAAGTCACCACCGATCAGCTCTTTGCCGGCAAGCGCGTCGTGCTTTTCGCCGTTCCGGGCGCCTTCACGCCCACCTGCTCGCTCAACCACTTGCCCGGTTACCTCGAAAACCGCGACGCGATCCTCGCGCGCGACGTCGATGACATCGCCGTCGTCGCCGTCAACGACCTGCACGTGATGGGCGCCTGGGCGACGGCCTCTGGCGGCATGGGCAAGATCCATTTCCTGTCCGACTGGAACGCTGCCTTCACCAAGGCGCTCGGCATGGATATCGACCTTTCGGCCGGCACGCTCGGCGTCCGCTCGAAGCGTTACTCGATGCTGGTCGAAGACGGGGTGGTCAAGACGCTCAATCTTGAAGAAAGCCCCGGCCAGGCGACCGTCTCGGGCGCCGCCGCGATGCTCGAACAGCTCTGAGCGCAGAGACACGTGCAAAAGGAAACGGGCCTCAACGGCCCGTTTTTCATTTCACGAGAAGAGAGCCCAAGCCGCGCTTCTTCTTGTAGGGTTCCATACCCTTGCGGGCGAGCTCGTCGGCGCGCTCGTTTTCCGGATGGCCGGCATGGCCCTTGACCCAATGCCACGTTACCTTGTGACGGCGGTTGGCCTCGTCCAGAGCCTGCCAGAGTTCACCGTTCTTCACCGGTTTCTTGTCAGCGGTTTTCCAGCCGTTCTTCTTCCAGCCGTGGATCCACTTGGAAATCCCGTCCATCACGTACTTGCTGTCGGTGTGCAGATCGACCTCGCAGGCGCTCTTCAGCGCGTCGAGCGCGGAGATTGCCGCCAACAGTTCCATGCGGTTGTTGGTCGTTTCCGCCTCGCCGCCGGAAAGTTCCTTTTCCACCTCGCCGTAGCGCAGCACCGCACCCCAGCCGCCCGGGCCAGGATTGCCCGAGCAGGCGCCATCAGTGAAAATGTCGACGTGTTTCATTCAGACGCCCCGTCGATCCGCAGGCCATATTCGGCGCTCGAAACGATCGCCCGGTGGAAGCGGATCTTCGTCAGATATTCGAGCGGATCCTTCTTGACCACAAGCGCACCGGCCGGCGTCATCAGCCAGTCGTAGAGACGCGTGAGGAAAAAGCGCAGGGCGGAGCCACGGCAGAGAAGCGGCAGAGCCTCTACCTCGGCAGGCGTCAGCTTGCGCACGCTCTCATAGCCCGAAAGCATCGCCATGCCCTTGGTGATGTTGTAGGAGCCGTTCTTCTCGAAACACCAGGAATTGAGGCAGATGGCGACGTCATAGGCCAGATAGTCGTTGCAGGCGAAATAGAAGTCGATCAGGCCGGAAAGCTGGTCGCCGAGGAAAAAGACGTTGTCCGGAAACAGATCGGCGTGAATGACGCCCTCCGGCAGCGACTTCGGCCAGTGGCGCTCGAGGTGCTCGAGCTCGGCCGCAATCTCGTTCTTGAGGCCCGGCTGGACCTCGTCGGCGCGTGCCTCGGAATTCACCCAGAGCGGCCGCCAACCGCCGACGGAAAGGGCATTGGTACGCTTCAGCGCGAAACCCTCGCCGGCCAGATGCATGGCGGCCAGCGCCTTGCCGACCTCGTGGCAGTGCTTGGCCTCAGGCTTCCTCAGCCACATGCCCTCAAGAAACGAGATGACGGCAGCCGGACGGCCCGAAAGCTCGCCGAGAAGCTCGCCGTCGGCGCGCGGCAAGGGCAGCGGGCAGGACAGGCCACCTTCAGCCAGGTGATGCATCAGCCCCAGGAAGAACGGCAGGTCATCGGCGTTCACGCGCTTCTCGTAGAGCGTGAGGATGTAGGACCCCTTGGTCGTGTGCATCAGGAAATTGGAGTTCTCGACGCCCTCGGCAATCCCCTTGTAGGAGGTCAGTTGGCCGACGTCATAGGCGGTGAGAAAACGGGAGAGGTCGTCTTCCGTGATATCGGTGTAAACTGCCAAGGTTTTCCACTCTCAAGAAAATGCGGGCAAGAAATGCGGCGGTTATTCGCCGTTGACGAAGGCCATGTCGGCTGGTGTCAGCGGCACGTGGCGGATCTCGCGGTTGACGAGGAAGTTCTCGTTCTCCTCGACGGTGTCGGCGAGTTCCACAGTCGCCTGGTAGCGCTCGCGGAACGCCTCGATGATCTCGTTGACGATCACTTCCGGCGCCGAAGCGCCAGCCGACAGGCCGACGACAGAGATATCACCGATCGCATCCCAGTCGATTTCGGACGCACGCTGGACCAGCACGGATTTCTTAGCGCCCGCCTTGAGCGCCACTTCGACGAGGCGCTTGGAGTTGGACGAATTCGGCGCACCGACGACGAGGAAGAGGTCACAGCCGGGGGCTGCCTGCTTGACCGCCTCCTGGCGGTTGGTGGTGGCGTAGCAGATCGAATCGGCAGCCGGCGCCGTCAGGTTCGGAAAACGCTCGTGCAGCCGCTTGATGACGCCGGCCGTGTCGTCGACCGACAGCGTCGTCTGGGTGACGAAACCGAGATTGTCCGGATCTGGCGGCTGGTAGACGTCGGCGTCCTCGACCGTCTCGACGAGCGATACGGTGCCTTCGGGCAGTTGCCCCATCGTGCCGATCACTTCCGGGTGGCCGGCATGACCGATCAGGACGACATGGCGGCCGAGACGGTTGTGGCGCATCGCCTGCTTGTGAACCTTGGAGACCAGCGGACAGGTGGCATCGAGATAGAAAAGATTGCGCGCGTCAGCGTCCGCAGGCACTGACTTCGGCACGCCGTGCGCGGAGAAGACGACCGGCTGCTTGCGGTGCTCCGGCGGGATCTCGTCAAGCTCTTCGACAAAGATCGCCCCCTTGGCCTCCAGGCCTTCGACCACGTAGCGGTTGTGCACGATCTCGTGGCGGACATAGACCGGGGCACCGAACTCCTTCAGCGCCAGGACGACGATCTGGATCGCCCGGTCGACGCCGGCGCAGAAGCCACGCGGGCCGCAAAGGCGAATGGTGATCGGGGATTTTTCTGCCGCGGAAGATGCCATGGATCAGGATGCCAGTAGGAGAAGAACAAGTGCTGCGATCGCCGGGCCGCCCTGGATGAGGAAGATGCGCGGCTTGACCGACCAAGCGCCATATATAGCGGCAACGATCACGCACACAAGGAAGAACACTTTCAGCTGGAAGGCAAAGGACGCTTCTGCCTGGAACAACGACCAGAACAGACCGGCGGCCAGAAACCCGTTGTAGAGCCCTTGATTGGCGGCTAGGACACGCGTCGTCTCCGCCTGCTCCTTCGTCATGCGGAAGACGGCCCTCCCCCGAGGACCCGTCCACAGGAACATTTCCAGGACCAGGAAGCCGACATGCAGCAATCCGGTCAAAGCAATCAGTGTGTTCGCGATGATCGTCATCATTGTCCCCTGCCGCCATTCCTGACGCACAGCGTTAGCATGACGGCACGCGTGCGGCTATCGCCCGCGCCGAAGTGCGTACATGCCACTGACAGCCACCAGCGCGGCCGCCAACCCGTACCAGGTCAGGGCATATTGCAGGTGGTTGTTCGGCAGATCGAACTGGGTGACGCCGCCGATCGGCAAACCGCCCGGATTGGGCGACGCATCGGCATCGACGAAGAACGGCAGCACCTTGTCGGCGGGAAGCCCGACTGACGATGCCATAACGTCGAGATCCTTCCAGTAGAAGATGTTCTTGGCGAGATCATTGTCCGGAACGATCGACGACGGCTTTTCGCTAAGCTTCGGCCGTGCAAGGCCGGTGATCGCGACCGAGGCCGGAAGCTCGCCGGCCAGGCGCGTCGACGATTCCTTCTGTTCGAAGGGTACGAAACCGCGATTGACGAACAGGAAGCGGTCGTCGTCGAGCCTCAGCGGCGTGAAGATGTAATAACCGGTGCGGCCGTTGAAGGTCGCGAAGAAGTGTCGTTCCTTGCTGTGGTCGAAGCGACCGGGGACGGCGACCGTCCGGTAGTCGATTTCGCCGCCGTCGGCCAGGATTTTCTCGATCTCGCCGAGCGTCACCGGCGGCGCCGATCGGCGCTCGGCGATGGCCGTCAGCAGCCCTTCCTTCCAGTGCAGCCGCTGCATCTGCCAGGTGCCGAGCGACACCAGGATGGCGAAGGCGGTGGCCAGAACGAGGAACGTGCCGAGGCGCCCGATCAGACCAGCCTTCTTCTTGGTTGCGATTTCAGCCACGGTCGATTTCACCCGGACGCGCATTGTTGCGGTATTGCAGGTTGATCAAGATGCCCTTGAGCATGCGCGTCAGGCCGAGGCTGAAGACCACCGCAAGCGGGATCCACAGGATGAAATGCAGCCAGAGCGGCGGGTTGAAATTCACCTCCGCCCACAGCGCCGCACCAACGACGACAAAGCCGACGATCAGGATGACGAAGACCACCGGGCCGTCGCCGGAATCGGCAAAGTGGTAATCGAGATCACAGCTTGTGCAAGACGGTCTCACCTTGAGAAAGCCGTCGAAAAGCTTGCCCTGGCCGCAGCGCGGGCAAAGCCCGCGCACGCCTGTCATCACCGGATCCACCGGCGGGAAATGCGCCTTGTCTTCACTCACGGCCTGATCTCAATCGGTGTGTTGTTGGGGACCATCGTCCAGATTTCATCCATTTGCGCATTGGTAACGGCAATGCAGCCATTCGTCCAATCGAAGCGCTGCATCAAAAAGGCCAGCCAGCCGAAATAGTTGGGCTGGCCATGGATCATGATCATGCCGCCCGGATCAATACCGCTTGCGGCGGCGGCAGCGACGTCAGCCTGTGCCGGATAGGATACGTGGATCGACTTGTGATAGCCGCTCCCGGGATTGCGCCAGTCGAGAGAATAGAGCCCTTCCGGCGTCCTCTCGTCGCCTTCCTGCCGCTTGTGGCCGGTGGGGTTGCCGCCGAGCGCAACTGTGTACTCGCGGATCACCTGGCCCCCTTGGAAGAGTTGCAACAGCCGCCGCTCCTTGTGCACGACCACCCTGTCCGCGTTGTCGGTTGCCGCAGCGGGCAAACCACCCGATACCACAAGCGCCGCGACCACCAAGGCCAGCCTCATTTCCGTTCCCCTCTAACCGCGCTGCGGACACACCACCAAAAGAACAAGGCGGCTGCATGACTGCAACCGCCTTGTCGAAAAGAGCTGAAGCTCCAGAGTTCTTACATGTGCGCGACCGGCGCGCCCCAACCACCCCAGATGTAGATGGAGAAGAACAGGAACAGCCAGACGACGTCAACGAAGTGCCAGTACCAGGCGGCGGCTTCGAAGCCGAAGTGCTGCTTCGGCGTGAAATCGCCACGCAGCGCACGGATCAGGCAGACGAGCAGGAAGATCGTGCCGACCAGAACGTGGAAGCCGTGGAAGCCGGTCGCCATGAAGAAGGTCGCGCCGTAGATCGAGTCCTTGAAGGCGAACGGTGCGTGAGCGTATTCGTAAGCCTGGACGTAGGAGAACAGCACGCCAAGTGCCACCGTCAGCGACAGGCCGTAGACCAGGCCCTTACGGTCGTTGTGCAGCAGTGCGTGGTGGGCCCAGGTGACCGTCGTGCCGGAAAGCAGCAGGATGACGGTGTTGTAGAGCGGTAGGTGCCAGGGATCGAGAACCTCGATGCCCTTCGGCGGCCACACACCGCCGGTAAAGGCGGCGCGGGTTGCCTGGATGGCTTCGCCCGGGAACAGGCTGGCGTCGAAATAGGCCCAGAACCAGGCGACGAAGAACATCACTTCCGACGCGATGAACATGATCATGCCGTAGCGCAGGTGCAGCGCAACGACGCGGGTGTGGTGACCCTCGTGCGCTTCCTTCACCGTGTCCGACCACCAGCCGTACATGGTGTAGAGAACGATGATGAGGCCTGCGAGCAGGATCCAGACGTTTGCAAACTCGAGGCCGAAGATCTTCAGCGAGCTGCCAGCCAGGTAGCGCATGTAGCAGATGCCGCCGAACGCCATGACGAAGGCGCCGATCGAGGCAAGCAGCGGCCAGGGGCTTGGGTCAATGATGTGGTAGTCGTGATTCTTCTGATGCGCACCGGCCATGTCAGTAATCCCCGAAATGTCTCTCTCTCGTCGCCCTTCCGGCATAGCCGAAAAGGACCTCCAGTCAAAGTTTGTTCTCTTCCGTCTTCACCTGAGCCACCGGTTTCGACGGTTCGCGCGGGTAGAAGGTGTAGGAAAGAGTCAACGTCTTGATGTCCTTGGTCTCCACCGCCTTGACCATGTCCGGATCGACGAAGAATACCACGGGCATCTCCATCTCCTCTCCCGGCTGCAAGGTCGTCTCGGTGAAGCAGAAGCACTGTACCTTGTTGAAGTAGGCGCCCGCCTGCATCGGCGTCACGTTGAAGGTCGCCTGGCCCGTCGTCGGCTTCGACGACAGGTTCTTCGCCTTGTACATCACCTGCACGGTCTCGCCGATGCGGATGTCGATGTCGCGCTGCACCGGCTTGAACTCCCAGGGCAGTCCGCCCGAGGTGTTGGCGTCGAAGGTGACCTTGACCTTTTCGTCCAGGATGACGTCGGACGCCTGCTCGACCCGCTGCGTGGTGCCGTTATAGCCGGTGACGCGGCAGAACATGTCGTAGAGCGGCACCGCCGCGTAGGCCATGCCGACCATGCCGCCGACAAAGGCGAGGCAGGTGCCGACGACGACGCGATTGGAGCGCTGCTTACCGCTGGTGTCCTGTGAATTCGTCATTCCGATCCGCCTCAGTTGGCCATGCCGTTGCCGAACTTGATCAGCGTGACGATGTAGAAGAGGACGACGAGCCCGAAGAGGACGAAGCCGAGCGCGATATTGCGGCCGCGGCGCGATTTCCTCTGGGCATCAGTGAGCTTGACGGTTTCCATCAGGCAATACTCCCGGCGTTCAGCCAGACATTGACGATCAGGTGGTCCGCCATCAGGGCGGAGAAGATCACGAAAAGATACATGATCGAGAAGGCGAAGAGCTTCTTGGCCGGCAGCATGCGCTCGTCCGTCTCCGGCATGCGCAGCACGCCGATCGAGTACCAGACGAAGCCGAGACCAAGCGCCGTTGCGAAGAGGCCGTAACCGATGCTCGCAAAGCCGAGCAAGGTGGGACAGATGCCGATCAGGGCGGTCAGCACGGCGTAGATGACGATTTGCTTCTTGGTGGTCGCCTGGCCGCAGACATTCGGCATCATCGGCACGCCGACGGCGCCGTAGTCGCCCATCTTGAAGAGGGCGAGCGCCCAGAAATGCGCCGGCGTCCACAGGAAGGTGATCAGGAACAGAACGATGCTTTCGATCGAGACTGCACCGGTGACGCAGGCCCAGCCGATCATCGGCGGGAAAGCGCCGGCGGCGCCGCCGATGACGATGTTCTGCGGCGTCGAGCGCTTCAGCCACATCGTGTAGATGACCACGTAGAAGAAGATGGTGAAGGCGAGCAACCCGGCTGCGAGCCAATTGACGGCGAGCCCGAGGATGATCACGGAAAAGGCCGACAACGTCAGGCCGAAGGCCAGCGCTTCCTGCGGCAGGATCTTGCCGGCCGGGATCGGACGCTTGGCGGTACGGCTCATGACCGCGTCGATGTCGGCGTCATACCACATGTTGAGCGCGCCCGAGGCGCCAGCGCCGACGGCGATGCACAGGATGGCGATGAAACCGATGAAGGGATTGATATGTCCTGGCGCCAGCACCAGCCCGGCGAACGCCGTGAAGACGACGAGGGACATGACACGCGGCTTCAAGAGCTCGAAGTAATCGCGCGCAGAGGCTTCGGACAGGCGTGCTACGCCTTCCATGCCGACTGCTTCGTGATTGTCGATGACCGTCATGTCCTGTCCCTGCTTTAGTCCCGGCCGCAAGGGCCGTGTGTCGCCGGTTTCCCGGCGGGGTGAAGCCGCCGGAACCGGCGGCTTCTGTTCGTTGCCCGTCACTTGATGCGCGGGAGCTGTTCCCACTGGTGGAACGGCGGCGGCGAAGACAGCTGCCATTCCAGAGTGTTCGCGCCCTCGCCCCACGGGTTGTCGCCAGCGACGCGCTTCTTGGCGAAGGCTTCGAAGACGCCGAAGAGGAAGATCAAGACGCCGACGGCTGCGATGTAGGAGCCGTAGGACGAAACCATGTTCCAGCCGGCATAGGCATCCGGATAGTCGATGTAGCGGCGCGGCATGCCGGCGAGGCCGAGGAAGTGCTGCGGGAAGAAGATCAGGTTCACACCGATGAACATGACCCAGAAGTGCAGCTTGCCGACGAACTCGGAGTACATGTAGCCGGTCATCTTCGGGAACCAGTAGTACCAGGCCGCGAAGATGGCGAAGACGGCGCCGAGCGACAGAACGTAGTGGAAGTGAGCCACCACGTAGTAGGTGTCGTGCAGCGAACGGTCGAGGCCGGCGTTGGCGAGCTGGACGCCCGTGACGCCACCGACGGTGAACAGGAAGATGAAGCCGATCGCCCAGACCATCGGGGTCGTGAAGCGGATCGAGCCACCCCACATCGTCGCGATCCACGAGAAGATCTTAACGCCCGTCGGAACAGCGATGACCATCGTCGCGAAGACGAAGTAGCGCTGCGTGTCGAGCGACATGCCGACGGTGTACATGTGGTGCGCCCACACGATGAAGCCGACGGCGCCGATCGCGACCATGGCGTAGGCCATGCCGAGGTAGCCGAAGATCGGCTTGCGCGAGAAGGTGGAAACGATGTGGCTGACGATGCCGAAGCCCGGCAGGATCAGGATGTACACTTCCGGGTGACCGAAGAACCAGAACAGGTGCTGGAACAGGATCGGGTCGCCGCCGCCTTCAGGCGCGAAGAAGGCCGTGCCGAAGTTGCGGTCGGTAAGCAGCATGGTGATGCCGCCTGCCAGGACCGGCAGCGAGAGCAGAAGCAGGAAGGCGGTGATCAGAACCGACCAAGCAAAGAGCGGCATCTTGTGCAGCGTCATGCCCGGAGCGCGCATGTTCAGGATCGTGGTGATGAAGTTGATCGCACCGAGGATCGACGACGCGCCGGCAATGTGCAGGCCGAGGATGACGAAGTCCATCGCCGGCCCGGGCATGCCGGACGTCGAGAATGGCGGATAGATCGTCCAGCCGCCCCCTGCACCATAGGCGCCCGCCGGGCCTTCGACGAACATCGAAAGCAGCACCAGCAGGAAGGCCGGGATGATCAGCCAGAAGGAGATGTTGTTCATGCGCGGGAACGCCATGTCCGGCGCACCGATCATGATCGGCACCATCCAGTTGGCGAAGCCGCCGATCAACGCCGGCATGACCATGAAGAAGATCATGATGAGCGCGTGCGCGGTCGTGAACACGTTGAACATGTGCTTGCCGCCGTCGATGGCAGCGTCGCCCTCGAAGCCGTAAACCATCTGCGCCAGACCGTGGAAGATCTGGATGCCCGGCTCCTGCAACTCGGCGCGCATGAAGATCGACAGCGTGCCGCCGATGATGCCCGCGAAGATCGCGAAGATCAGATAGAGCGTGCCGATGTCCTTGTGGTTGGTCGACAGGAACCAGCGCTGAAAGAAGCTCAGAGGCTTGTGCGCGTGGTCTGCGTGGTCATGATCGGAGTGATCATGACGTTGATCGTGATGAACGGCTGTTCCAGCCATGGGTCGAGCTCCCCTTCCGATTACTGTGCGGCGTTCGCGGCGACGTCGACGGTCTTTGCCGCGTCGATGGACGCCATGAGCGCCTTGTTCGCATCGCCGAGATTGCTTGCGGCGGCTGCGAGCCAGGTGTCGTATTTTTCCTGCGAAACCACGCGGATGGCGATCGGCATGTAAGCGTGGTCCTTACCGCAGAGCTCGGAACACTGGCCGTAGTAGAGACCTTCGCGCTCGGCCTTGAACCAGGTTTCGTTCAGGCGGCCGGGAACGGCGTCGATCTTCACGCCAAAGGCGGGCATTGCAAAGGCATGTATCACGTCGGCAGCGGTGACGAGGACACGAACCGTCTTGCCGACCGGCACGACGACTTCGTTGTCGACGGCGAGCAGGCGCGGATATTCCTTCTTGTCTTCCTTGCCGAGGTTGGCGCGATCTTCTTCCTTCATCATGATGCTGTCGAAGGTGAGCGGGCTTTCGCCGACTTCATACTCGTAGGACCAGTACCACTGGTTGCCGGTCGCCTTGAGCGTCAGATCCGGATTGGCCGGCGGCGTGAGCTGCGCAGTCAGGAGCTGGAAGGACGGGATCGCGAGGAAGAGAAGAATGACGACCGGACCGACGGTCCAGACGACTTCAATCGCAGTGTTGTGGCTGGTCTTGGAAGGAACCGGGTTCGCGCTTTCGCGGAACTTGACCACGACGATGACCAAGAGGAGGAGAACGAAAAGAGTAATCGGAATGATGAACCACAGGGTATAATGTTCAAACCACGTGATTTCTTCCATGATGCCCGTAGCGGCCGACTGAAAATTCGTCTGCCATTCGACAGGCTTGTCAGCAAAGGCGCTCGAAGCAAAAAGCAGACAGGCAAGCGCTGCCAGAACTGCATAAGCCTTGTTTTTCACAATGTGTCTCCCCAATGCGCTTGATCAGGATCAAACCGGAACGCAGAATCCCTGCGATACTGCTGCGCTTCAAACCACAGTTTGTCCGATGCCGCAACATCTGACCAATCAACCCCATGCGGCATTTTTGCACAAACGTCGCTTTTCACACAGGCACCCCTCGAAAGCCGTGGCAAATCAACCTATAGAGGCTCTTCCTTGCGTCGGGCGGCGCGATTTCACGCAGCCGCATCGACAACACATCGGACAGGGCCCGCAACACGCCCAATTTCCGCCATATGACGCTGGAATGTGCCCCGCAGGGCTTTTCATTTATTCCCGCGCGCTTCAAGAATAGCCCTGATGATTCGACGTTTTGAGGTTTACATGGGCCTGCCCCTCTTTTCCCGACTGTCGGCCTTCGCCGCCTTCGGCCTTGCCGTTCTCGCTCTGCCTGCCGCAAGCATGGCCCAGCAGCCCGCCGGAACCCCCGGCACGGTCAAGTCCAACCATGGCGCGTGGTCGATCGTCTGCGATCAGCCGCCGGGCGCTTCTGCCGACCAATGTGCCCTGATGCAGAACGTGATTGCCGAAGACCGGCCGGAAGTCGGTCTGTCCGTCGTCGTTTTGAAGACCGCCGACCGCAAGGCCAAGATCCTGCGCGTGCTGGCCCCGCTCGGCGTGCTTTTGCCGAACGGCCTCGGTCTCAATGTTGACGGCAAGGATATCGGCCGCGCCTATTTCGTGCGTTGCTTCTCCGACGGCTGCTATGCCGAAGTGGTGCTCGAGGACGAACTCCTGAAGACCTTCCGCTCCGGTGCAACGGCAACCTTCATCGTCTTCCAGTCGCCCGAAGAAGGCATCGGCATCCCGGTCGACCTCAAGGGCTTCGGCGAGGGTTACGACGCGCTGCCCTGATCGGGCGCGCGACTACCGAATGAGCAAGGCCGCGCTTAGTGCGCGGCTTTTTATTGGGTGGAGCGCCTCTCAAACGACAAGGCCCGGATCGTCGATCCGGGCCTTGTCGTAAGCCATGAGCCTTTGCCTCAGATGATGTCGGTTCCGGCAATCTTGATGCCGAAACCTTCGAGGCCGACATAGTGACGTTCGCGCGACGCCAGAAGCCGGATGGAGCTGATGCCCAGATCCTTCAGGATCTGCGCGCCGAGACCGATTTCCAGCCATTCGTTTTCGCGCGCCTGCGCTTCGTCATGCCCCTCGCGGTCGTGCTTGCCCTTGCGCGCCGTCTGCGAGACGCCGACACCGACCGATCCTTCGCGCAGATAGACGATGACCCCCCTGCCCTCATCGGCAATGCGCTTCATGATGCGGTCGATCTGGCAGTCCTTGCCGAACACGTCGGCACCGACATTTTCGAGATGCAGTCGCACCGGGATATCGACGCCGTCGCGGATGTCGCCGAAGACGACGGCCAGATGCTGCATCGGGTCCCAGGGCAGAGAATAGGAATGTCCCTTGGCCGGGCCGTAGGGCGTCTCGATATCGAAGGAACCGCCCTGCTCGATCAGGGTTTCCTTGCGCTGGCGGTAGGCAATGAGGTCGGCGACCGAGACCTGCTTCAGGCCATGGGTATCGGCAAAGCTCGCGACCTGCGGCCCGCGCATCACGGTGCCGTCGTCGTTGACCAGTTCGCAGATCACGCCGATCGGCGGCAGGCTGGCGAGCTTGCAGAGGTCGACGGCCGCTTCCGTATGGCCGGAGCGCATGAGCACACCGCCTTCGCGCGCCACCAGCGGGAAGATGTGGCCAGGGCGAACGAAATCGGTCGGCCCAACATTGGGATTGGCAAGGTTGCGCACCGTCAGCGTGCGATCGTCGGCGGAAATGCCCGTCGTGGTGCCGTGCTTGAAATCGACCGAAACGGTGAAGGCCGTCGTGTGGGCGGAATCGTTCTCCGCCACCATGGCGTTTAGGTTGAGGCGCTTGGCCTCTTCGCGCGGCATCGGCGTGCAGACGATGCCAGAGGTGTGGCGCACGATGAAGGCCATCTTCTCCGGCGTGCAATGCACCGCCGCGACGATCAGGTCGCCCTCGTTCTCGCGGCCATCGTCATCGGTCACGACGACGATCTCGCCGGCCTCGAAGGCGCGGATGGCATCGACGACACGCTTCTGATCATAGGACATGGTGCTGTTCCCGAATTCCTTGAGAGGCAAAACTACTTGAGGCGGCCGGTCTGGCCACGGTCACGCAGGTAGTGATCGGCAATCGTGCAGGCAAGCATCGCCTCGCCGATCGGCACGGCGCGGATACCGACGCACGGATCATGACGACCCTTGGTGCGCACATCGACCTCGTTGCCGTCGCTGTCGACCGAGCGCCGCTCGGTGAGGATCGACGAGGTGGGCTTGATGGCAAAGCGCGCAACCACCGGCTCGCCGGTGGCGATGCCACCGAGAATACCGCCCGCATGATTGGACAGGAAGACCGGCTTGCCATCGTCGCCGATGCGCATCTCGTCGGCGTTCTCTTCACCGGTGATTTCGGCCGCCCCGAAGCCATTGCCGATCTCCACACCCTTGACGGCGTTGATCGACATCAGGTTCGACGCAATATCTTGGTCAAGCTTGGCATAGATCGGAGCGCCGATGCCGGCAGGCACGCCTTCTGCAACGACCTCGACCACCGCACCGATCGACGAGCCGGACTTGCGGATGCCGTCGAGGTACTCCTCCCAGACCGGAACGATCGCAGGGTCCGGCGCGAAGAACGGGTTGTTGTCGACCTCGGCCCAGTCCCAGTTGGCCCGGTTTATCTTGTGCTTGCCGATCTGGACGAGGGCGCCACGGACGACGAGACCCGGCACGACCTTGCGGGCGACGCCGCCGGCCGCCACGCGTGCTGCCGTCTCGCGCGCGGACGAGCGTCCGCCGCCGCGGTAGTCGCGAATGCCGTATTTAAGGTCGTAGGTGTAGTCGGCGTGGCCGGGGCGATAACGCTTGGCGATCTCCGAATAGTCCTTGGAACGCTGGTCGGTGTTTTCGATCAGCATCGAGATCGGCGTACCGGTCGAGATCATCGTCTCGCCGTCCTCGTCGAACATCACGCCGGAGAGCACCTTGACGAGGTCGTCCTCGCGGCGCTGGGTGACGAAGCGCGACTGGCCAGGCTTGCGCTTGTCGAGCCAGGCCTGGAGTTCGGCAAGCGTGAAGCGAATGCCGGGCGGGCAGCCGTCGACGACGCAGCCAAGCGCCGGCCCATGGCTTTCGCCCCAGGTGGTGACGCGGAAGAGGTGACCGAAAGTGTTATGCGACATGAAGGCAACCGACCCTAAGCAAGCAACGGCCGTACGTTACGTACGCGGATGCCCTCTCTTAGTGGAAAGCCGAAGACGGGGAAAGACTTTTGCGGCCTAACGCGATGACCTTCGTCACGACGCCAGGCGCAGGCCGCGTTCCGTTGCAAAGGCGAGGAACTTCTCCGAACTCAACGGTCGGGCAAAGGCATAGCCCTGGAGCACGTCGCAGCCGAGAATGCCGAGCATTTCGGCATGCGCCATGGTTTCCACGCCCTCGGCCACCGTCTCGATGTTGAGCGAACGGGCGATATCGATGATCGAGCGGACCAGCGCCTGCTCCCGGCGGGCGCTCAGGATCGGAACGACGAGCTGGCGATCGATCTTCAGCCGTTTCGGCTTGATCTTCAGCAGGCTGACGATCGAGGTATGGCCGGTGCCGAAATCGTCGAGCTCGATGTCGATGCCAAGTTTCTTGATGCCCTCGATATTGGCGGCGACGATGTCGTCGCTTTCGTCGAGGAAAATCGACTCCACCAGCTCGAAACAGATCTGCCCCGGCGCGATGCTCAGGCCTTCAAGCGAGGACAGCAGGTCATCGTCCTGCAGCCGCTTGGCCGAAACATTGACCGAGATCTTCGGCACCCGAAGCCCGGCCGCGGCCCAACGCATCTGGTCGGTCAGCGATTTTTCCAGAACCAGGCGATCGAGCACCGCCGTCACGTTGAGTTCGTCGGCGATCCCGAGGAAACGATCCGGTGTCAGGATGCCTTCGCGCGGATGCCGCCAGCGCACCAGTGCTTCGACGCCGCAGAGTGCCAGAGTGGTCGCATCGAACTGAGGCTGATACCACGGCTCGAACTCGTCGCGCTCGATGCCCTCCAAGATCTCGTCGGCGATGCGCTTGGCGGTCACCACCTCCGCCTGCAGCACTTCGGTGAAGAACTGGTAGCGATTACGGCCGGCCTCCTTGGCGCGATAGAGCGCAATATCCGCGTTGACGAGCAGCTTGCGTGCATCGATATCCGCCCCGTGCCCGACGGCCACGCCGATGCTGACGCCGAAGCGGCAGGGAAAGCCGTTGTAGTCGACCGGCTGTCGCATTGCGGCAATGATCCGGTCACAGCGTCCCGCCAATGCCGCATCCGCCGGCGCACTGGTGACCGCCACCACGAACTCATCGCCGCCGATGCGGGCAATGATGTCGCCTGGCGAGGTGTTGGCCCTTAGAATCTCGGAGGCATGGATCAACATCGCATCGCCAGCCGCATGACCGAGTGTATCGTTGATCTGCTTGAACCGGTCGAGATCGATATGGAGAATGGCGATGCCGTCGCCGGCCCTGGCCAAGCGCTCCAACGCCTTGTCGAGCATGCGCCGGTTGCCGAGCCCGGTCAGCGGATCATGCAGCGCATTGTGCTCGATGCGCACCCGCGCCTGTTCGAGCTCGGCGTTTTTCGCATCCGCCATCGCCTTGGCCGCGCGCAGTTGCTCGGTCATCAGCACATCTTCGGTGACATCGAGAGCCATGCCGACAAGCTTGCGCGCGCCGTCGGGCGCCACATGCAGCTTGCCGACCGACCGAATGTGGCGAATGCCCCCGGCAGACAGCACCACACGCGCTTGATGCACGTAGGTTTCGTCCGCGGCAATGGCGCGGTTGACCGCCTCCAGGGCCGCCTGCCGGTCATCCGGATGAAGGGTGGTGAGCCATATATCCTCGTTCGTGGCCCCGTCGGTGTAGACGATGCCGTAGAGTTGGTGCATGCGCTCGTCCCAATAGGCGACGTTGTCGTCGAGATCCGCCTCCCACATGCCGCAACGGTAGGAGTCGAGCGCGAGATCGAGCCGGCGGGAGAGCAGTTCGAGGTCCTGCTCGCGTTCATAGAGGCCCTTCAACGCCAGTTCGAGCTCGTGGTTCTGTTGATCGACCTGCGCCTTGGCGGCGCTCAGCCGCTCGTTCTTCAAAACGTCGTCGCTGACATCCCAACTGATGCCGGTCACCTTCGCGCGGCCATCGGCGCCCCGGTGGCTCGACCCGACATTGCGGATGTGGCGCACCGTACCGTCGGGCAGAACGACGCGATATTGCGATCGGTATTCCAGGCCGTCATCAAGGCTGCGGAACAGCGCATTGGCGGCAATACCGATATCATCGGGATGCACGGTCGTGCGCCACTCATCGTAAGTGGGTTCGTCCAGATGCGCCTCCAGCCCATGCAGGTGGAACATGCGGTCGTCCCAGGAGCGTTGCTGCGTCTCGACGTCGATTTCCCAGATGCCGATCTTCGAAGCGTCGAGCGCCAGGTTCAGGCGATGCGACAGCGTCATCACCTCCCCTTCCCGCGCCTTCAGCTTGGCGATGTTGCGCTGGCGCTCATTGACAAGGCCGCCGGTCAAGAGGATCGGGATAACGACGACCGCAATGGCTGCGATCATCGCCTGGCGAATGCTGTCACTGTTTTCCGGCAGTTGCCCCCAGCCCCCGACCGGCATGGCTGCAAGCTCCCAGACGCCGCCGGCCAGTTCAAGCCGGCGCGTGACCGGCGCCTTGCGAAAGAGCGCGTCGTCGCCATAGAACGCGTCCTGGATACGATCTGCTTCGGAAACATCCCTGATGGCGAGGTGAACGTCGACGTGGCGGTGGTCCCGCGTCAGTTCCGGTGCCTCGCCGCCGGCCTCAAGCAGGCGCGCCGCACGGTAGAGCGCCTTCTCGTCGATGATGGCCTCGACATAGCCCCACCGTTCCATCCGCCCCTGGATCTTGGAGAAGACCGGCAGGAACAGTTCGAAACCACTGCGGCCAGTCGGCAGTCGGATTGGCCCGATCATCACCGGCCGCACCGTCGACGACGCCCGCTCGACCGCGCGCCTCGTCGCGCCGAACCTGTTGAAGTCGCTGCCGATGAACCATTTCTGGCTCTCGCGCGGAAAAGCGATCCGCACCACGCCGCCGGGTGCAGCAGACGCCCGGGCCATCTGCGGGTTCTGCAAGAGAAGCTTCGTCGCCATGACCGTGAAATCGTCAGGCGTCATGGCCGGATGCACGCCAATGCTGTTGGCAAAACCATTCAGCGCCGCAATGTTGGTGTTTACCTCCGATTGCAACCGGTTGGCGATGAGATTCAGTTCATTCTCGACGTCGATCCTGAGGTCGTTCTGGAAGTTTTCGCGATTTTGCCGCTCGTAGATGTGCCCGCCCGTGAAGACGACAAGGCCGGCGATTGCCGCAGGTATGAGCGATGGTTTCGCAAACCTGGCGGCCGCCCGAATGCGGTGGCGCAGAACGTCAATGATCTTCAATCTATTCCCCTTGGTCCCCAACCAAAGGTAGCGATCGAGTCTTAAGATTGGCTTTCGTCACAAATCCTTGGAAAACCCCATAATTCATGGGGAAACTCTTCCGTGAAACCGCCGACTTGGGCGCTCCCCCGCTTGAAAATTACGGTGTCGCCGTCCAGTCTTTCGGCGCCGGGCGGGGCGTCAAAAAAGCGGGCAACCCGGCCAAAAGCCAAATCGCAAGGCAATTTTTGCCACAATCGGGGATCAAGGGTGATGACAACAGTGTTCGCAGAATCGTTGAAGAGGGCAAGAAAGATGCGTTTTGTCATTGCCGCGCTTATGGCCACCGCAGGCTTGCTCTCGCCGTTGTCCGCCCTTGCCGAAAGCGCCGATGTAGAAGCTACCATTACGGGTGTCGATACGGACCGCCTGAGCCTCTCGCTCGATGACGGCAAGAACTACCAGGCGCCGGAAGAGTTCAACTTCGAGGGCTTGAAGGCTGGCGTAAAGGTTCTCGTCTTCTACACGGAAGTCGACGGCAAGCGGGTCATCAACGACCTCGAAATCGTCCAGTAAAGAGCGTCACGCCCTCCACACGCTTCACGAATTCCGACGCAAAACCGCTTCACGCATTCTCTGGAATCGTGGCGCGGTTTTTTCGTTGTGGTGGATCAGATCCAGCCGATGGCGCTACCGGAAATGCGCAGCAGGCGGTCCTGCGGGATCGCTGCGGAGGCGGCTTCTTCGGCCTCCATTTCCCCGAACAGCTTGAAAAGCGCGCGGATGACGCCGCCGTGACTGACGCAAACCGTCGGCTTCGTCACGTCCTTCAGCCAGGCAGCAATGCGCCAGGAGAGGATTTCGTAGCTCTCCGCGTCATCGCCGGGCGGAATGAAATCCCACTTGACGGCGCGCCTTTCGGCAATCCGCAACGGCACCGAGCGCTTGAGTTCGGGCAGCGTGTGCCCTTCCCAGTCGCCGAATGAAACTTCCTTCAGCCGTTCGTCGGTGCGGTAGGCGTCGGGGTCAAGCCCCATTGCACGCCTCACCCGCTCCATGGTCTCGCGCGTTCTGCCGAGCGGGCTGGCGACGAAATCGAAATGCGCGGCGTCCGCGCCGAGGATACCGGCAAGCGCAACGCCGTTGCCGGTCGCCTGCTGGCGACCGATGTCATTGAGCGGGATGTCCTTCTGCCCCTGGAGCCGGCTTTCGGCGTTCCAGTCGGTCTGTCCGTGACGGATCACATAGATCAGCACAACTTGTCTCCGGGCGACAGGCTACAGGACAGAGCCGATCAGTCCTTGATGACCGAGATATCGGGCGCGTCAACGGCCTTCATGCCAACGACATGGTAACCGCTGTCGGCGTGGTGCACTTCACCGGTGACCGAGCGCGACAGGTCGGAGAGCATGTAAAGGCCGACGTCACCGACTTCCTCGATCGTCACGGTGCGACGCAGCGGTGCGTTGTACTCGTTCCACTTGAGGATATAGCGGAAATCGCCGATGCCGGACGCTGCGAGCGTCTTGATCGGGCCAGCCGAAATGGCGTTCACGCGAATGTTCTTCGGGCCGAGGTCGACCGCAAGATACTTGACGCTGGCTTCAAGCGCGGCCTTGGCAACACCCATGACGTTGTAGTTCGGCATGACCTTTTCGGCGCCGTAATAGGTCAGGGTCAGCATCGAGCCGCCATCGGTCATCAGCTTTTCAGCGCGACGGGCAACCGACGTGAAGGAATAGACCGAGATCTGCATGGTCTTGGCGAAGTTCTCGGGCGACGTGTCGACATAACGGCCGGTCAGCTCGTCCTTGTCGGAAAAGCCGATCGCGTGCACGACGAAGTCGATCTTGCCCCACTTCTTTTCCAGCGTCTCGAACACGGCATCGATCGTGGCTTCGTCGCTGACGTCGCAGTGGCCAGCCATGAAGCCGTCAATCTCGGCCAGCAGCGGCTCGACGCGCTTCTTCAGCGCGTCGCCCTGGTAGGTCAGTGCAACTTCACCACCCTGAGCGTGGATGGCCTGGGCAATGCCCCATGCGATGGAACGGTTGTTTGCAACGCCCATGATGACGCCGCGCTTGCCCTTCATCAGACCGGATGCCTGAGCCATGGTAAGTCCCCAATACTATTTCAAGCAACAGCCGGCGCCGGTGCCAAAGTTCAAAGATGTCATAGATGCCGCAACGCAAGGAGCGGCAATTGTAGAGAATTGCCTATGGCATAGCCGCCGGGGTGGTTCAAGCACGGCCGGGATCAGGAACTGTTAGTCCCCGTAATATTGGGTCAGCATGTCAGCAAACTGTCACAAACGGACCGTCACAAATAGAGGCCGTCGCGCTGCGCCTTCATAAGATCGGTGACCTTTTCGTCCGGGGCGTCGTTGAGGACCAGACGCAACTCGACCAGGAGAGCGCCGTGCATGCCATAGGCGCCGGGCAAACCGCGGCCCTCGAGGCGGATGACCTTGTCCGAACCGGACCAGGCCGGCACGACCACGGTTACGGGTCCCACCGGTGTCACGATCTCTTGTTCACAGCCCAGCACTGCGCCTTGAAGGTCGATAGACAAGGTCGTCAGAAGATCAAGGCCGCGGGTGCGGAATGCACCGCCCTGGTCGACCCTCAGCGTAACGACGACGTCGCCACGGGTCATGCCGGTGACCCGATACCCCTGCTCCGCAAGGCGAACGGCCTGACCGTCGACCGCACCGGGAGGAATTTGGACCTTCAGCGTCTCCCCGTCCGGAAGTTCCACGGTCAGGCGCTGGCGATTGATCAGATCGTCGATGCTGACGGACAGATCGACCGGCAGATCGGGGACCTTGTCGGCCGTCTTTGCGGCACGGCCGCGAATACGCCGGACGATGGCTGCGACGAGTTCTGCGGCGGGAGCCGCCGCGCGCTGCATCAACGGCGCTTCTGCCCGAACTTGGGCCTCCTGCTGCGGCTCGGCGACCGGTTCCGGCTTGGCCTCCGGAGCCTGGGTCGAGCGCTCAGGCTCCTTCGCCGCCGGTTTCGGCGCTGGCTTGGGTGATGGCTTGGCCTCCGACCTCGGCGCGGACCGGGCGGCCTTGGCGCGTGCTTCGGCCGCAAAGATCTGGGATGCAGCGTCCTCTGCGGTTTCGGCGTCGACCGGCGGCTCTTCCTGGGTGGCGCCGCGCATCTTCGCCTTCATCGCCTCCATGCGACGAAGCTCTGCCTCACGGCGCGCGTAGTCGTAGCGGCTCCTGAGCTTCGGATCGCGCAGAAGCTCGTAGGCTTTGCCAGCTTCGGCAAAACGCTCCGCCGCATTCGGATCGTCCTGGTTATGGTCGGGATGCACGGCCTTGGCCAGCGAACGCCAGGCCGCCTTGATTTCGTCCTGCCCGGCGTTGCGCCGGACACCGAGGATCGCATAGGGATCACGCATGGCTTCTACCATCTTCTCTGATCGGCGGCCTCTCCCTGACGCTCGCCTTTATGCCCCAAGATTGAAGGCGCCATCGTCGCCCGTTCACTGAACACCGATGATTGCGGGAACTTGCTAAATAGTGGTTAGCCGGTGCCGCGCCAGCGATCGCCGATCAGCCGCGGGGCGCGATCATGCGCACTTTTAGGGAATTGTGGTTAATCGCAGATTTCAGGCGCGCGGGCCGAAGCTCGTCAGATACCAGGCACCGTCGCCGCCCTGACAGGTGTTGCCGTCGAATTTGGCAATGCCTTCATAGGAGTGGCGCGTGGTGGTGAAGCGACGGCAGAGCATGCCGCTGGCGCGATCTTCCTGAATGGTGCTGATGACGCCGGCGCTGCCGGAGGTCGCATTGGCCCACGGGATCGGATTGATGCTGCCGGTGGCGAGATCGGCCGATGTCACGGCGTCACGGACCAACACTGCGTCGGAGAGGCCATCGGAAGTTTTGGCGACAGGAACCGTGCCGGTGGAAACCGTACGGTCGACACCTTTGCCGAAGAGGTCGAGACCCGCGCCCATGCAGCCGGGAAGAACCAGGACCGGCAGGCAAATTGCCGCGCCACGCAGCAGGGCGAAGGAATACCCCTTCTTGGCGTCGATCCACTTTGCTATGTCTTGCACGGCAATCCTGTCAGACTCGCTGGAGCCGTCAGTTGCGCAACTAGGGCAACTACAGGCTCCGACATTTTCGATGCGGAACTACCGGTCGGGCTCATCCCGAAGTATTTCCGCGCCAGACATCACGGCATTGGGACGTAATATGGCGGCGAATGAGTTAACAAGCGGTGACTTCACCGAATCAAATGAACCCTTTTCCCTGTTTGGCACATGGCTGAAGGACGCGGAAGGCAGCGAGATCAACGACCCGAATGCGGTCGCACTGGCCACCGTCGACAACGACGGGCTGCCGAATGTCCGCATGGTTCTGCTGAAGGGTTTTGATGAACGCGGCTTCGTTTTCTACACGAATTTCGAAAGCCAGAAGGGCCAGGAAATCCTGGGCGCGCGCAAGGCGGCCATGTGCTTCCATTGGAAGTCTTTGAGGCGACAGGTGCGCGTGCGTGGTCCGGTCGAGATCGTCACCGATGAGGAAGCGGACGAGTATTTCAAGAGCCGGCCGCGCGGCAGCCGCATCGGCGCCTGGGCATCGAAACAGTCGCGTCCGCTCGAGGGCCGCTTCGCGCTGGAAAAGGCGGTTGCCGAATACACGGCCCGTCACGCTCTCGGTGAAATCCCGCGCCCGAGCTACTGGTCGGGTTTCCGCATCCGCCCGACCTCGATCGAATTCTGGCACGACCGCCCCTTCCGCCTGCATGACCGCATGGAGTTCCGGCGGGCGGCTCCGGAAGGCGGTTGGGAAAAGGTGCGCATGTATCCCTGACGGTCGCCCTAGCCGCGCGCCAGGCGGAAGGGAATACCCGACGCCAGCGCCGATGCGTAGCGTGCACGTTGGAAATGTCCGTTCAACGATATGCGCGGCAGCGCGTGAAGTGCCGGTGCCGGCGCACGGAGCGTCCCGGGTCTCGTCGTGACCGCCAGGGTGAAGCCAAGGTCTGCGACGATCTGATGATCCCGCGGCGACGCGGCCAGCGCGTCGCCGTAGGGATAGGCGAAGGTCAGCGGGCGCCGGCCGACGATTGCCTCCACCCGTCGCGCGGAATCCTCGATTTCGCGCCTTGCCTCGTCCTTATCGAGACGCGCGACCGAGCGGTGGCTGATCGTATGGGCACCAAGACTTGCAAGCGGACTTCCGGCCAACCGCCGAAGTCCCGCTTCGTCCAACGTCAGTTGCGCGGTCATCGCCAAAGGGTCGACACCACGCGCCATCGCCAGGGCATTCAGCGACGCGATGGAGCCGGCCTCGTCCCGGCTGTGAATGAAATCGGCCACCCGGTTGAAAGCCATCTGCCTTTCGCTGACGGTACGCGCTTGCAGCGTCTCGACACCGGCACCGAAATCGAAGCGCAACTCAGCACTGCGCGCGAGCACTTCGGCGAGCGTTTCCCACCAGAGCGTATGGGTTCGGTCGACGAAGCCACCGGTCACGAACACCGTAAACGGTGCTCGATGGCGCTCGAAAACCGGCAATGCATGGTCGAGATTGTTCCTGTAACCGTCATCGAGCGTAAAGCACGCGACCGGCCCCCCTTCCGCGGCAAGCGCTTCGGGCAATTGATCAAGGGCGACGAAACGATATCCGTCGCGCTTCAAGGCCGACAGCGCCGCATCGAGAAAATCCGGCGTGATCTCCAGATGCGCGTTGGGATCGAAGGGCCTGGCACGTTTGGGCCGGACGTGGTGCAGCGTGAAGATCGCTCCCCGCCCCCGCGCTGCGGCCATCATTCCGGCGCGGCTCAGCCCATGGGCAAGCTCCAGCCCACCTGCGATCGCGGCACGGCGAACGGCGGTCCTCAACGTGTTCTTGATGTCCGGCCTCATGTTCCCCCGCGTGGCGCACCAAGGCTCGAAGGTTAACGGCAGGGGCGTTAAACCTTGTTGAACGCCGTTGCGTTCATCGCCCATTTACCACACGCCTCAAAACAGGACGGAGCCGACGCATTCCGCCCTAAAGTTGCAACAAAGACACGGATCTTGTCGCAAAACGAAACAGCTCTGCGCCTGCCGACGGCGCTTTCGACGGGGACCAACATGAAAACTCTGCGCTGCCTCCTTCTGGCGACCTTCGCTCTCGCTCTTGGGACCGCAACGGCCGTGGCCGGCTCCGCTTCGTTGGTCCTCGACGCGCGCACCGGCAAGGTTCTGTCAGCGGAAAACCCTGATGTGCTCAACCATCCGGCATCGCTCACCAAAATGATGACGGTCTACATGGCCTTCGAGGCGCTCAAGCGCGGAGAGCTGTCCTGGGACAGCAAGATCAAGGTCTCCAAGGCAGCCGCGGCCAAGCCGCCGATGCGCCTCGGGTTGAAACCCGGCATGACGATCACGGTTCGCGAAGCAGTGCTCGGCATGATCGTGCGCTCGGGCAATGACGCAGCCGCTGCCATGGCCGAAAAGCTCGGAGGCTCGGAAGCGAATTTCGCCCGGATGATGACCGCCAAGGCGCGCCAGCTCGGCATGAACAAGACCGTTTTCATCAACGCTTCGGGCCTGCCGGCCAGCAGGCAGGTGACAACGGCAAGGGAAATGTCGACGCTCGCCGTCGCCCTGATGCGCGATTTTCCCAGAGAGTATCGGCTGTTTGCGACGGAGAGCTTCAATTTCCGTGGCCGCAAAGTGCGGGGCCACAACAATCTGATGTACCGCTACGACGGCATGGACGGTATCAAGACCGGCTACACCAACGCGTCCGGCTTCAATCTCGTCAGCGCCGTCAAGGACGGCAATCGCCGTGTCGTCGGCGTCGTGCTCGGCGGCAAGACGGCACGCAGCCGCGACGCCAAGATGGCCGCCCTGCTCGACCGCCATGTCGGCAAGGCGGCAAAGGGCGGACGGCAACTGGTTGCGTCCACGCGCGGGGGAAAGGTTGCCGAGGCCCCGGTCGAGGTCGCGTCGGTATCAGCATCCGCGTCAGCATCGGACGTGCCGATGCCCTACGCTGCGCCGCAGCGGGCAAAACAGGATTCCGTAGCAGCATTGATTTCCGCAACAGCAACGACCGCGATCCCCGCGGAGCGCCCGACCGAGGTGGTCGAGATCGAAACAACGGCCGCCGTCCCCGCAGCCGGCGGCGGCTGGCAGATCCAGATTTCGGCAGCGCCTTCGGCCGAGGCCGCGCGCATGCTGCTTGCCCAGGCGCGCTCCGAAGCCGGCGCGCCGCTGGCAGGCGCTACCCCCTATACCGAAGCGGTGGGCAAGGGTGCCAAGGCGATCTACCGTGCCCGTTTCGTCGGATTTTCGAGCCGCGATGCGGCAGCTGCCGCCTGCGATGCGCTCAAGCAGCGCTCCTATGATTGCATGATGCTGCCATCACGCGGCTGAGCCGGGAACGAGATAGCTGCCGCCGGGCGATCTCCGGCGGCAGGCAAAAGGAACGCCAGAGGCAACTAGGCCTGGGTGCCACCAACGGTGATCTGGTCCATGCGCAGGTGCGGCTGGCCGACGCCAACCGGCACCCATTGTCCGGCCTTGCCGCAATTGCCGATGCCGGTATCGAGCTTGGTGTCGTTGCCGATCATGGTCACCCGCTTCATCGCGTCCGGGCCGTTGCCGATCAGCATGGCGCCCTTGACCGGCGCGCCGATCTTGCCGTTCTCGATCAGATAGGCCTCGGTGCAGCCGAAGACGAACTTGCCGGAGGTGATGTCCACCTGGCCGCCGCCGAAGGAGACGGCGTAGATGCCCTTTTTCACCGACGCGATGATTTCTTCCGGCGTCCTGTCGCCCGAGAGCATGTAGGTGTTGGTCATGCGCGGCATCGGCACATGGGCATAACCCTGCCGACGGCCGTTGCCGGTCGGCTGCATGCCCATCAGCCGGGCGTTCTGCCGGTCCTGCATGTAGCCGACGAGCTTGCCGTCCTCGATCAGCACGTTGTAGCCGGACGGCGTGCCCTCGTCGTCGATCGAGATCGAGCCACGACGCGCCTCGATGGTGCCATCGTCGACGACGGTGACACCTTTGGCGGCAACCTGCTCGCCCAAAAGCCCTGCAAAAGCCGAGGTCTTCTTGCGGTTGAAATCGCCTTCGAGGCCATGGCCGACCGCCTCATGCAGCATGACGCCCGGCCAGCCGGAGGCAAGCACCACGTCCATGGTGCCGGCCGGCGCGTCAACTGCGTCGAGATTGACCAGCGCCTGGCGTAGCGCCTCGTCGGCACCCGCCTTCCAGTTCTCCTCGGTAACGAAGTCGCCGAAACCGCGGCGGCCGCCGGTGCCGAAGGAGCCGCTTTCCTGCCGGTCGCCGTCACCGGTGACGACGGAAATGTTGATTCGGGTCATCGGCCGGATGTCGTGCACGCGATGGCCGTCGGCGCGAAGAATATCGACGACCTGCCAGCTTGCCGCGATCGACGCCGTGACCTGGCGCACCTTCGGATCCTTGGCGCGCAGATAGGCGTCGATTTCCTGAAGCAGGGCGACCTTCGCCTCGAAGCTTGGCTCGCCGATCGGGTTCTCGTCGCCGTAGAGCTTCTTGTTGGTGCGCTGCGGGGCTGCGGCGTAGGAGCCGGCATAGCCGCGGGTTACCTGCGCCACGGCGTCGGACGCGCGACGCAGTGCCGACAGCGAAAGCTCGCCGGAATGGGCATAACCGACCGCTTCGCCGGCGACGGCGCGAAGGCCAAAGCCCTGGTCGGTGTTGAAGCTACCGCCCTTGAGGCGCCCGTTGTCGAAGGACAACACCTCGGCTTGCGCGTGTTCAAGGAACAGTTCGCCGTCGTCGGCACCGGCAAGCGTCTCCGAGAGAACCTTGCGGATCGTTGCCTCGTCGGCATCGAAGAGGCTCATCAGATCGGTGTTCATGGTGGCACGCTCCCGCATCAAGAAATTCTATCGCCTCCATTTAGGAAGGCGGCGGGTTCAAGCCAAGGAAAATATCACGTCTGCGTAATTCCAGATGCCGGGACGATCCATGGAACGATGCGGAAGTTCCAAGTGCGACAGCGACCTTGGCGCGTCTCAAAGGACGCGCGGCGCTGTCAGTGACGTGTTCCAGCCGTCGAGACGCTCCACCCGCTCGACGCCGGTAAATCGGGCGACACGATCGAGCTCGGCATCAATGCGCTCCAGGCGACCTGCAGATGCCTTTACTCCCTTCTCAAGCCAGAGCCTGCGCACATCGAGGCTGCCACGCTTGCGATCCGCCTTCATGTCGATGCGGCCGATCAGCCGGTCCCCTTCGATGAGCGGAAAGACGTAGTAGCCATATTCGCGTTTCGCCTCGGGCACGAAGACCTCGATGCGGTAGTAGAAACCGAACAGGCGCTCTGTGCGATTGCGGTCACGCAACAGCGGATCGAAGGGGCTGAGCACCCGGACCCGTCCAGGCGGTTCGGGAACATCGCCGAGCGTTCCCGGGAACCCGGTGAAGGCAAAGGCTGCACGCGGTTTGCCGCCGTCGATCGCCTCGATCGCGATTTCGTCAAGCTCGTCGCGATGCTCGGCCACCCAGGCCTTGGCTTCGTCAGGAGAAACGAGATCCCAAAAGGCGGCGATCTCGCCATGGGTCGCAAAACCCAGTCGGTCAAGCGCGCTGCGGCAGGCCCAGTCGATGAACTCCGGATGGCTGACATCGCCTTCGTGATGGTGCGACGGGATCACCCTCTCGGTCAGGTCGTAGACCTTCTGGAAGTTTTCCCGGCGGGCAATCGCCAGCTTGCCCGTGCGCCACAGCACTTCCAGCGCCGTCTTCGAGGGATGCCAGTTCCACCAGCCGCCGGACTCGTGCTCCGCCTCCTTCAGCTCGCGGGCCAGCACCGCGCCGCCCTCGGCGATGCGCGCATAGGTCTCGTCGCAGCTTTTTTCGAAGCCCTCTCCACGCCACTTGCGCCAACGCTCGACGATCGTTTCGCCTTCCCATTTGAAACGGTGTTTCCAATAGCGGTAGAAACTGCTCGGAATGATCGAGGCGTCATGCGTCCAGTGTTCGAACAGGTCGCGGTCGTCTTCCAAAAGTGCCGTCAGATGCTCGCGGCGATAGGTCTGGTTGCGGGAAAACAGGATCTGGTGATGGGCGCGCTCGACCGTTGCGATGCTGTCCACCTGCACGAAACCGATATCGTGGATCAGCTTCAACAGCCCCTCCTTGCCGAGCGCACGGTTCGGCGCGCCGGAAAGGCCCTGCTTGGCGAGGAAGATGCGACGGGCGTCGCTGTTGGAAAGGCGAATCGTCATGACAACAAGAGTAGGCTTTTATTCCCACAATTCAAATGCGGCGTCGGCCCGGAGGTCGCATTGCTCTTGTTGTCGGACTTGGCCTATAGAGCAACCCGAAAACAGCACGGGCCTGAGGACAGCGAGGAACGGAATGGACATCCGCTTTACCGATTGCGCGGTCCGCTTCGGCGAACGGGTGGCTTTGCATCCCCTGACGCTGACGCTCAGCGAAAAGCGCATCGGCATCATTGGCCTCAACGGTTCCGGCAAGACCACCTTTGCCCGGCTGATCAACGGCCTGGTCAAGCCCACGACCGGCCGCGTCACGGTGAACGGCCTGAACACGGTCGATGACGATCGCGCCGTGCTGTCCGAAGCCGGTTTCATCTTCCAGAACCCGCAGCACCAGCTGATCATGCCAGTGGTTGCCGAAGACATTGCCTTCGGCTTGAAGAACCGTGGCCATTCACGCGAAGACATCGACCGTCGCATGCAGGCCGCGCTGACGCGCTTCGGCATCGAGCATCTGGCAAGACGCCGCGTGCACGAGCTTTCGGGCGGCGAGACCCAACTCGTCGCCATGGCAAGCGTCGTCGTCACCGATCCGAAGATCCTAATCCTCGACGAGCCGACCAACCAACTCGACCTCAAGAACCGGCGCCGCGTCGCCGAGACGATCGAGAGCCTGCCGGAGGATACGGTCGTGATCACCCACGACCTTGCATTGGTCGAAAACGTCGACCGCCTGCTGCTCTTCCACGAGGGGCGGCTTGCCGGCGACGGCAATCCGGACGAGACCATCCGCCTCTACCACGAGATCGCCGGATGCTGACGAGCCTGCACATCGAGGGCGACAGCCTGCTGCACCGCCTGCCGGTCAGGGCAAAGCTCATCGCGCTCGTGACGCTCAGCATCCTCCTGTTTCTCAGCTCCTCGCTCGCGGTTCAGGCCATCGCCTTCGTCGCCGCCGCCGGTCTCTATCTGTCCGTCGGCCTCCCCTTGAGAGAAGCGCTGAAACGCGTCGGCTTCGTCTTCCTGACGATCTTCTTCCTCGCTGCCGTTAATCTTTTCCTGCTGCCCGTTCTGGACGTGGCCACGCTGACCTTGCGCCTGATGGCCCTGGTGCTGTTTGCGGCCGCCGTGACCGCGACGACGACGATCAGCGCCTTCATGGACGAGATCACAGTCCTGTTGACGCCGCTCGAACGGCTGGGTTGGCTGCGGGCGGCGGACGTCAGCCTGGCGCTGGGGCTGGTGTTGCGTTTCGTGCCCGATATCTTTGCCCGTTACCAGGCGATCCGCGAGGCGCACCGCGCGCGGGGCCTGCCGGTTCGGCCGTTGACGATCATCGGGCCGCTGATCATCCTGACGCTCAAGGACGCCGATACGATCGCCGCGGCGATTGACGCGCGCGGATTTCGCCGCCAATAAATGCAAAAATCCTAATACACAGGGAACCGGAATTTCATGAACACCAGAGACCTCGTCCTCATTGCACTCTTCGCCGCGATCGTCGTCGTGCTCGGCCTCATCCCGCCGATCACGCTCGGCTTCATTCCGGTGCCGATCACCGCCCAGTCGATGGGCGTCATGCTCGCCGGCTGCATCCTCGGCGCCAAGCGCGGCGCGCTTGCGTTCCTCCTGTTCCTGCTGCTCGTCGCCATCGGCCTGCCGGTACTTTCGGGCGGTCGCGGCGGTCTTTCCGTCCTTGCCGGCCCGTCCGGCGGCTTCATCCTCGGCTGGGTCGTCGCCACCTTCGTCACCGGCCTGATCGCGGAACGCGCCGTGCGTGAAGGCCAGGCCGAGACGCGCCAGTTCGTCGGCTTCTTCCTCGCCTCCGTCCTCGGCGGCATTGTCGTGCTCTACGCGATCGGCATGCCCTGGATTTCCGTCGTCACCGGCACGCCGTTGATGGCCGTCGCCACCGGCTCGCTGGCCTTCATTCCTGGCGACCTCCTGAAGGCGGCCATCGCAACATTGGCAGCGCGCGCCGTCTTTGCCGGCTATCCGTTGCTGCCGGCCCGCGCCTGAAACGATGCCCTTTGCCGCCGCGCTCCATCGGCACGCGGATGAGCATCCGCATGCCCCGGCCTTCCGTATGGAGGGCCGGGTTTTCACGTTCAGCGAACTGGCGCGGCTTGGCCGACAGCTCGTCGCCGTTTTCGATGACCTGGTCGGCGATGGAGGGGGCAGAAGCGCGCTCGGCGACCGGGCGCGCCTGGTCGCTCTCGAGATCGGCAACCATCCGCTCTTTGCCGCAGCCTTGCTCGCCGCAACCACCCGCGGCCATTGCGTCGCGCTGATCGATCCGCATCTGCCGGCATCGACACGCCAGGCGATGCGCGACCTTCTGTCTCCCGACCTCGTCGTCAGCGCCGAAGGCGCCGGACTTCGGATCGAATGTCCGGCAAGCGGCACGTCGCGACCTTTTGACGAGCATGACGAACAGGTGGGAGAAGCGCCGCTCGCAATCGGCACTGACACCGAGCCCTTCCTCATCGTGTTTACCTCGGGGACAACCGGTACGCCGAAGGCGATCATACGCGACCGCGGATCGTGGCGACGGAGCCTTGCCGCTGGCCAGGATTTCTTCGGGATCAACCGCGACTGCAAAACCTTCGCCCCCGGCCCGCTGGCGCACGGGCTGACGCTCTATGCGCTGGCGGAAACCCTCGTCGCCGGCGCCGAATTCATCGGTGCGCCCCATTTCGACGCGCCCCATTCCCTTGCCGTCATCGAGGCGGAGGCGGTGCAACGACTGGTGCTGGTGCCGACCATGCTGCGCAGGCTCTGCGCGGCAAATCCAGGCAGTCCACACAAGTCCGTCACGCAAATCACCGTCGCCGGCGCCAAATTGACGCCAAGCGACCGAGCGGCTGCCACCGTCGCCTTCCCTGAGGCCCGCGTGATCGAATATTACGGCGCTTCCGAACTGGGCTTCATCAGTGTGGCGACCGAGAGCGACACCGCATCTGCGACCGCCGTCGGCCGCGCCTTTCCCGGCGTCACGCTCCAAATCCTAAGCGACACGGGGGCCGACATGCCGCCGGGCGAAACGGGAACCATCTTCGTCGACAGCGCGCTCGTTTCCGACGGTTATGTCGGATCGGCCGACGGCGCCGGCTTCCACCGCTCAGGTCGGCTGGCGACCGTCGGCGATCTCGGATTTGTCGATGAGGCCGGCACGCTGCACCTTCTCGGCCGTGCGGGCGGCATGGTGCTGTCGGGCGGCAACAACATTTACCCGCAAGAAGTGGAGGCAACACTGACCGCGTTTCCCGGCGTGCACGCTGCCCTTGTGCTCGGGCTCGACCATCCGGATCTCGGCAGCGAGCTCGTCGCCGTTATAGAGCCTGAAGGTTCCGCCTTTGACCGGGCAGCGCTCGAGCGCCATCTTGCCGCCCACCTGCCCCGCTACAAACATCCACGCCGCCTCTGGCTTTGCCGGGAGATGCCGATGACGCGTTCGGGCAAGGTGGCGGCGGGGATACTCAAGCAATGGATCGCGGACGACCACGATGACCTCGAACGCATCGACTGACGCTTCGCGCGTACCTGTCATCGTTGCGGCGCTCAGAACGCCCATCGGCCGCGTCAACGGCGCGCTTCGCGATATCGAACCGTCGCGGCTCGTCGCACCGTTGATCGCCCGCATTCTTGCTGATGTCGGGCTGGCGGCAACCGATGTTGACGATGTCATCCTCGGCAATGCCGCCAACAGCGCCGGCAATCTCGCGCGGCTCGCAGCACTCGAAGCGGGGATGCCAGTCTCGACACCGGGCGTGACCGTCGATCGTCAATGTGGATCGGGGCTGGAAGCGATCACGCTCGCGGCGCGGATGATCCAGGCCGGCGCCGGCCGCTTTTATCTCGCAGGCGGGACTGAGAGCGCCAGCCGGGCGCACATCCGCCTGCGGCCACCGCTGGAGCGCGGCGGCGAACTTGCCCCGGTCAAGCGCGCCCGCATGGCGCCCGACGAGATCGGCGATCCGGACATGGGGGTCGCCGCAGAGAATGTCGCGACCGAGTGCGGTATTTCTCGCGAGCGGCAAGATGCCTTCGCCCTTCAAAGCCATCGCCGCGCTGTTGAAGCCGATGCAGCAGGCAAGTTCGCCCGCGAGATCGTCCCGATCGAAACCGCGGCAGGTCTTGTATCGCGTGACGAATGCCCGCGGGCCAATGCCTCGATCGAAACGCTGCAGCGGCTGAAGCCGGTTTTCGTCGAGGGCGGTACAGTGACTGCCGGCAATGCCTGCCCGATCAACGACGGCGCCGCCATCGTGCTGGTGACGAGCCTTGCCGAGGCGGAGCGACTCGGCGTTTCCCTTGCGCTGGAGTTCGTCGACGCGGCAACCGCCGGCGTCCATCCAGAGCTGCTCGGCCTCGGCCCTGTTCCGGCGATGCGCAAGCTGAAAGCGCGGCAGCCCACGCTCGATCCCGCCAAGGTCGATTTCATCGAGTTCAACGAGGCCTTTGCCTCGCAAGTGCTTGGCAGTCTCGACCAGATGGAAATTGGATCCGAGAGGGTCAACCTCGATGGCGGCGCCATTGCCCTTGGTCATCCCTACGGCGCCTCGGGCGCGATCCTCACTGTCCGGCTGTTCTCACAGATGCTGAAATCGCCTGCCGGCACGGAGGGGCTCGCCATGATGGGTGTTGGCGGCGGTATGGGCATCGTCGCGCTGTTTCGCGTGGTTTAAGTTTCGGCTTACACCGTATACGCGGCGAGCCATTCCCGCGTGGCAGTCGGCAACGGCAAAGGTGTGTGGCGCTGCGGGTCGACGGCCACCCAGACGACCTCCACCTCGGCGACAAGCTGACCGCGGGCCTCGACCTTGACGGCGAAGCTGATCGAGCTGCCGCCAACCTTCGCGACGTTGACGGTGAACCGCGCCGGCTCGTCGTAACGCAGGCCACGGTGGTAGACGCAACCGGAGCGCCGGACGAGATAGCTCGGTTCGTTCACGACATGGGGACGGTGGCGCCACAGGCTGGAAAGGGCTGCTTCCGCGTGGGCATAATAGGCGGCATTGTGCATGTGGCCGTGCATGTCTATATCGCGAAACGGAATACGGATTTCCGTGACGTTCTCCAGCTCCCTGCCGTCCATGCGAGGCTCCCTGACGATGCGCTCCACCCTCGTTAGCCAGTTCGGCGATCCCCGGCAAGTGATTGCGCTCGTGGATGTCGAGCAGCCGGCACCGGCTGCGGGCGAAGTCGAGGTGGCGCTGTCGCTCGCGGCCATCAACCCGTCGGATCTCATCCCCGTGACCGGCGCCTATAGCGCGCGCACCACCCTGCCCTTCGTGCCGGGTTTTGAAGGTTTCGGCATTGTGACGCGCACCGGATCGGGCGTCAGTTCGCTAAAGCCGGGTGATCGCGTGATCCCGATCGGTGCCAGCGGCCTCTGGCAGCAAAATCTGCTGCGACCGGCAGAATGGTGTTTCGCCCTGCCTGACGACATTGGCGATACCGATGCGGCGACCTGCTACGTCAATCCGCTGACCGCGCTGCAATTGATCGAGGCATTGCGCAAGCATTTCGGCTCGCTCGAACGGCGCCGGATCGGCGTGACGGCCGCGGGGTCCGCCATCGGCGGCATGCTGATGAAGCTGCTTGCCGGTGAAGGCGTCGATGCCATCGGCATCGTTCGCAGCGAGCGCAGCGCCGAGCGGCTTGCCCGTGAGGTTCCGGGCCAGGTCGTGATCGGCGACGAGCGGCATCCGCCACAGCTTCGCCTGGACGCGATCATCGACGCGGTCGGCGCACCGTTTGCCGGTGACCTGATCCGTCACACGCTCGAGCCGGGCGGCGCCTTCGTCCAGTACGGGGCGCTGAGCGGTGTGCCGGTGCCCCAAACCGCAATCCAGGCGCGGCCGGATTGCCGCTTTTCCTTCCTGTGGCTGCGCACCTGGGTGCATTCGGCCGGACGGCCCGCGATCGAGGCCGCCTTCGCGAAAAGCTTCGACGGCCTGCGGTCGGGCCTTTTTTCGAGCCGGATCGCCGCGATCTACCCGTTGAGCCAGCTCGACGCCGCCCTTGCGCACCAGGTGGATCCCGGCCGCGACGGCAAACTTCTCCTCGATCCGCGCTGTTGAAAATTCGGTCTTTTCGACCGCCGCGCCATGGACGTTGCTGGGTGGGAGCACTAGGTTTGCGCCATGACCACCTTCCTCTATGAAAATCCGGTCTTTCTGGAACACGAGGTTCCCGAGGGGCATCCCGAACGGCCGGACCGGCTGAAGGCGCTGAACCTTGCGCTCGAACACCCGAACTTCGCCGACCTCAAGCGGATCGAGGCGAAGAAGGCGAGCGAGGACCTCGTCCTGCTCGCCCACCCGGAAGAGCACTTGCGTGATGTCAAGCGTGCCATTCCCGAGGAAGGCCTCAACCATATCGAGGCGGACACCTATGCGAGCCCGTTGAGCCTCGATGCCGCCCTTACGGGCATCGGCGGGGCAACTGCAGCGGTGGACGCAGTCTTTTCCGGCGAGGCCGACAATGCCTTCGTGGCCGCGCGCCCGCCTGGCCACCATGCCGAAAAGAACAAGGCAATGGGTTTCTGCCTGTTCAACACGGTGGCGATTGCCGCCCGGTACGCGCAGAAGGCCTATGGGGCCGAGCGCGTCGCCATCGTCGACTGGGACGTGCACCACGGCAACGGCACGCAGGACATCTTCTGGGACGACCCTTCCGTTCTGTTCTGCTCGACCCACCAGATGCCGCTTTATCCCGGCACGGGCGCCAAGGACGAGACCGGCGTCAAGGGCAACATCGTCAACGCGCCGCTGTCGCCGAACATGGGCAGCGAGCACTTCCGCGAGGCTTTCCGCACCCGCGTGCTTGCCGCACTCACCAATTTCCGGCCGGACTTCATCCTGATTTCCGCCGGCTTCGACGCCCATCACCGCGATCCGCTGGCACAGATCAACCTCGTCGGCGAGGACTTCGACTGGGCGACCGGCCGCCTGCACGAGATCGCGGACCGCAGCGCCGGCAACCGCATGGTCAGCCTGCTCGAAGGCGGCTATGACCTGCAGGGCCTGGCCGAATCGGCCGGCCTGCACATTTTGAGACTGATGAGAGGGTAGACATGAACACCAGCACGCAACCGGACGTTTCCGCCCTCTCCTTCGAGCAGGCCGTCGAGGAACTGGAACGGATCGTCTCGGCGCTGGAGCGCGGCGACGTGGCGCTCGACAAGTCGATCGAGATCTACGAGCGCGGCGAAGCGCTGAAGAAGCATTGCGAGGCGCTTTTGAAGGCGGCCGAGGATCGCATCGAGAAAATCCGGCTCGACCGCGCCGGCAAGCCGCAGGGCGTAGAACCGCTCGACGCAGACTAAACGGGAAAGATTGATCGCCGCGCGGAAACGCTGCGTCTTTGCTTCGCCCCTATCCGCCTGCCCATGCAGGCGTTAGTACTTGATGCGACAGCAAAAAACGGGAGCACGCGCCATGTCTTTCTTCCCAGGCCCCGATCCGCTCGCCGGCGACAAGCCGGCCTGTGATGCCATCGAACACCTGATCGTTCCGCGCACCAGCGATATCGGCGGCCTGCAAGTCCGCCGTGCCCTGCCGACGGCAAAACGCCGCCTGGTCGGGCCGTTCATCTTCCTTGACCGAATGGGTCCGGCGCTGTTGCGCGCCGGCGAGGCGATCGACGTACGTCCGCACCCGCATATTGGGCTTTCCACTGTCACCTATCTTTTCGACGGCGAGATCAAGCATCGCGACAGCCTCGGCACCGAAATGGTCATCCGCCCCGGTGACGTGAACCTGATGACCGCCGGCCGCGGCATCGTGCATTCCGAACGCTCGCCCGAAAACCAGCGCGGCCACGACCGGTCGATCTCGGGGCTGCAGACCTGGCTGGCGCTGCCCGACCACAAGGAAGAAATCGACCCGATCTTCAGCCATACGGAAGAACGCTTGCTGCCGCATATGAGCGACGGCGGCATCAAGGCGCGCGTCGTGATCGGTGATTTCGAGGGCGCGAAATCGCCCGTCTCGGTCTTCAGCGACACGATCTATGTCGACCTCAACATCGCGCCTGGCAAGAGCGCGCCCTTTGCGGCGCAATGGGAAGAGCGTGCGCTCTACATCCTCTCGGGCGAAGCGATCATTGCCGGCGACCATTTTGCCGACAACCAGCTGCTCGTCTTCCGCGCGGGCGACGAGATCACGGTGACGGCCGGACCGCAGGGCTGTCACGTCATGCTGTTCGGCGGCGCCGCTCTCGGTTCCGCTCGACACATCTGGTGGAACTTCGTCTCCTCGTCGAAAGAACGCATCGACAAGGCGAAGGAAGAGTGGCGCACCGGCCGCTTCGACATCGTGCCCGGCGACGAGGAAGAGTTCGTCCCGCTGCCAGAAGGGTAATTCGACCTAGAGTGGAACAGAATGCCCCGGGAAAACCGCGCAACATTGCCTCAGGGCGCTTGAATCGATTTCGATTCACAGAATCATGCGCTAGTCTCTTGGTCTGTGACGCAGGAATGCCTAGTTTTGCATTCAGCAACGATTGCGTCTAAAGAGCCGCTTCGACGGTACCCACCAACTATCGCGCGCCCGATTTTGCGGCGCGCATGAGGCATGCAGCGTGACACAACTGCCAACCAATCCGATGCCGGCTACTCCCTTGCTCGACAAGGTGACCTATCCTGACGACCTGAAGAGGGTCGACGACAAGGATCTGCCGCAGCTTGCCGGAGAAGTGCGGGCAGAAATGATCGACGCGGTGTCGCGTACCGGCGGCCATCTCGGCGCAGGCCTCGGCGTCGTCGAGCTGACGATCGCCATCCACAAGGTGTTCAACACGCCGCATGATCGGCTGATCTTCGACGTCGGCCACCAGTGCTACCCGCACAAGATCCTGACCGGCCGCCGTGACCGCATCCGCACGCTGCGCCAGGAAGGCGGCCTTTCTGGCTTTACCCGCCGCGCCGAGAGCGAATACGACCCCTTTGGCGCTGCCCATTCCTCGACCTCGATTTCGGCCGGCCTCGGCATGGCTGTTGCCGCCGACCTCGACGGCAAGAACCGCAACGTCATTGCCGTCATCGGCGACGGTGCGCTTTCGGCCGGTATGGCCTATGAGGCGCTCAACAATGCCGGCGCGCTCGACGCCCGCCTGATCGTCATCCTCAACGACAACGACATGTCGATCGCGCCGCCGACCGGCGCGATGAGCGCCTATCTCGCGCGCCTTGCCTCCGGCCGCACCTACATGGGCATCCGCGAGGTCGGCAAGAAGCTGACAGCCTATCTCGGCAAGACCGTCGACCGGGCGATCACCCGCGCCGTCGAGCATGCCCGCGGCTACGTGACCGGCGGCACGCTGTTTGAAGAGATGGGCTTCTACCATATCGGCCCGATCGACGGGCACTCCTTCGACCACCTTTTGCCGGTGCTGCGCAATGTGCGCGACAATGCCAAGGGTCCGGTGCTGATCCATGTGGTGACGCAAAAGGGCAAGGGCTATCCGCCAGCCGAAGCCGCCGCCGACAAGTATCACGGCGTCAACAAGTTCGACGTCATCACCGGCGCGCAGGCGAAAGCCAAGCCGAATGCGCCGGCCTACACCTCTGTCTTTGCCGACGCACTGACGCAAGAAGCGGGCTTCGACGACAAGATCGTCGCCGTCACCGCCGCCATGCCGTCGGGCACCGGGCTCGACAGGTTCGCCAAGGTGCATCCGTCGCGCTGCTTCGATGTCGGCATTGCCGAACAGCACGCCGTCACCTTTGCCGCAGGTCTCGCCGCCGAAGGCTACAAGCCGTTCGCCGCACTCTATTCGACCTTCCTGCAGCGCGGCTACGACCAGGTGGTGCACGACGTGGCGATCCAGGGCCTGCCGGTGCGCTTCCCGATCGACCGCGCCGGTTTCGTCGGTGCCGACGGCCCGACGCATGCAGGCTCCTTCGACACGACCTATCTCGCCACACTTCCGGGCTTCGTGGTGATGGCGGCTGCCGACGAGGCGGAGCTGAAGCACATGGTGCGCACGGCTGCTGCCTATGACGCCGGCCCGATCTCGTTCCGCTATCCGCGTGGCGAAGGTGTGGGCGTGGAGATGCCGGAACGCGGCGAAATCCTCGAAATCGGCAAGGGCCGCGTCGTCAAGCAAGGCTCCAAGGTGGCGCTGCTCTCCTTCGGCACCCGCCTTGCCGACTGTCTGGCGGCTGCAGAAGACCTCGACGCCGCCGGCCTCTCGACGACGGTTGCCGACGCCCGCTTTGCAAAGCCGCTCGACCATGACCTGATCCGCGAGCTTGCCCGCAACCACGAAGTGCTGATCACCATCGAGGAAGGCGCCGTCGGCGGTTTTGCCAGCCACGTGCTGCAGTTCCTCGCCGAGGACGGCCTGCTCGACGGCGGCCTCAAGGTGCGCCCGATGGTCATGCCCGACGTCTGGATGGAACAGGCAAAGCCCGAAGCCATGTATGCCGCCGCCGGCCTCGACCGCGCCGGCATCGTCTCGACCGTCTTCAAGGCGCTCGGCCAAAAGCAGGATATCGGCGTCGGCGCCGCCGGCTAGGACTAGGCGCGCATGGATCGCAAAAAGAAAACCCCAGCTCATCACCGGGGTTTTTGCTTTTCCAGACGGATTCGCAGAGAGTCGTCCGTGGCTGCGACCGCGAGGGGCTTGCCATCGGGCCGGCAAATCGCCATGAGAAACACATGTCAGAAGATCGCCAGAATGAAGAACACAAGAACCGCGTCCGCCTCGACCAGCTGCTGCTGAACAGTGGACTGGTCGCCAGCCGTGCCCGCGCCCGTGACGCAATCCAGCGCGGCACGGTCAAGGTTGACGGTCGCACCGTGACCAAGGCAGCGTCCATGTTTGCCGAGAGCGTGACGATCACCATCGACGACCCGGCTCAGGACTATGTCTCGCGCGCCGCGCTGAAGTTGGTCGCGGCACTCGATCATTTCGGGCTCGATCCCTCGGGTGAAAGCTGCGTCGATATCGGCGCGTCGACCGGCGGTTTCACCGAAGTGCTTTTGAAGCGCGGTGCGGAGCACGTCGTTGCCATCGATGTCGGCCATGGCCAGATCCATCCGCGCATCGAGGGCGACGAGCGCGTCACCAGCATCGAAGGCCTCAACGCTCGCGCGATGACCGAAGAAGACATCGACGATCGTGAGATCACCTTCATCGTTTCCGACGTCTCCTTCATCTCGCTGAAGCTCGCGCTGCCGCCGGCGCTCGACATGGCGCTTCCCGGTTCACACTGCATCTTGCTCGTGAAGCCGCAGTTCGAGGCCGGCCGCGACGCGATCAGCAAGGCAGGCCTGCTCAAGGACCCCGAGAGCGCGCCTGACGTGGCCGCCGAACTCGAGCGATGGCTCGTCGAGGATATGGGCTGGCAGAGCCTCGGCCTCATCCCCTCGCCGATTGCGGGCGGCGACGGCAACGTCGAATTCCTGCTGGCGGGCAAGAAGCCCGAGGAAGAGCAATGAGCACCCAGACGGTTACGATCGCCCGTCTTGGCGCGCAGGGCGACGGCATTGCCGAAGGCGACGATGGCCCGATCTATGCACCGTTCACCTTGCCCGGCGAGAGCGTGGCTCTGGCCGTCAACAAGTCGCACGGTACCCTTATCTCTTTGAAGGAGCCGTCGGCCGAGCGCATCGAGCCACTCTGTCGGCATTTCGGACCCGACGGTGTCAACGGCACCTGCGGCGGCTGCACGATGCAGCATGCTTCGGACACGCTCTATCACGGCTTTAAGCGTGACCTGGTCATTGCCGCTTTGAAGTCGAAGGGGCTGAAGCCCGAGGTCGCTCCGCTCATCACCGCAGCGCCCGGCCAGCGCCGTCGCGCGGTCTTTACCGTACGCAAGACCGAGAAGGACCTGCTTCTCGGTTTCAACCAGGCGGAAAGCCACCACATCGTCGCGATTTCGGAATGTCCGATCGCGAGCACGGGCATCGTCTCGAAGCTCGCAACGATCGCCAAGATCGCGACCGCCATGGCTGTGAACGCCGAGCCGTTCCGCATCACCGTGCTCGAAACCCTCTCCGGCCTCGATCTCGCCGTCGATGGTATCAAGAAGCTCGACGACCGCGAGCGCCGCCGCACGGTCGAGGCCGTCCTTGGCGAACGCGGCATCGCCCGCGTCAGCCTCAATGGCGAAATTATCGTCGAGCCGACGAAGCCTCTGATCGATTTCGGCGGCGTCGCGGTCTCACCGCCGCCGGGCGGCTTTACCCAGGCGACGACCGAGGCAGAAGAGGCAATGGCCAACCTCGTGCTCGAGCATCTCGGTAAGTCCAAGCGTGTCGCGGACCTCTTTGCCGGGAGCGGCACCTTCGCGCTGCGCATCGCCCGCAAGGCGCGCGTCCATGCCGTAGAAGGCGAAGACAAGGCCCTGAAGGCGCTCGATTTCGCCGCCCGCAACACGCAGGGGCTTAAGCCCGTCACGATCGAAAAGCGCGACCTCTTCCGCCGCCCGGTCATGGCGCAGGAACTGAAGGTCTTCGACGCCATCGTCTTCGATCCGCCGCGCGCCGGCGCCGAGGCGCAGTGCCAGGAGATTGCCCGCTCCGGCGTCAAGAAGGTCGTTGCCGTTTCCTGCAATCCGATCACGCTCGCGCGCGATCTCTCGATCCTCGTTGCCGCCGGCTACCGGATCACCTCGGTGACGCCGATAGACCAGTTCCTCTGGTCTTCTCATGTCGAGGCAGTGGCAACGCTCGAGAAATAAGAAAGGCCCGGGTTTCCCCCGGGCCTTCGTTATTGCTGGACTTGAAGCGTCTGCCAGATTGATTCACGCTCAAGCACTATCCATCTGTTTTTGCACACCAATCAATGTGCATCAACGGAGCCTCAGGCGGCGCGGCGGCGGTGCCCGCCACCTCCCGCGTAAGAACCCCGCCCTTCCCCGAGATTGAACTGGGCGAGCAGCGCGTTGAGCGAGGCGGCTTCGGAGGCAAGACCGTGGCTTGCCGCCGTCTGTTCCTCGACCATGGCCGCGTTCTGCTGCGTGCCCTGGTCCATGGTGTTGACTGCAGTGTTGATCTCCTGGAGACCGGTCGACTGTTCGCGCGTCGCCGTGACGATCGCACTCACATGCCTGTTGATCTCCTGGACTTCGGCAACGATCGTCTCCAGCGCCTTGCCGGTCTCACCGACCAGGCCCACGCCACTGCGGACCTGGTTGCCCGAGGTGGTGATCAATGCCTTGATCTCCTTGGCAGCCTGCGCCGAGCGCTGCGCCAGTTCACGCACTTCCTGGGCAACGACGGCAAAGCCCTTGCCGGCTTCACCCGCACGCGCCGCCTCGACGCCGGCGTTCAGCGCCAGCAGGTTCGTCTGGAAGGCGATGTCATCGATGACGCCGATGATGTTGGAAATCTCGCCGGACGACTTTTCGATCGCATGCATCGCATCGACCGCGTTGGCAACAACTTCGCCGGACTTCTCGGCGCCTGCACGGGTGCGGGCAACGAGCGCACCGACTTCCTCGGCGCGACGGGCGGAGTCCTTGACGGTCGTGGTGATCTCTTCGAGCGCCGCTGCGGTTTCTTCGACCGAAGCTGCCTGCTGCTCGGTGCGGCGGGCGAGATCGTCGGCGGCCGAGCGGATTTCCGTTGCGCCGGCATCGATGCCGCGAGCGTTGGCGCCGACGGCGCAGAGCGTGTCGTGGAGCTTGGCGACCGAGTTGTTGAAGTCGGCGCGCAGACGATCGAGACGATCGGCGAACGGATTGTCGATGCGGTAGGCCAGATCGCCTTCAGCAAGGCGACCGAGACCGGACGCCAGGCCATCGACGGCCTGCTGGATCTCAGCAGCATCGCGTGCCTTCTGCGCTTCGCGCTCCAGACGCTCGCGTTCCGACAGCGACCGGTTGGCGTCCGCTTCGCTTTCGAGTTTCATCTTGGCGATCGTCGCGTCGCGCAGGACCCGGAGCGACCGGGCGAGATCGCCGATCTCGTCCTTGCGCTCGGCCTCCGACAGATCGACATCAGTCTCGCCGGCAGCGATCTGGCCGGTGACGCCGATGACATTGGCGACGCGCTTGCGGAAGCGGGTGGCGAGCGTCCAGCCGACGATGATCATGATCGCGGCCGCAATCGCGATCACAGCGATCGAAATCATCGCGAGCTGAGAAAGCCCGGCAAAGACAGTCGCCTCCGGCACCGAGACCACGACGTACCAGACGGTATCCGGTAACAGGTTGACGGGCACGGCGACGGCAAGGTGTGCGCTACCATCGGTGTGCTTCAGCGCGAAAGCACGGCCGGTGTTGGAAAGCAGCTGACCCCAGCCCTCCCCTTGCAGCGGCGTGTCCTTCAATACCTTGCCAAGCACTTTCGCATCGGGATGGCTGATGATGCTGCCGTCCTTGCTCAAGAGCGAGACGAAGCCGGTTCCGAAAGGCTTCAGCTTGCCGAGTTCGGTCGAGAGTTCGCCGAGCGCCATGTCGACGCCGACAACACCCATGAAGGCGCCGTCCTTCTTCAGCGGCACCATGATCGAGGTCATCAGCACGTCCTTGCCGTTGATCGGGTAGACGTAGGGCTCGGTGACCATGTCGAGGCCGGTCTTCTTCGGGATCTGGTAGTAGTCGCCAGGACCCGGCTTGTCGTAGTCGGCGAGCGCCTCGTGGATCACCTTGTCGCCGGAGCGGGCGATGTAGGGAACGAAGCGGCCGGTCGCATCATGGCCGGGCTTGCCGACATAGTCGGCATCCTTGCCGTCGAAGGCGTTGGGTTCCCAGCCGGTGCTCATACCGACGGCGAGCGGATTGTCGACGATCAGCCGTTTCATCAGGGTTTCGATTTCGCCGCGCGACGGTTCGCCGGCACCTTTCGCTGCGTAGAGCGCTGAGCGGATGTTGTTTGCGAGCGTCTTGGCCTCGACAAACTTCGTCTCGACGCTGCGGGCGCTGGCCGAAGCCGCATTTGTCATCTCGGCAATGCTGCGCTCGCGCAATTGCTGGTAGGAGAGCCAGAAGACGACGGCGGCGGTGACCATCGAGGTCAATAGGCCAGTCATCACGATGGCGAACATGTTTCTTGCCGTTGCAGTCTTTAGGATCACCGTACGTCTCCCCTCGCGCTTCAACCGTACCGGTCGTGCGCGGCCAAAACATTCATTGCGTGCATCGGGACAGGTGTCTGGAACACATCGCGAGGAAGCATGCGAAGAGGCGACGTGCGGGGCGAAGTCATTTCGCGGCGAAGAAACGGTATGCGCGACCGCTTTATCAATGCTTAAGAAACAAGGGCATGACTCGCGATCTTGCAGTGAAAGACGAGAATCCTGACGCAGTGCGCAAAGAAAAGGCCCGGTTTCCCGGGCCCTTTCATTGTTTGACTTTGGCGGCGACTAGGCTGCCCGACGGCGAGGCGTGCTCGCCGCAACATAGGCGCCTTGCCTGTCGCCGAGATTGAACTGGGCAAGCAGCGCGTTGAGCGAGGCGGCTTCGGAGGCAAGACCGTGGCTTGCCGCCGTCTGTTCCTCGACCATCGCCGCGTTCTGCTGCGTACCCTGGTCCATGGTGTTGACGGCCGTGTTGATCTCCTGGAGGCCCGTCGACTGTTCGCGCGTCGCCGTCACGATCGCGCTCACATGCTTGTTGATCTCCTGGACTTCAGACACGATCGTCTGCAGCGCCTTGCCGGTGTCGCCAACCAGCGTCACGCCGTTGCGCACCTGGTTGCCCGAGGTGGTGATCAGCGCCTTGATCTCCTTGGCGGCATTGGCCGAGCGCTGGGCGAGCTCGCGCACTTCCTGGGCGACGACGGCAAAACCCTTGCCGGCTTCACCGGCACGCGCCGCCTCGACGCCGGCATTCAGCGCCAGCAGGTTCGTCTGGAAGGCGATGTCGTCGATAACGCCGATGATGTTGGAGATCTCGCCCGACGACTTCTCGATCGCGTGCATGGCGTCGACAGCGTTGGCAACGACTTCGCCGGACTTCTCGGCGCCTGCACGGGTACGGGCCACCAGCGCGCCGACTTCCTCGGCGCGACGGGCGGAGTCCTTGACCGTCGTGGTGATCTCTTCGAGCGCTGCTGCGGTTTCCTCGACCGAGGCTGCCTGCTGCTCGGTGCGGCGGGCGAGATCGTCGGCGGCGGAGCGGATTTCCGTCGCGCCGGCATCGATGCCGCGGGCGTTGGCGCCGACGGCGCAGAGCGTGTCGTGCAGCTTGGCGACCGAGTTGTTGAAGTCGGCGCGCAGGCGATCGAGACGATCGGCGAACGGATTGTCGATGCGGTAGGCCAGATCGCCTTCGGCAAGACGGCCAAGGCCGGACGCCAGACCATCGACGGCCTGCTGGATCTCGGCCGCATCACGCGCCTTCTGTGCCTCGCGCTCCAGACGCTCGCGTTCCGACAGCGACCGGTTGGCGTCCGCTTCGCTTTCGAGACGGGCACGTTCGACGGCGTTGGCCTTGAACACGCCGACAGCGGCGGCCATCGAGCCGATCTGGTCGGTGCGGTCCTCACCCGGGATTTCGACGTTGTGGTTGCCCGAAGCGAGCTTTTCCATGGCGCCGGTCATGTCTGTGACCGGACGGATGACCAGGCGGTTGAGGAAGGTCGCGAGGAAGACCAGCATGACGCCGACGGCCAGAATGGTGGCGATGGTGGCGGCAATGCGGAACTGGTCGATTGCCGAGTAAGCAGCATCAGCATCGATGACGAAGCCGACATACCACTCGACCGAAGGAAGACCCTGCACCGGAACGAAGCTCACCAGCATCGGCTTGCCACCGAGCTCGGTGTTCATGATGCCGGTGCCGATCGTCGGGGTATCGACCGGGAAGGCGTCGGCCAGCGACTTGGTGACGAGCTTGGCATCGGGGTGGACGAGGATCTGGCCGTCCTTGCTGGCGAGGAAGGCAAATCCTTCGCCGCCGACATCGACGCCCTTGATCATCGAGACCAGCGTGTCGAGCGAGAAGTCGCTGGCGGCAACGCCATAGAGCTTGCCGTCACGCTTGACCGGAACGGCGGCGCTGATGATCAGCGCGCCGCTGGAGGCGTCGACATAGGGTTCAGTCAGCACGCGGGCGTCGGCCTTGACGGCCTGCTGGTACCAGGGGCGCTGGCGCGGGTCGTAGCCGGCCGGCATCGGATTATCAGGCCAGGTGATGAACTTGCCGGCCTCGTTGCCGACATAGGTCGACATGAACTCGCTGGTCAGAACGTCGTTTTTCAGGATCGGCTGGATGGCGCTGTCGTCTGCGACGTTGCCGGTGGCATCACCCACCATCGCCGTCAGCGTGACGCGGCCGTTCAGCCACTTGGCGACACTCTGGGCGGCCTGCGTGCCGGAGGACGCGATGTTTTCCTCGACGGCCTTGGTGGTGGTGCCACGCTGCAGCGTGTCGATATAGACGGAAAAGCCGGCAAAGGCGCCGACGACGACACAGGACGCGGCAACGAGAATGCGCGTCATGAGGTTCGATCGCTTGGACAAGATGGGCTCCCAATGGGTGCCGGCGGCGACCGCCGGACATGAGCTCGTGATGATTTTCGCGCAGCATCCTTCGCCCGTCAGGGTGACGGCGCGCAGGGGCTCACGGAAAACGTTGAACATGCCAGAAGGCGGAAACAGCCATGCTTCATGCGGCTGGGACCATCCCTGAAAAGAGGATAGGCCTATCGCGCAGGACGCTAGCGATCGCTATTTAAGAAGCGATTAAAATTGACTTATGCAAGTTCGTGATGCCGGCGGCAACGCGATCTTTACCGTCGGGTGGCTAAGACCTTGCCCCCGAATGCAAAAACGGGTGCCTAGAGGGCACCCGAAATGTTTGCGAAAGCCTTGCCTGCCGCAGCAACGACTATCGACGCATGAAGGCTTCGAAGGCGGCGCGCGCCTCGGCGCTCTTCAGTTGCGCTGCGAAATGTTTCGCTTCCTCGTCGATCCTTGCAAGCACATCGCTGCGGTCGCCGCGCACGAGATCGCGGGCGATGCGCAGCGCTTCCGGCGGCTTCTTGGCAAGACGGGCGGCGAGCGCCAGTGTCTCGTTCTCGACCGTATCCTGAGCGACGATCTTCCAGATCAGCCCCGCGTCCAACGCGCCCTTCGCATCGAGCGGTTCGCCGGCGGCGAGCAGCGCGAAGGCGCGCTGATGGCCCATGATGCGTGGCGCGATCAGGCTCGAGGCGGCCTCCGGCACCAGTGCCAGATCGACGAAGGGCGTCTTGAACAGCGAGCGCTCGGAGGAAATGGTCAGGTCGCAATGGAGATGAATGGTCGTGCCGATGCCGATCGCCAGGCCGTCGACGCCCGAGACGACGGGCTTGGTCGCGGTTGCGAGCGCCTTCAGGAATTCGATCACCTCCGTGCCCATCGAGCCGCCCATGGCGAAGGCGAGGAAATCGGCCATGTCGTTGCCGGCGGAAAAGCAGCCGTCGGTGCCGAGAAAGGCTGTCGCGCGCACGGCCGGATCGCTTGAGGCAACCGTCAGCGCATTGGTCATCTTCGCGTACATGTCGCGGGTGATGGCGTTCTTCTTTTCCGGCCGGTTGAAGCGGATCACCTGGACGCCAGGATAGGCTTCCGGCCGTTCGATGAGCACGTGGTCGGTCATGGATGTTCCTCTCAAGCCAGAACGGCGCGGGCCACAGCCAGGCTGTCGGCACCGTTGACGACGCGATCCTTCAGGGCGGCGGTTTCCGCCAGAAGGTTTTCCGCGGTGAAGCGGCAGAGCGCGATGCGCTGACCTTCCTTGCCATCGGTGACTTCGGCGAGCCCGCCCTTGGCGAGATAGGCGCCGGTCAGCGCCAGGCCGAACAGGCGTTGGTAGGCGGTGGCGCCAGCGAGCGCCTCGGCCAGCTTGCCGCCGGCGACGGCTGCGATCAGCCACTCGGTGGCGGCAGCGAGATCGTCAAGCGAAGCGTCGAGCCGGGCGGCGGTTTCTCCGAAACCGTCGCGATTGGAGCTGCGCACCGCGGCAGCGATCTCGCGCAGTTCGGCGATGAAGCCACGCACATGGTCGCCATCGGAGAGCGGCAGCTTGCGGGTGACGAGGTCGATCGCCTGGATGCCGTTGGTGCCTTCGTAGATCGGGGCGATGCGGGCGTCGCGCAGGTAACGGGCGGCACCGGTTTCCTCGATGAAGCCCATGCCGCCATGCACCTGGATGCCCATTGATGCGACATCGACGCCGGCGTCGGTCGAGAAGGATTTCGCGATCGGCGTCAGCAGGCTGGAGCGCTCCTGCCAGTATTTTGCTTTTTCGCCTTCGCTCGCATGCGCCATGTCGACGGCGTGGGCACAGGCATAGGAGATCGCGCGCGAGCCCTGCGTCAGCGCCTTCATCGTCAGCAGCGTGCGGGCGACATCCGGGTGCTCGATGATCGGGCTCATGCCCTGCCCTGTCCAGCCGGGCGCCTTGCCCTGGGTGCGTTCCTTGGCAAAGGCGATCGCCTTCTGGGTTGCGGCATCGGCAATGGCGACGCCCTGCATGCCGACGGCAAGGCGCGCGTTGTTCATCATCGTGAACATGCAGGCAAGTCCGCGGTTTTCCTCACCGATCAGATAGCCGATCGCCCCCTTCTCGGTGCCGTACTTTCCGTCGCCATAGATCATCGTGCAGGTCGGCGACCCGTGGATGCCGAGCTTGTGTTCGAGCGAATGGCAGAAGAGGTCGTTGCGCTCGCCGAGCGAACCATCCGCGTTAACCAGGAATTTCGGCACCAGGAAGAGCGAGATACCGCGGGTGCCTGCCGGCGCTTCGGGAAGCCGTGCCAGCACCAGATGAATGATGTTGTCGGTGAAGTCGTGTTCACCCCAGGTGATGAAGATCTTCTGGCCGAAAATGCGATAGACACCATCGCCAGCGCGTTCGGCACGAGTCTTCAAAACGCCGAGGTCGGAGCCGGCATGCGGTTCCGTCAGGTTCATCGTGCCGGTCCATTCGCCCGACACCATCTTCGACAGATAGGTGGCCTTCAGCGCCTCCGAGCCGTGCTTTTCCAGTGCTTCGACCGCACCCATGGTCAGCGTCGGCCCAAGCGCGAAGGCCATGGAGCCGGCGTTCCACATTTCCATGGCAGCGACATGCAGCATATGAGGCAGGTTCTGGCCGCCGAATTCCTCCGGTGCCGTCAGCCCGTTCCAGCCGCCGCCGATCCAGTTGTGGTAGAGATCGCGCCAGCCGTCAGGTGTGCGAACCTTGCCGTCGACCAGGCGCGAGCCCTGCTTGTCGCCGACATCGCCGAGCGGTGCGACCTCATCGGTCGCAAACCGGCCGGCTTCCGACAGGATGGCATCGACCAGGTCCTCGCCGAGGTCGCCAAGCGCGCCGGACTCGAGCGCATCGCCCATGCCTGCCACGTGCTTCAGCGTGAACGCGATCTCGTCGACGGGTGCCTTGTACATGATGATCCTCCCAGAATAGCCAGGTCGCGTGAGCCGCGCGTCCTCGTTGCGGCGAACACTATTGATTTTTACGTAAACGTCAACGTCAATCCCGTGACCTCTCCTGAACGGGACGCGGCACGGGCCTGTAACAAAACTGTCATCAACGGGGCATAGAAGCCAAGGCGTAAGGCCCCTGCCAAGGCGTTCAGATGAACCTGATTTCCCCCGAAATACCCGGCATCGTCTGGGCCTATCGTTTTCTGCCAGGCGAAAGCCGCTGCCAGCGCATAGCAACCGACGCCTCGATCGACAGCCTTTCTGCGGGCGAAGGATGGGTGTGGGTTCATCTGGCGCTTTCCGATGCGCGAACGCCCGCTCTCATCGAGCGGATCGGCAACCTGCCGCCGCTCGCGGTCTCAACGCTGACGAGCCATGACACGCAGGCGGCAATTACCGTTTCCGACGATATCGTACACGGCACGCTCGTCGATTTCGAGCGCACCTTCGACGCGGTGACCAAGACGATCGGCTGGCTGCATTTCGCTGTCAGCGACCGGATCATCATTACCACCCGGCTGCACCCCTTGCGCAGCATCGACCGCGTGAAGGCGGCGGTGGAAAAGAGCACAAAGTGCGCACGCCCGATCGACCTCTTCGAGATGATCGTGATCGAGTTCCAGCGCACGTTGATCTCGCTGGTCCTCGAACTGACCGAAGATCTGAACGTCATCGAAGATCATGTCTACGGCGAGGCCGGGCATCGCCAGCAGCCGGGCCTGGCACCACTGCGCCGCACGGTCGTTCGGCTTCACCGGCATCTGCGCACGATCCTTGCCCTGCTCCGGCGTGCTGCAGCCTCGGACGAAGACGAAGTGCCACCCGGTTTCATCGATGCCGCCGAGCGGCTGTCGGACCGGCTGGAAGCGGTCGACCGCGACGTCTTCGCGTTGCAGGAACGGGCGCGTCTGCTGCACGAGGAGATCGATAGCAAGATCTCGTCCGAGACCAACCGACACCTCTACATCCTGTCGCTGATGACCGCCTTCCTGCTGCCGCCGACGCTGGTTACCGGCTTCTTCGGCATGAACACCGGAGCGCTGCCGTTCGCGGAGGGGACCGGCACGCTCTATGCGGCGCTGTTCATCGGGCTTTCCATGGGACTTGCCTGGTGGATCCTGAAGCGGATCGGCATCCTTTAAACCCATGGAAAGGGCCGGAAGCGGATGCTCCCGGCCCTTTTCGGCCTTTAGCTATAAGGCGAATAGCACTGCTGGCGCGGGCCGCCATAGGGCTGATAAGTGTTGTCGTAGGCCCGATAGGACCGGTAGCGATTGGCGCACCACTGCACGTGACGGCTGCCGTAGACGGGAGCCGGACGCGTGTATCGCGGCGGTTGGGCGATAGCCCCGCCGATGATCACACCGGCGCCGAAGGCGGCCATGGGGTACCACCAGCCATTGTAATAGCGATAGCCCGGGCGGCGATAGTTATAGCCGCGATAGCCGTTATAGTAATAATAGCCGCCACGACGCTCCATGCCCGGCCGGCGATATTGCACATTCACCGCATCGCTCTGCCGCTCCACACGCGGAGGCGCCGGCATGAACGCCTGCGACGGCGTGGCCGATGTCACCAGCGCGGCTACGGACACCAGCGCGCACAGCCACCTCTTCGTTCCGGTCTTCAGAAAACTCTTCATAAAATCCCTCCATCACCGAAAAACACGCTTGAATGCGGTCCGGGCATTCCCGACCGCAACTGCCGTTCTGCATGATTTCACCGGGACCAAGTCGCGAGCCCGGGGACGCCCCCAGCCGGGAAATCCGAAATCGTAAAGCAACGCTTAAGCCACCGGTTTTGTTCCATCTTCCGCGCGCCCCCGACGAACCTGCCGGCAATTCAGACACGCGCATACGCGCAGCGGGGCAGAAATCCGTGCCACGCCTTCGTACTGTCTGCGCGAAGTGCGGGACCGTTCGATGCTTGCAACGTCATTATGTAAGTCAACGCTCATATACAGCCGTAGATCGGTATACATTCGCGTTTGCCCCGCTACAGTCCCGGGCAAGGGCTGGGATTTACGATACATTAACGATACAGTCGGCAATCTCAGAGAATGGCAAAGCGGTGTATCTCCACGACAGGGATGTTTCTGCGCCTCGCGACCCTCCTGGGTCTGGCTTTCGCGGCGGCGACCGCGCGCGCCGGTGAGCTGGAGCCCTGGAAGACCAAGTCCAACGCCATCATCGTCGATGCCTATGAGATGAACAGCATCGACTGGGAAACGATGCTTGGGGACAAGCGGATTTCCGGTTTCATTGCCAAGGCGTCCGACGGCCTGCCCGAGAGCTTCTCCTGCACCGGCGACCACAACGGCGACACCTTCAACCACTGCAAGACCATGTGGCGCAAATACGCCGTCAGCCGCGAGCTCTACCAGACGCGCCGGATGATCGCCCGTTCTCACGGGCTGCTGTGGGGTGCCTATCACCTTGCCCGCCCCGGCAACCCCGTGGACCAGGCAAACCATTTTCTCGACTACGCCGAGCCGCGTGACGACGAGGTGATGGTGCTCGACATCGAGGGCCTCGATCCGCAGAAATACATGTCGCTTGAGGACGCGGCCATCTTCGCCGGCCATATCAAGACCCGGACCGGGCGCTACCCGATCCTCTATACCAATCACGTCACCGCCAAATACATCGCCACCCACCGCGCCAAGCACCGGCTGCTGTCACGGTTGCCGCTCTGGTATGCGCGCTACAAGCCGGACATCCGCCAGGTCTTCCCGATGGGCAACTGGGACAGCTACGCGCTCTGGCAGTTTTCGTCAGGCATCAACTGCGGCAAGCGACGCTGCCCCTACCGCGTGCCGGGCACGCTCGACGACATCGACGTCAATGTCGCGGCCATGTCCCCGCTCGCCTTGAAGGCGAACTGGGCACAGGGCGCCCTGCTCCCCGAAAAGCCGCTGCCGCTGATCCTCATTGCGGAGGCCGAACAAGGCGCAGGTGCGCCCGCGTCTGCCCGTGCAAGTGTCACTTTCGAACCGGCACCGCTGCTCGTCAGCCGCGCCGAAGCGACGGGTGCTGCCGGCAGCGGCGTCGACATGATGGTGACCGGGTCGATCGATCTTGCGCGCCCGGAGCGCGCCTTGCACGTCGCAACCGCCGCCGATGACGTGACGCATCCCGAATGCACCGAAGCGATCGCCGGCACCGATAGCCTGAGGCTTGTCGCAGTCAAGCTGCCCATGTGCGGCGATACCCAATAGACCGCTTCGGAGCGCCCGATGCCGCTCTACCCTTTGAACGCGCTCAGGCCTCGATCTGCACGTCCCCGAGCGGTCGCGAGCAGCAGGCAAGGATGTAGCCCTCGTCGATCTCGTCGTCGAGAATGCCGCCATTGTGGTTCATCTCGACGTCTCCGGCGACCTTCATGACGCGGCATGTCCCGCAGATGCCGCCTTCGCAGGCGGCACCGATGCGCACGCCGTTGGCGCGAGCCGCCTGCAGGATCGTCTGGCCGGGCTTGGCCTCAATCTCCTTGCCGCTCATGGTGAAGGCTATCTTGGCGCTCGATGCTTCCGCGTCGCCCGCTGTACCGGCACGCACGGCGATCTCTTCCGCAGCCGGCGCCGCTGCCGGTTGGAAGCTTTCCTCGTGATAACGGCTCATGTCGAAGCCTGCGGACTTCAACATTTCGCGCACGCCGCGCATGAACGGTTCCGGGCCGCAGCAGAAGACCGTGCGCTCCATGAAATCCGGCGCAAGCAGCGGCAGCTTGGCGCCGTCGATGCGGCCACGCAGGCCATGCCAGCCGTGGCGAGCCTCGTGTCCCTCGACGATAAAGCCGAGGTTCAGCCCGGACATCTGCGTGGCGAGCACCTCCAGCTCTGAACGGAACAACAGATCCTCCGGCCGGCGGGCGCAGGAGATGAAGGTGACATCGGTTTCCGGCACGCAGTCCGCCATCCAGCGCGTCATCGACATCATCGGGGTGATGCCGGAGCCGGCGGAGATGAACAGATACCTGTCGCCGGGGTGGCGGACGAAGCTGAAATCGCCGAGCGGGCCGAAGGCGCGGAGCGTCATCCCCGGCTTCAGGTGATCGAACATCCAGCGCGTGCCGATGCTGTCGGCCTGCGCCTTCACCGTCACGGCGATCGAGAGCGGTCGCGACGGCGTCGATGACAGCGTGTAGGTGCGCATGACCGGTTCGTCGGCCACCGGCAGTTCGAGCGTGACGAACTGGCCTGGCAGATAGCGGAACCAGGCCGGCTTTTCCGCGCGGAAGGTGAAGGTCATGACATCGGCGGTCTCGACGACAGCCGATGTGCATTCGAGCAGCTGCTGCCGGTCGATCCAGACATGCAGCGCATCGAAGTGGTGGAAGGAGGATGCCATCTGCATGTCAGGCGACCCTTGAAAGCGGAGCCGCATCGCCCTGCAGGCGTTGCTCCATGAATTTGCAGTACCACTCGACAAACTGCATCACGCCGCCTTCATGGTCCGGCGAATAGGGGCCGGGCTGATAGGCTGGCGAGCGGATGCCGAAAGCGTTTTCCTCGACGATCTGGCGATCCTGGTCGTTGGTCTCGGTCCAGACATGCGTCAGGTCTTCAAGGTTGTAATCGACGCCTTCGACCGCGTCCTTGTTGACCAGCCACTTCGTCGTCACCTGCGTCAGCTCCGGGCCGAGCGGCAGCACGCGGAAGGTGATGGCGTGATCGGCCAGCACGTGGTTCCAGGTGGTCGGGTAATGGAACATCAAAAGCGTGCCGATCTGCTTCTGGTGAACATCGGCCGACAGAGCCCGCCGGACGGCACGCGCCCCCGACATCGTGTAGCTTTCGGCGTCGTCGACGAGCGGCATGCGGGCGGCGCGGAACTGGCCAGTCGGCGACATCTTGAATTCGCTCGGCAGGCCCTCGGCCTCGCATTTCGCCCAATGGGCGGCGATGACAGGATCGTCCTTGGCGCCCTGCACGCCGGTCGCCGTCGGTGCCTCCGGATAGGTGCGGCAGAGTTCCGGGTGGTTGGCGGCGCAGTGGTAGCATTCCCGGTTGTTTTCCCAGACGAGCTTCCAGTTGCCCTTTTCGACGATCGTGCTTTCGAAGGCGACCTTGGTCTCGCCGAGACGATGCGGCGCGAGATAGGGCAGAGCCAGTTCGCGGAATGCCGTGAAATCCATCGGCTTTTCCGACAGATTGATGAAGATGTAGCCGCCGACCGTTTCGCAGTGGATCGGCTTCAGGCTGTGGGCTGCCTTGTCGAAATCTTCGCCCATCTGACGCGCAAAGAGCAGCGAGCCGTCGAGCTCGTAGGTCCACTGGTGATAGGGACAGACAAGCTTTGCCGACGAACCCTTGTGTTGGGTGCAGACGCGCGAACCGCGGTGGCGGCAGGAATTGTGCAGCGCCCGGATGGTGCCCTGGCGATCACGGGTGATGACAACGGGATAGTCGCCGACCTGGACGGTGAAGTAGTTGCCCGCGCGCGGGATCTCGCAGTCGTGGCCGATGAACAGCCAGTCCCGGTACCAGATGTTTTCCAGATCCTGCCGGTAGTAATCGGGATCGATGTAGAAAGCCCGATCGAGGCTATAGCCGTCTCGCTTGCCCTTCAGCTTGCGAAGCATATCGTTCCTGGTGTCCATATCCTGTCCTCATGCGCCATGTTTCGGAGAGGCAGGACAGGAACCCGCACAGGCGCACGCCCATGCGTTCGAGGCTCCGATCCGGCTGCCCGCCGCAACCCGTTACGGTTATGTCTGTCAAGGCTGGTTTCCGGGCTCAGGAGCTGTCCTTTCGGACCTGCCCGGCGCCTTCCCGGACGAACCCGTCCAGTGGCCTTTTGCCGAGGCTTTCGCTCCACCACCGTTGCGGGGGCAGCGCCGGGATTTGACCGGCTTCCCAATTCTCCGCCCCTCCCTTGAAAGGCGGCACCTTGAGTAGGAATATCTAAGCGTGGAAGCCCCCTCCGCAGCTGCCGGATAGCGACATCCAATTCCAGAATGACGACACGGCCGAAAGCGGCATTCACAAGACGCCTCGTCATTTTTTCATATAGGAAACATATAGATAGCTTATAACATGGGCATTTGCCGACTTTTGCGCCCGACAGGGCGCGGATGTGAAAGCACTTCGCCCGTTTGCGACATGCCCGCCAGCGCGAGGCGGTCTTCGGCCGACGCCGGGCTGAAATCTTTCCTTAACCATGAATCGCTAGCCTTGCCGGCGGACGAGAGGTCCGGCAGGCAGGCAGATAAGCGCGCTGACGATCATGGCAAACTTCAAATATTTCGACGCGGCGGCCGAGAAGCCGCCAGCAATCATGCCGAAAGCGGCAGTTCACACCGAATTTCTGCGCACCGGCCGGATCAACCGGCGGCAATGGATGCCGAGCGAACGGCGCTACTTGAGCTATGAGGAGGTCGCGGACAGGACGGGCAAGAAGCTCACGACCGCCGGCGACACCACGCACAAGCGGATCAACGGTTTCCACACGTCGATCCAGTTTCCGAAAATGATCTTCCACCGCACACTCGTCGGCCGGCCGCACCTTGGCTATTGTCACGTGACGGCGGCGCGAACGCCCGTTTCCCCCTCCAAGGACATCACCTGGTCCTTCTATTTCGCCAACTTCTTCTGCGACCTCGGCAATGAAACGCATTTCTTCGACCGCATCCGGAGCGACTATGCGCGGATGTATTTTGCCGTCGCCATCGAGCCGGACAGCGAAGGTGGTCAGATGGTCATCAACCGCACAGTCCGCGACAATGGGCTGCTCTTTCGCACCGACGACCCCAAGGTTGCGCTGAAGAACGTTTTGATGCTGGGCGCCCGCGACGATGCGCTGCGCCGCATCATTCGCAGCCTTTGACCCGGAAGCCCGTCGCCGCAAAGAAAATCGTTCTGTTTTCCCGTCGCGTCCGTTAAGGAAGCGACGGAAAGGAACCGGCATGGCTGACATCATCGACACGGCGAAGGAACCGGAGCGCGCGATCGAGCGCGCCTGCACCGTTCTTGCCGAAGGCGAACCGGTCGCGATCCCCACGGAAACCGTCTACGGGCTGGCGGCGGATGCGACCAATCCGGATGCGATCAGCCGAATTTACGAGATGAAGGGGCGCCCCCGCTTCAATCCGCTGATCTCGCATGTCAGCGACATGGCGATGGCCGAGGCCCATGTCAGTTTCGACCCGGTTTCCCGGCGGCTGGCGGAGGCCTTCTGGCCTGGCCCGTTGACGCTGATCCTGCCGCAACGCGCCGACAGCACCGTTCACGCGCTGGCGTCCGCCGGCCTCGACACACTTGGCGTGCGCATGCCTGACGGCTTTTCGCGCCGGGTGATTGCCCGTTTCGGGCGGCCGCTGGCAGCCCCGAGCGCCAACACCTCGGGCAAGATCAGCCCAACGAGCGCCGCTCATGTCGATGCCGATCTCGGGGGCAAGCTGAAGCTGATCCTGGACGCCGGCCCCGCCGAGATCGGGCTTGAATCGACGATCATCAAGGTCGACGGCGAGGCCATCCGGCTGCTGCGCCCGGGCGGCCTGGACGCGGCCGAGATCGAGCGCCTGCTCGATCGCCCGGTCGAGCGGCCGGAGACGGCGGGCGCGACAATCGAAGCGCCGGGCATGCTTGCCTCTCATTACGCTCCCGGCGCCGCCGTCCGGCTTGACGCCGTCGATGTGCGCCCGGAAGAAGCGCTGGTCCGCTTCGGCGGAGACCGGATCGCCGGCGAGGAGCAGGCGACGATTGTTCTCGACCTCAGCCCGAGCGGCAACCTTAGGGAAGCGGCGGCCAATCTCTTCGACTACATGAAGCGGGCGGATGCGAGCGGCGCTCGGACCATCGCCTTCGGGCCGATCCCATCCGGCGGATTGGGAGAAGCGATCATCGATCGGCTGCAACGAGCGGCCGCGCCGCGAGAATAAGCAGGAAGGCAGGCCCATGACCGCGTCCATGACCACGCTCCCCTCTCCCGAACTCATCGCCTCCTTCGTCGAGATCGTCGGCAGCGCCAACGCGCTGACGGCAGAAGCCGACAAGGCCCGCTATCTCGTCGAATCCCGCGGGCTCTATCGCGGGACCACGCCCTTGGTGCTTCGACCCGGCTCGGTCGACGAGGTCTCGCGGATCATGAAACTCGCCAGCGCCACTCGCACGGCGATCGTGCCACAGGGCGGAAACACCGGTCACGTGGCCGGACAGATCCCGCGCGAAGGCAAGGCGGATATCGTGCTTTCGCTCGAACGGCTGAACCGCATCCGCGATATCGATCCGGTCGGCAATGTCATCGTCACGGATGCCGGCTGCATTCTTGCGGACATCCAGAAGGCGGCAGACGATCACGACCGGCTATTCCCGCTGTCTCTCGGCTCGGAAGGCTCCGCACGGATCGGCGGCAACCTCTCCACCAATGCCGGCGGCACCGCCGTGCTTGCCTACGGCAACATGCGCCAGCTCTGCCTCGGCCTCGAAGTGGTGCTACCGACCGGCGAGATCTGGGACGGACTGCGGCGGCTGAAGAAGGACAATACCGGCTACGACCTTCGCGATCTCTTCATCGGCGCGGAGGGCACGCTCGGGGTCATCACCGGCGCGGTGCTCAAGCTGTTCCCCAAGCCGCTCGGGCACCAGGTGGCCTTCGCCGGCGTTGGCAGCGTCGAGCATGCGCTCGCGCTCTTTGAAAAGGCGTCCAGCCTGTGCGGGCCGGCGCTCACCGGTTTCGAACTGATGCCCCGTCTGGGCGTCGAGTTTACCACCAGACACATCGCCGGCGTTCGCGACCCGATGGACACCGTGCATCCCTGGTATGTGCTGATCGATATCTCCACGTCCGATTCCGCCGAGAGCGCCGGGCGGATGGTGCAGGACCTCATGGAACGGGGCCTTGCCGACGGCCTTGTCGAAAACGCGGTGATCGCCGCCAACGAAACCCAGGGCAAGGCGCTCTGGCACATGCGCGAGAGCATGTCGCCGGCACAGAAACCCGAGGGCGGCTCGATCAAGCACGACGTCTCCGTGCCTGTGTCGAGCATCCCCGCTTTCATGAAAGAGGCGGACGCCGCCGTGATGAAGGCGATCCCCGGCGCGCGCATCTGCTCCTTCGGCCACATGGGCGACGGCAATATTCATTACAACATCTCGCAGCCGATCGGCGCCGACAAACAGGCCTTCCTTGACCGCTGGCGCGAAATCAACGCGATCGTGCATGGCATCGTCTTGACGTATAACGGCTCGATCTCGGCCGAACATGGGATCGGCCAATTGAAGCGCGACGAACTCGCCGAGGTTCGTGCGCCGATCGAGATCGCGCTGATGCAGCGGATCAAACACGCGTTCGACCCGTCGGGCATCATGAACCCGGACAAAGTGCTGCGCGCGGACTAACCGCTTGTTTTCACCCGCAGCGTGGCGGATCGAGGGGCGCTTTAGCGCCCGCCCGCTCGCAATTGCGAGAGAGACAGAAGCGTTTCGGCACTGACACCACCACCGCCCCCGCCCGTTAGGATCGCAAGCCCCGCCGAGACGTCCTGGTTGTTTGCGACATCATAGAGCGCCGTGAAACGCTGCAAGAGCTTTTCGAGCTTTTCGGGATCCTGCATATCCTTGATGTTGACGGCGCGCTCGAGATAGGCGGCCTGCGCGTCGATCTTGGCGTTCTGCAGCCCCTCGGGCATACTGTAGGCTGTCTTGATCACTTCAAACAGCGCGCGATCGGCGAGGATGTCGTAGGCCGTATTGATTTCCTTGGCCTTGCGTTTGAAGTAGAGCGCCAGACGAATGCCGCCGTTATCGGCGCCTTCGGTCTCTTCGAGCGACTGATTGAGGAACAGGTCAGCCGTGGTCACGAGACCGCGCCGCGTCTGAATCTGGCCGGCTTCGCCCCGGACGATCTTGCCGTCCTTGTCAAAATTGAATGACGAGACGATTTCGCGGTACTTCAACCCGTTCGGGTCGGTGTTGATGAAGCTCTTGGGGTCGTTGAGGTCCGACGTGAACATATCCCTGAGATAGTCCGTCTTGACCGTCTTAGGATCGATGCCAGAACCGACAAGGACGAAATTGACCAGCCGCTCGTTCTTCAGGAAAGCGTCCAGCGTCTCGGTCTTTTCGATCTCGGCTGCGTAGTACTTCGCTTCCGCCTGCGCCTTTTCCTTTGCGACCTTCTTTTCTTCGTCCGTGCCGAAACGCGACATGGCGATGACGTAGGACTTGGCGGTGTTCATGATATCGGCCTGGCCCTGCGCCAGCTTCGGCGCGCCAAGTGTTCCGTCGGGTTTGAAGTTGAATGCCTTGACGAGGTTGACGTAGCGCTCGTCGCGCAACGTGTTGGCGTAGCTCTTCGGATCGTTGAGGTCGCTGGTCAGGATCCGTTTCAGCGTTCGCGTGCTTATGTCCTCGTTTTCGAGCCCGAAGGCACGCAGAGTGAACTTGGTCATGGCACTATTCTTGAGCAATTCGTCAACCGAGGTCATCGAGTTGACCAGGCTCTTGAAGCTCTTCACCTGGGCTTCGTCCTCGGCGTCGCCCTTGTCGTTGTAGCGCACCATGTAGCCGTCGGACGTCTTCTTCATCTGCTCGGCGTCCTGAGCAGTCTTACCGGACTGCAGCGTGCCGTCAGTCTTGAAGTTGAAGGCAGCGTGCAAGGCTTTGAAGGCGGCGTTGTATTCGCCGCCCTGCGTGTTGACGTAGCTGGCCGGATCGTTGATGTCGCTGGTGAGGATGTTTTCGATGGTCGCTCGAACCGTCTTCGTCGGCGACAGACCGAAAGCCGTCACAAGATAGTTGAACAACCGGGTGTCGTTGACCAGGTCCGAGACAGTGGTGATGCTGCCGATTTTCTGTTCGTAGTACTCTTTGTTGAGAAGCGCTCCGGCGCCGGTCAGGCGATCTGAGCCAAGCGGCGTCGTCCCGGGCCGCTTGAACACATAGGCATCGTTGAGCATCTTCTTCTTTTCATCACTGATCGCCTTCTGGCCAGAAGGCACGCTGCCGTCAGTGTTGAAATTGAAGGTCTCTGCCATCTTGATGTAGGTTTCGAGCCTGCTGATGCGCGGACCGAGCGTCTCTAGTTCCAGTTTGAGCGACGCCATCAGCGCCGGTGCCTGGTCGCGTGGCGGCAGCCTGGCGTCGAGGTCGGTCACGATTGCGTTCTGCGCGTCAATTTTCGCCTGGATGGCCGGCTTGTCGGCGGCAGGTGCTGCCGCCAGCTGGGCGTTGAGGGTGTCGATCTCCTGCAGAGCGGTGATCCGAGATCCGAGATCCGTCCGTAACTTCGACGCTTCGTCCATTCTCGACACGGCGGCCAGCCGGCTCGCGATAAGATCAGCCGGCTCGCTCGTCAGCGCGTCCCGAACCTCCGTATAATTGAACGTCTTCGGGTTTAGATCGAACACCAGAAAGGCAAACGAGCGCAGCTTTTCGTTGCCTAGGAATTCGTCGACATTGGTGACGAGGTCCATAGCCGCGCCAAAATAAGCCATTTCCCCACGCATCACCGTGTCGAGGTTGTTGATGCGATTGTTGTAGAGGCCGATCAGCGCATCCTGCTGTGCACTGGTTTGGGCCACCGGCTTTGACGAACTGAAGCTGAAAGCCTGCGCGAAATTGCGGTAGCGTTCATCGTTGAGACGATTGGCGAAGCTGTTGTCGTCCGACAGGTCGCTTTCCAGAACCTTGCGCATGAAGGCTTTGGCATAGGTCATGTCCTCAAGACCATGCGCCTTCATCGCGTAAGAGTAGAGTCGGTAGTCGTCGAGAAACTCCTCGACAGTTTTCACCTTGCCGATGTTCTCCTTATAATACTCGGCCTCGCGCGCGATCTGTGGCTGCTGAGCGACCCGGTTGAGGCTGCTCCTCATGTCACGCGTGATGCGGCTGAAGTCGAGATAGGTCGATACCATGTCTGGCGCCCCGGAGTACGTGGGGAAGGGTCGACCGATCCCCGAAACAGAATTCTGACGCGCTATGATTGCAGGACTGGCTTGTGCGTGGCTTTTGGCCGGCCGTCTCGGTTTGCCCAAGCTGTGTCCGGTTCGGAACAAAGCTGTCGCGCGCGTTGACGAAACGGAAACCCTGGCAGGTCGGCTTTTGCTAACCATCGAAAAACGCAAAGTTTTCTTAACCGCGATTTTTAAGCCGTTCGGAAAGGGGGCCGCCTATTCTCCTGCCCATAGAGGACGAAAAAGTCCCGACGAGAAGACCGGATACCGGCTCTCAAGGAAAACAAGGGCGATTGAAATGCGCAACACACTCTCTCAACCCGCATGGGTCGAAAACACGCTCCGTCTTGATCCGAAGCGCTTTCCGCAACAGGCAAGCTACGCTTTGCGCGATCACACGGGTAATGTCACGATCAGCCTGGACGAGCGTGGCGCAGTTCTGCGCAAGGTGCTACCATCGAGCGGCCTGCCGCTTTCGATCGCACTGCCGGCGCGGGCATTCAAAGGGGTCGCGGCTCGCGCGATCGATCACGGCGACGGAGACGTGACAGTGACGCTGGAACTTCATCACGACGACCCGGACCTCTGTGTCCCGCTGCTCGTCGCACACGACCTGTCCGACATCGCGGCCGACTGGCGCGCCTGGGCAGAAGCATACCGCATTCCGATGCTGATGGTGGAAGCCGACGGCGTGGCAAGGCCGCTCGAGGAGCACCTCGGCGACGTGCGCACGGCACCCGTCAAGCCGCGGCGTCGCCATTCCTTCTTTGCAGAGCGTCGGCCGCGCTTCCTCGTGCGCCGTTCCACCGGCACGCTTGGCGTTCACATGAAGATCGACGGGCGCGAGATCATCGCCCGAAGCTAATTCCAAAAGCTTGCCTCCAGTGCGACAGCCGGCCGTTCCCTGCGGTCGGCTGTCGTCGTTTGACCGGGGGCAGGAGAAACGGGCGGCGGCGCACCATTGCCTTGAATTTGCTGACTTGTTCCCGTGGAAACAGCCCGACCGCCTTCTTCGTGCCATATCGGCTCCATAGCCATTGTCACGAAAGAGGGAGAAACCCGATGCGCAAGCACATCGCCAAAGCCGTTGCCGCCTTCCTGGCCACCTTCCGTGCGCGGCACGAGGCAAAGAAGCGGAAAGCTGCACGCGAAATCAGCTGGGCGTGAGACCATACGCCCGCTATCGAGCGGGTCAGAAACGCATGAAGACGATCCTCCGCCGCAACGGAGGATTTTTCATATCAGGCGCACGATGAGCGCCAGCACCAGCCCGGCAAAGACGATCAGCCCGACGATCCCATTGAACTTGAACAGCGCCAGGCACTGCGACGCGTCGTGAATGTTCAGGACCAGGATCTGATAGGTCAGCATCGCGGCGGCGATCAAGAGACCGACATAGGCAATGACACCGGCACCGGCCGCGACGAACGACAGGAAGATGAGCAGCGTCGCGATACCGTAGAGACCGATCAGCCATGGCCGCGGATTATCCCCGAACCGCCTGGCCGTCGACCGCACGCCGATCAGTTCGTCGTCCTCTTTGTCCTGATAGGCATAGATCGTGTCGTAGCCGATCGTCCAGGCAACGGCCGCGCCGTAAAGCAGAACGGGGGCCAGCGACAGCGCGCCGAACTCTGCGGCCCAGCCCATCAATGCGCCCCAGGAAAAGGCCAGTCCCAGGAAGAACTGCGGCCAGTCGGTGAACCGCTTGGCAAAAGGATAGATTGCGACGATTGCCAGCGACAGGATGCCGAGCACGATCGAGAAGGTGTTGAACTGCAAGAGCACGACAAGGCCGACAAGCGCCTGCAGCACCATGAACACCTTCGCCTGCAGGCGTGACACCCGTCCCGACGGCAGCGGCCGCGAACGCGTTCGGGCAACTTCCATGTCGATGTCGTGATCAACGATGTCGTTGTAGGTGCAGCCGGCACCGCGCATGGCGATGGCGCCGGCGGTAAACAGGAAACAATGAAACAGGAAGCGGCCGAGCGAGAACTGGTCAGTGCCTGCAGCCGCGCCTGCGGCCAGGGCCACCGACCAGAGGCAGGGCAACAGCAACAGTTGCCAGCCGATCGGCCGATCCCAGCGCGCAAGCTGCGCATAGGGCCAGAGCGCGCGCGGCAGCACCCGATAAACCCAGTTGTTGGACGGCGCGTCGTGAACGCGCCCGGAATCGGCAGGGATTGTGTTCATGTCCCTGTTTGACGCCGCCGGCCCGGCCGGTCAAGCGGCGAGATCGCCGCAGACCTTGCGGGCCAAGGCCGAAATCACGGCAGGGTGAAATCGAACCGGTAGGTCGCCGACAGACCGACCAGGACCTGGTTGCGGCTGCCGCGCTCGCGCACGAGGCTGGAATCTGCGGCCGGGCCAAGCAGGCGCTTGTATTCGGCGTAGGCGCTCGTTTCGAGCTTTTCCGTCGCCTGCCAGGTGATCGCCGCACCGACACCGGCCGAGCCGACGCCGCCATGCGGGTTGTAGGTGCTGAGGCCCGATGCCGCAGCCTCGCGGTCGTTCACGCCGTAATAGGCGCTGTAGTAGCCGCTGGTGGCAGCGCTCAGGCGCGGGCCGCCGGAGATGCGGACATTGCTGCTGACATCGGTAAAGGCATCGGCTGCGACGTCGGCCACGACGCCGTGGTGACTGCGAATACCCTGGCGGACTTCGGCGCGCACCCGCAGCCAATCGGTCGGATAGACTTCCGCGAAGCCGCCGAGCTCGCCGCCGAACTTGACGGGGTCGAGACCGCTCAGGTCACGCGACGTGCCAGCATCGCGTTCAAAGATCAGCTTGCCGACGAGGCCGGCGCGCAGACTGCCCTGATCGACCAAGGCATAGGACATGTTGTCGTTGCGCGAGGAAAAGCGGACGGTGCTGCCGCTCTTGCCGAGCGAGATCAGTGGCGCGGCCTGGAACATGCGCTTGGAAGCGCCTTCATACTTCGGGGCATAAAAGCCGGTAGCCCCGACCTTCAAATACCAGTCGCCGGACCAGAAATACTGGCCATCTCCGGCCAAGGCGGCATTCGCCGACAACAAGAGGGTTCCAGACAGGAGAGCGAGAGAACGGATACGCAAGAAACAACTCCGGAAGAATCATTCGCCGGGGCGAAGTTGACGGTGCTGCCCGGCCGAGGGAGGGATGTGGCCAGGAACGACACGAGGGCGAGTTATTGTGCCCTCTTCCTACGATTCCGTTAACCAGGTCAATTCAGCCTTCGTTTCCCATGCGCGCTCCCCTGCCCCGTCAGGCGGTCACTGTCCGAGGTAGGTCTTGAGATAGGCGCTCGGCGGGCTGCCAAGCATGCGGCGGAACATCGTCGTAAACGCCGCAACGTTCTCGTATCCGGCATCAAGCGCGACATTGGTAATCGGCTCGCCATCGGCGAGATGGGGCAGCGAGGCAAAGATGCAGGCCTGTTGCCGCCAGGTGACGAAGCTCACCCCGGTCTCGTTGCGAAAAAGCCGCGTGAACGATCGCCGGCTGAGGCCCATCCGGTCTGCCCATTGGTCGATGCTCGCTGCTGCCGACGGCGCCTGCAGGAACTGGCGGCAAAGCGATGCGAGCTTCTCGTCGCGGGGGAACGGCAGGCCGAGCGGCCTCTCCTTCAGCCGGCCGATTTCCTCGAGCAGCAGGTCCGTGATCAGTTGCTCGCGCCGCTCGGTCATCGTCTCGTTTTCGATGCTGACGAGGGCATCGACGAGGCTGCCGGCCAAAGGGTTGATTTCCATGACCAAAGGGCGCTCGGCGCGCAGGAGATCCGGGGCAAAATAGATCGAGTGCATCCGCACGTCGCTGATCATCTCGGCCGAGTGCTCCATGCCGGCAGGAATGAGCAGGGCATGGCCAGGCGGCACCATCCACCGCCCGCGCTCGGTGCGCATCAGCACGACGCCGCCGCGTGCCCACCAGAGCTGCGTGCGGGTATGGCTGTGGAATGGCACCAGCAGACCCGCATTGTAATCGCGCCCGAGCGCCAGCACAGGCGCATTCCCCGTCTCGACCCAATCGAGATTGCGGAAATGGTCTTCGTCCGGCAGTTGCGGCAGAGGAAATCGGCGGATCGGCATTTGGCCCACTCACGAAAGAAATCGACCACATCACAAAAGCAGGCCAATCGCAACCCAAGTAGAGAATAGCCCACGCCGCGCACAACCTTTTCAGACGGCAGGGAAACTTCCATGTCATCAGTGACTTCGACCACGGGAATCACCCCGGAAAAAACGGCCTTCTCCGTCATCCTCGCCGTCAGCTTCTGCCACATGCTGAACGACATCATGCAATCGCTGCTGACAGCGCTCTATCCGCTGCTCAAGGCGAACTATTCGCTCGATTTCGTGCAGATCGGCCTGTTGACCTTCACCTTCCAGCTGACGGCATCGATGCTGCAGCCGGCCGTCGGCATCATCACAGACCGATGGGCGCTTCCCTACTCGTTGCCGCTTGCAATGCTGTCGACCTGCAGCGGCCTGATCCTGCTTGCCAATGCGCACGACTTCTGGGTGCTGCTGACCGCAGCCAGCCTGATCGGCGTCGGCTCGGCGATCTTCCATCCGGAATCCTCCCGTATCGCGCGGCTCGCCTCGGGCGGTCGCCATGGCCTGGCGCAATCGCTGTTCCAGGTGGGAGGCAATGCCGGCAGTGCCATGGGACCGCTGCTCGCCGCCTTCATCGTCATCCCCTTCGGCCAGGGCAGCCTCAGCTGGTTCTCGATCGTCGCGATCATCGGCTTCTTCGTGCTCTCCTGGGTCAGCACCTGGTATGTTCGCCATCGTCGCACGACCATGAGCCGGCCGGCACCGAGCCGCGCGCTCCCGCTGCCGAAGGGCCGGGTCGTCTGGGCCGTTGGGGTCCTCGTGCTCTTGACCGCCACGAAGAACGTCTACATGGCGAGCATCTCCAGCTATTTCACCTTCTTCGTCATTGAGAAATTCGGCGTCGAGGTGCAGCAGGCCCAGCTCATGCTGTTCCTGTTCCTGGGGGCGGCCGCAGCCGGAACGTTCCTTGGCGGGCCTATCGGCGACCGCTACGGCGCCCGCTTCGTCATCTGGTTCTCGATCCTCGGCGTCATCCCCTTCGCGCTGATGCTGCCCTATGCGAACCTCTTCTGGACCTGCGTGCTTTCCGTCATCATCGGCCTGATCTTCTCGTCGGCTTTTTCGGCGATCGTGGTCTTTGCCCAGGAGCTGGTGCCGGGCCGCGTCGGACTGATCGCCGGCGTCTTCTTCGGCTTCGCCTTCGGTTTCGGCGGCATGGGCGCGGCCGTCCTCGGCATCTTTGCCGACCGGCAGGGCATCGAGTTCGTCTATACCGTCTGCTCCTATCTGCCGCTGCTCGGCATCCTCACCATCCTGTTGCCGAGGCTGCCGGCGAGATAGTTGTTTCCGGCAGAATTTTCGAACCAAATGTCGACCGGGCGCCGCATGCGGCGCCCGGTTTTTCGTTGCCTCGACGAAGGACAAACAGAACCCCCACGCCAGTCGCAGCCCTACGTAATCATTCATCAATTTTTGCGCGCTACGGTCGTCTATCGGGGCTTGGCAGGGGTGAAACTATGCAGGGGCGAACGGCGATTTCCGCCTTTCTGGCGACGTTGCTTCTTGCGACGGCGACAAAGGCCGAGACGCTCAATCTCCTGATCTGGGAATCCTACATCGACCAGAAGATCCTCGACCGCTGGACGTCGATCACAGGCGTCGCGGTGCACCAGGTCTATTACGACAGCGGCGATACGCGCGACGAGGTGCTGGCCGATCCGAACAGTCGGGTGGATCTCGTGGTCACGGGCGAAAACAGCGCCGCTCTCTTTGGCCGCAAGGGCGTTCTCGAAAAGCTCGACGAGACCAACGTCGCATCGCTCAGGGACTATGACGAAAGCTGGCGCAAGCGCTGCGCTGGCAGCGGCCTGCCCTATCTCTGGGGCACGATGGGTATCCTTTACCGATCGGACGTCGTGTCCGAAGCGCCGACGTCCTGGCAGGACCTGATGCGTCCGGCACCGGCGCTCGCCAAGCATGTGGCCATGTACGACGACCACAACGAGGCCTTCGTCGCGCCGCTCATGCTGCTTGGCCAATCGATCAACACCAATGACAGCAACACGCTGAAAGACGCCTTCACGATGATGAAGGAACAGGCGCCCTCTGTCCTCACCTATGAGTACATCATCAGCTCGATCCAGAACCCTGCCGTCAGCCGGGACATCTACATGGCGCTCGGCTATAGCGGCGACCAGCATGTGCTGAACGAAAAGGCCGGCACTCCTGATGTCTGGCGCTATGTGGTTCCCAAGGAAGGCACGCTCTCCTGGCTCGACTGCATGTCGGTCGTCGCCAAATCCCCGAACAAGGACCGCGCACTGGCGCTGCTCGACTATCTCGGCTCACCCGGCAGCGCGGCGGCGAACGCGCAGGCGCTCAACATGCCGACGGCAAGCAAGGCGGCGTTTGCGCTTCTCCCAGAAGCCATGCGCTCGGACCCGGCAATCTACCCTTCGCCCGAGATCCTGGCCAAGAGCCAGTACCAACAGGAACTGTCCACAGAGTCGGTGCAACTGCGCCGGCGCATCATCAGCACATTGGCGAATTTCCAGTGAACCTCGGCAAACGCGCGCTCATCCTGATCTTTCCCGTGGTGCTTGCCGGCTATCTGCTGGCGGCGGTCTCGGTCCACGTCACACAAAGTCGCTCCATCCGCGCGCTCGAACACGCCAAGCTGTCGCAGCGCCTGGAACATGCGGCGGCCGTCTTCCAGAACGAGATCGGCCGCAGCAAGGGCTTTCTGAACGCGCTGCTCAACGGCAATTCGCTGCGCCAGTATGTTTCGGAAACGGATGCCAGCTACCGGGCGAATGCGCTCGGCGTCCGGCTGCAGGAGAGCGTCAAGTCGTTGCTTGATGATCCGACCGGCTATGTGTCGCTCTCGCTTCTGAACGCCGATCTGAACTCCGAGTATTATTTCGAAAACAGCTGGGATCCCTTCGCCCAGATCGACGAGGCCCAGCTCAACCTCGCCCGACGGCTGATCCGCGAGGACAAGCTCGCAGACTGGACCTATCTCTACGAAGCCGGTCAGAGACCGCGCATCGTCTATTCCTTCTTCCTCGACCCGGTCGCCTTCACCCGCCCGCTGCCGAGCAAGAAATCAAGCGCGCTTCTCGTGCAGGTCGCAATCCAGCCGGACCGCTTCCTCGACATGCAGCAGGCGCTGAAGAAGGAGTATGGCTCCGACATCGTCCTCCAGCCCTGGCCGCTCGCGGTCACCGAGGACCTTTCGGCAAGCGTCTATCTCGGGCCGTCGCTCTATGCGACGCTGACCGTTCCGGACGACCATTTCGAAGCGCTGATGGCCCGGCAAAGGTTCCTGCTGGGGCTCGGTGCGGTCGCGCTCAGCCTGTTTTCGATCTGGCTGATCATCATGCTGATCCGCCGCTTCATCACCGATCCGATCGCGACCCTCGACGCCAATGTGATGGCGGTCATGGTCGGCGCACGCGACGAGATCCGCAACATGGAGGAGAAGGGCGAGATCGGGCGGTTGACGGAAAACATCCGTGAACTGCACCGCCAGTCGGTGCAATCCCTGAAGCTCGTGCAACGCAGTTCCTGGACCGATACGTTGACCGGGATCAGCAACCGCGGCCATTTCAACGCGCTTGCCGCCGGGGCCGTTCGCGAGGCGATCGCGGCCGGCGAAAAGTGCAGCCTGATGTTCATCGACATCGACAACTTCAAATTCGTCAACGACAAGCACGGCCACGAGATTGGCGACGAACTTCTGAAAACGCTGGCGACCCGCATCGCAGAACATGTCGACGTCATTACCGAGCGGCGCGGACAAAAACCCGCCATTCTCGCGCGCCTCTCCGGCGACGAATTCGCCGTACTGGTGCGCTCAAGACCCGGCGACGGCACGGTTCGGGAAATTTCGGGTGCCATCCTCTCGCTTTTCGAGGACGGTTTCGAGGTCACCGACAAGCGCTATCCGGTGACGGCCAGCATCGGCGCCGCCATCTGCCCTGACGACGCGACCAATCTTGCCGAGCTGATCTCCAATGCCGACGCGGCGATGTATCAGGCCAAGGTCAGCGGCAAGAACCGCTCCGCCCGCTTCTCGCGCGCCCTTCACGACAAACGCACGCGGCTGCGCCAGATCCAGGATGAGCTGCGTTCTCTCGATCCCGACGAACAGTTCCACCTCGTCTACATGCCGATGGTGAACACGGAAGGCCGTGTGACCGGCTGCGAAGCGCTGCTGCGCTGGTATTCGCCGGTCCTTGGCAACGTGACGCCTGACGAATTCGTGCCGATCGCAGAAAGCTCGGGGCTCTTCACCAAGATCGACTGGTGGGTGATCAACAAGGCGATGTCCGACTGCGGGCAGCTCAAGGCGCTCTTCGGCCCGGAAACGGTGCTGGCGATCAACATCTCCTCTGCCGAACTGCACTCCAAGGCGATTGCCGAGCATTTCTCAGACTGCCTGGAGCGGCACGGGATTGAAGCGCGTTCGATCGAAATCGAACTCACCGAGACCTTTGCCGTCAAGTTCAGCGACCAGCTTCGCCGTAACATCGATGCGTTGCGCCAAAGGGGTTTCCGCCTCTCGATCGACGATTTCGGCGCCGGCTACACCTCGGTCCAGCAGATCATCGAGTACACGGCCGACACCATCAAGCTCGACCGGGCGCTGGTGTCGAACCTGACTGCGTCGCAATCGCTGCCGGTGCTGAAAGCCCTGATCGCGCTTTGCCACGCCAAGGATGTTGCGGTCGTCGGCGAGGGAATCGACACGCCGGAGAAGCTTTCGATGCTGACAGCGGCCGGCTGCGACCTGTTCCAGGGCTACCTCATCAGCAAGCCGCTGCCGATCGACGATCTCGCCATCTGGGCCCTGACGCGCACCGCTCGCTATGCAAGCGACGAGAGTGATCGCGACATCCCGAACAGGCAAGCCATCGCCTGATCGACGCCAATCGAGCAGAATCACCCGCTTGAGGTCGGTTCCCCCTTGACCTAGCTGTCGCGTCGTCCTAACCGCAGCGCAGCAATTTCGGGATATCGGGGGCTGCAATGAAGGTTCTTCTGATCGGTTCGGGTGGGCGCGAACACGCGCTGGCATGGAAGATCGCACAGTCGCCGAAACTAACCAGGCTTTATGCCGCGCCGGGCAATCCCGGCATCGCCGAAGAAGCTGATATCGTTGCGCTCGACACGGACGACCATGCGGCCGTCGCGGACTTCTGCCGCGCCGAGGCGATCGACTTCGTCGTCGTCGGCCCCGAGGGGCCGCTCGTTGCCGGTCTTGCCGACGTGCTTCGCGCTGCCGGCATCGCCGTTTTCGGTCCGTCGGCCGCCGCTGCCCAGCTTGAGGGCTCCAAGGGCTTCACCAAGGATCTCTGCGCCCGCTACGACATCCCGACCGGTGCCTACGGCCGCTTCACCGATGCCGAAAGCGCCAAGACCTATGTGCGTGACCAGGGCGCACCGATCGTCATCAAGGCCGACGGGCTCGCCGCAGGCAAAGGCGTGACCGTCGCGATGACGCTCGACGAGGCGCTGGCCGCCATCGACGACTGCTTCTCCGGCGCCTTCGGTGCTGCCGGCGCCGAAGTGGTGGTCGAGGCCTATCTCGACGGTGAGGAAGCAAGCTTCTTCTGCCTGTGTGACGGCAAGACGGCTCTTGCTCTGGCGTCTGCACAGGACCACAAGCGCGTCGGCGACGGCGACACCGGGCCGAACACCGGCGGCATGGGCGCCTACTCGCCTGCCCCGGTCATGACGGCAGAGATGGTCGAACGCACGATGAAGGAGATCATCGAGCCGACGATGCGAGGCATGGCCGAAAGCGGCCACCCCTTCTCCGGCGTCTTCTTTGCCGGGTTGATGATCACCGCCAAGGGCCCGGAGCTCATCGAATACAACGTCCGCTTCGGCGACCCCGAATGCCAGGTGCTGATGATGCGGATGAAGAGCGATCTTCTACCACTGCTCCATGCGGCGGCAACCGGCACGCTTTCAGGCATGAACGCCGAATGGCGCGACGAGACGGCACTGACCGTGGTGATGGCCTCCAAGGGCTATCCAGCAAGCTACGCCAAGAACACGCCGATCAGCGCGCTTCCCGCAGCTTCTGCCACGACCAAGGTGTTTCATGCCGGCACAGCGATCAAGGACGGCGCGCTGGTTGCAACGGGCGGTCGCGTTTTGAACATTACCGCGACCGGCGAAACCGTAAGCGCCGCCAAGGACAGGGCCTATGCGGCGGTTTCGGCCGTCTACTGGGACAACGGTTTTTATCGGCATGACATCGGCTGGCGCGCGGTCGAGCGCGAGAAAGCCTGACGGGCTCGCAAGAGCATGTCGCGCGAAAGCGTGGCAGCGGTATCGCGATAACGACACGCGACAGATCGTGAGCTAAAGCGAAGGGGAGCGAATCTGAAAGATCGCGACGCGCTTTAGAGTTGCCGGATCATTCTATTTTTACCAATTCTCCTGACGGGAAAGTAAGGGAGAGTGCATATTCTCGCGCTAACAAATGCGGGAGAAAACCGATGCGCCTGTTGCTGATCACCACCGTCCTTGGACTTGCCGCCGGCCATGCTCAGGCGTCCTCGATCGAGGCGATTGCTTCCGGTACGACCGACAATGCCAGCGTTTCCGCTGTCTCCTGCGTCGGATGCCCGCCGCTGCAATCGAAAAAGAAGGTGACCTATGTGGTGCCGACGATCGCTGCGGGTGACGAGACGATCGAACTCAAGAAGATCAACGGCGAAATGAAGGTGGTGCGCACTGAGGCCTGGCTCGGTGGCTCGCCGGTGGTCTTCGTCAGCAAGCCTTCGCAAGATGTCGTCAAGGCGGCTGCCGCCGAGCGTGATCCGTCGCCGACGATCGCCGACGCGACGAACGCAAACGTCCAGAACGCCGAAGCTGACGGCCCCAAAATGCTTTCGATCGACGAGACGGCGAAGACCGCCGCGGTAAGCCCGATCGGTGCGTCTGTGGTCGCCGCTCCCGTGGTTGAAGAGGGCTCACAGCATTTTGATCCGTCCACCCTCGAACTTCGGCTAAACTGACCTTCTATCGGGAAAGTTCCCTGCCCCCCGTTCAGCCGTCCCCTGCATAAACGGCTGACGGGCGTTTCGCTGCACAGCGAGAGATTGCGCCCCTGATGAGAAGCGGGGGCGCAATCTTTTTAGGGCTCCTGCAAACCTTCGATCCGCGCGACCAGCGCCTCGATCTGCCTGTCCGAATAGACCTCTATGCCGTTGCCGACGAGAAGGGCAGCGGCAACGCCTGCGCCCGCATGGCGGGTTCCGGAAAAGCTGCCGTCATAGACGAAGCCCGAACCGCAGGACGGACTGCCATCGATCAGGAGTGCGAAACGGCAGCCCGTCTCCTTCGCCAGACGGAGAGCATTCTCGGCGGCCTCGACAAACTCCCCGGTTACATCGCGACCGTTGATCTCAACCACCTTTGCGCTGCCCGCAAGGACATCCTTGCCGACGGCGCCGTCGGCAATCTCGGCCGGCGGGCGCGGCACCGGCATGCCGGCGGACATCTCGGGACAGATGGTTACAAGGCGGCCCTCGGCGCGCCAGCGGTCAATCGCCGGATGCAGAAGCGGCTTCGACTGGCCGTCATAGCGGACGGCATGGCCCATGAGACAGGCGCTGACAAGGATTTTTGCGGGCATATGCCTCTGTACTCCGAGGCAACGCCGGTCATCAAGTGCCATCGTGACGCTGGCAAGAGGGCACCTCAGATCCAGCGGTCGTTTTCCGCGGTGCGCTCGCCGCCTTCGTGCCCGGTATTGATCGTGCCGCGCGGCTCGATCAGGAGCATCTTCACCTCACGTTCCGCGTAGGGCTTATGCTCGACGCCCTTCGGCACCACGTACATTTCTCCTGGACCGAGCGTGACGGATCCATCGCGGAAATCGATGCGCAGCGTGCCTTCGATGACGATGAAGGCTTCGTCGGTATCCTCATGGTCGTGCCAGATGAAATCGCCCTCGATGCGCACGATCTTGAACTGGTAGTCGTTGAGTTCGGCGATGACGCGCGGCTGCCATTGATCGCTGAAGAGCGCGAGCTTCTTGGCGAAATTGATCGGCGTGCGGGGTTTCGTGGCGTTGTCCATCAGCTGTCTCCATCGGCTTGATGGAGACAGCATATAGGGCACGGGCCAACGTCCCGCTTGAACGTTTGTGCAAGCGGGACCCCAGCATTTTTTAGACGGAAGCAGCGCCGCCTTAACCGGTGATCTTGGAGAAGTCCGCAACCGTGCCGGTGGCCGCGCGAATGAGACCGAGCAGCGCCAGGCGGTTCGCGCGGATCGCGGCATCGTCGTCATTGACCAGAACATCGTTGAAGAACTGGTCGACCGGCTGGCGCAACTTTGCCAGCGCTTCCATGGCCGAGCGGAAGTCTTCCTTGGCAATCGCGTCGCGCGCTTCACCCGAAGCGGCTTCGACAGCCCCATGCAGCGCCTTTTCGGCATCGAGGCGGAAGAGCCCGGCATCGACGGCTTCGGCGACGGTCGTGCCCTTCTTCTCCTCGGCAGCGAGAATCTGCGTGGCGCGCTTGCTGCCGGCGAGCAGGTTACGGCCTTCCTCGTCCGTGATGAAGGCTGTCAGCGCCTCGACGCGTCGAGCGATCATCAGCAGGTCGTCGGCATCGGCCGTTACGACCGCGTCGATGAGGTCGTGGCGGGCGCCGAGGTCGCGCAGATAGACCTTGAGACGGTCATGGAAGAAGGAGAGCAGATCAACCGAAACATCGGCCGAAAGTGCGGGCTTCTGCGCACGAATGGCGACAAGTGCCGTCTCGAAAGCAGGCAGCAGTGCCAGGCGCGCCTTGCCTTCCAGGATCAGGCGAACGACGCCCAAAGCTGCACGGCGCAACGCGTAGGGATCCTTCGACCCGGTTGGCTTCTCGTCGATCGCCCAGAAGCCGACGAGCGTGTCGAGCTTGTCGGCAAGCGCGACGGTGACCGAGACTGGATCGGTCGGTACGCGGTCGGACGGGCCCTGCGGCTTGTAATGGTCTTCGATCGCTTCGGCGACCGGCTGCTGCTCGCCCTGAAGCAGAGCGTACTTGTGGCCCATGATGCCCTGAAGCTCGGGGAACTCGCCAACGGCTTCGGTACGAAGGTCCGCCTTTGCCAGCACCACGGAACGGTCGACGAGCTTGGCGTCGGCGCCCGTGACCTTGGCAAGTTCGGCGGCCAGCGCCCGGATGCGGGCGACACGATCGCCCTGCGTGCCGAGCTTGGCATGGAAGGTGACGTTCAGCGCATCGAGCTTGGCCATGCGCTGGTCGAGCGGCTTCTTCAGATCGAGATCGAACTTCTTGGCTGACGCTTCCAGCGTTTCGAGGTCCGGCAGGTTGCCCTGGTCGCGGTGCCAGAAATGGGCGGCGTCCGAAAGGCGGGCTCGCACGACCTTGCCGTTGCCGTGCACGATTTCCTTGCCACCGTCCTTCGCCTCGATGTTGGAGACGAGGATGAAGTTGTTGGAAAGCGTGTCTGCACCCGGCGCGCGGGTGACGAAGCACTTTTGATTGGTCTTGATCGTCAGGCGGATGATTTCCGAGGGGATTTCGAGATAGGCTTCCTCGAAGCTGCCCATCAGCACCTGCGGCCATTCGACGAGGCCGGAGACCTCCTCGAGCAGGCCCTCGTCTTCGACCAGTTCCAGGCCGTTGGCGAATGCGACGTTGCGCGCATCGGCAAGGATCATTTCCTTGCGGCGCTCGCCGTCGAGAACGACCTTCGCCTTTTCCAGCTTCTCTGCGTAGTCGGCAAAGCGCCGGACTGTGATCGCTTCAGGTGCATGGAAGCGGTGGCCGTAGGTGACGTTCGAGGCAACGATGCCATCGACTTCGAACGGGATAACCTTGGTCTCCTCGGTTTCCGAACCGAAGGTGCAGACGATCGATTGCAGCGGGCGAACCCAGCGAAGCGCACCAGGCTTTGCGGAAGCAACGCCGGAGCGCATCGGCTTCGGCCAGGGGAAATTGCGGATGATGGCCGGCATTGCCTCGGCGACGATCTCTTCAGCCGCACGGCCCGGCTTGACGATGTGGGCGACGTAGAAGTCACCCTTCTTCGGATCGCTGTGGACATGCGCCTCGCTGATCGAGGAAAGGCCGGCGCCGCGCAGGAAGCCTTCGATTGCCTTCTCGTTGGCGTCGGTGCGCGGTCCTTTGCGCTCTTCGCGGATGTCCGCCGAGCGGGCGTTGAGGCCACGGATATCGAGCGTCAGGCGACGCGGCGTCCAGTATTCGCGCGCCCCTTCATAGGTCAGGCCCGCCTCGACCAATGCATCGGTCAGCAGCTTCTTGAGGTCGCCGGCCGCCTTGCGCTGCAGACGGGCGGGAATTTCCTCGGAGCGGAGTTCGATAAGAAGATCGGGCATGGGAGTGACTTTTTCTGTTCCAGACGGTTGCGGCGGACTTAGCAAGCTCTGGCAAAAATGTCACCAAGCCCGGCGATGAATTTGGCGCGATGCCTTCATTGGGGCTGGTTTTACCAGCCGCCACCACCGCCGCCGCCGCCACCGCCACCGGAGAAGCCACCACCAGTCGAAAATCCTGACGAAGACGACTTGGGCGGAGGCGGCAAGGACGAGGTCATGGTATCGGCCATGGAACCGGCAAAGCCGCCGATGCGGTCGCCGAAGGTGCTCGAGCCAAAGCCGTCGCCGTGGTACCAGCCGGGCTGATAGGCGGCTGCGGCCGCCGCTCCGGCAGCCGCAGCAAGCAGCCAGCGGTCGAAGGTCGCGGTCCAGGGCTTTTCGACGCCAAGCGCCACGGCATAGGGGAGCAAGGTCTCGAAATGGCGAGGCGACATTTCGGGCGCGCCCTGCATGTTCATCCGGTCTTTTTCAGCGAGCGTCATATACTGCCGGAGACCGTCGATACCGTCCATCATCCGAGTTCCGAGCGGCGTCGGCGCCCCCATCAGGAAGAAGAACAGCACGTTGGCGAGCACGATCGCGCCGATGACAAACAAGAGCGGCAGTTCGTCCGTTTCGGCGGCCGAATAGAAGACGGCGGCAAGAACCGCCGAGAAGACCGTGAAGGCGACGAAGCCGATGAAGGCGATCACCACGATCGACATGATCCGGCTCATCAGGCTCTTCTCGCGGCGTAGCGACTTGCCGAAGGAGACGGCGAGGATCGAGACGAAGAAGGCGATGACAACGGGAACGATCACCAGCGGCAGGCTGTCCTCGCTCAGATCGCCGAAGATGAACACCGCGGCGATTGCCAGCACCGACAGAATGACGCCGGCGACGATGTAGCCGCTGTTGGCGTGGTAGTACTTGCCGCGATGCTCGCGCTCCATGGCGTTGCGGAAATCAGCGCCGGTCGCCTGCACCCGGGTGCCATGGGCGCGGTCGATCGTGAGCTTGCCGCCAGCGGCGTTGACCGCCTTCATGACGGCCGCTTCGCCGGTCGGCAGCTTTTCACCGCTCCCGTTGCCGGTCGCGGCAATCACGATGGCGTTCTTCAGGTCTTCGAGCACCACGTGGCCCTTGACCGCCAGATTGAGGGCTGCTGCCGACAGCGCGGTCCAGCCTTCGCCCGAAAAGCCCTTGTTGTCGATGTAGTTGACGAGCGCCGGCGATATGCCCTCGGGCGGATCCCAGCGCGGCACCATGACGCCGCGGTCCGGGTCGCGCCCGACGCGTAGCCAGGCCTGACTGTAGTAGAGAAGAACGACGGCAAGTCCGGCTGCCGCAATGACGAGCGCCAGGTGGTCGCGCAGCCACCAGGCGTTCTCCTGGCTGGAGGACGGTTGATCGATGCTGCCTTTCGGCATCTTGATGGCGATGGTCAGGCCTTCGCGCGGGTCAAGCCGGCGGATGGTGGCAAAGAAGATCTCCCTGCCGTCACGTGACGCGCGGGCATCCTTGCCGGTCGCGCCGTAGCTGCCGGTGAAATAGTCGAGCGCCTCCGCCCTGACGCCCTCGGGCAACGTCACCGTGGCACTTGCCTCGTCGATCGGGAAATCCCATTCGGTGCCGGTGACGTTCCAGTAGAGTTCGTCGTGATCGTCGAAGAAGCGGATCTGGCGGCCCGTTTCGTAGGTGAACTGGAAGGTGTGTTCGCCCGGATCGAGAAAGACCTCGGACGAACCGGTATAAATGCGGACCCCGCCGCTGATCGTCTCGGTGCGATAAGGCTCTTCTTCACCGTCGCGTTCGACCGAAAGCAGCTTGAAGTCGACCTTGCTGCGCTTGCCCTTCGCGTCGGTAAAGGTCAGCGGTAGATCGCGATAGATGCCGCGACGGATCTTGTTTCCCTCGACCGTCGCCGTGATCGTCTCCGTCACCGTCATCGTGCCGTCCTTGGCGACGTCGATGACGGAGCGATAGGCGGAGAAGACCTCCTCCGCCCGCCCGATGCCCGCCGTTGCCAGCAAAAGAACCAGAACGGCGAATGCGGCAGCGAGACGGGCCATGCGGATCAAGCTTTCCTGTCGTTGACTTTCAAGGCACAGCGCCGGGCGTTACGGCCGGTCGCCGGTGAATTCGACCCCGAGCGAGGCGAGCGCATCCCAATAGGCCGGGTAGGTCTTGGCGACGCAGCCGGGATCCTCGATGGCGATGCCGTGGATCTTGAGGCCCGCGAGCGCAAAGCTCATGGCGATGCGATGATCGGCGAAGGTGTCGATCGATGCCGGCAGGGTCTGGCCGGCAAGGCCCGGATCGGAGGAGACGATCAGATCGTCGCCCTCCTCATGCGCCAAGCCCGGCCGGATCGCCGTCAGGCCCAGCGACAGTGCGCGCACGCGGTCGCATTCCTTGACCCGAAGGTTTGCAAGACCGACGAAGCGAACCGGCGTGTTGTTGAAGGCGGCGAGCACGGCGATCGTCGGGATCGCGTCCTGCATCTGCGAACCGTCGATGACGGCAGGCAGGTTCGGGAAGCTTGCGATCACCGCATGGGCGCGCGCGTCCGGCTGCGAGAAGGCCGTCGCGGGGACGCCAAGATCGATGGCGCCGCCGGTCAGGACTTCCGCTGCCCAGAGATAGGTTGCCGCCGACGCGTCGGGCTCGATAATGTAGTCGGCAGCCTTGTAGCCGGTCGGGGCAACCTGCCAGACGGACGGGCTTACCTGCTCGACTTCGGCGCCGAAGGCGCGCATGGCTGCAACCGTCAGGTCGATGTAACCGCGGGCGCCGATCTCGTCGCCGGCAAGCTCGATGCTGACCGGCCCCTTGGCGCCGGGTGCTGCCATCAAGAGCGCCGAGACGTATTGGCTGGAGAGACCGGCGTCGATGACGACACGGCCGACCGGGAAACCACCCGTGCCCTTGACAGTGACCGGCGGGCAGCCGGTTTCAGCGGTGACCTCGACGCCGAGCGCGCCGAGCGCTTCGACGAGCGGCTTTATCGGCCGCTTGCGCATGTGCTGATCGCCATCGACGACGACCGTGCCATCGACAAGGGCGGCGGCGGCCGTCAGGAAGCGGGTCGCCGTTCCGGCGTTGCCAAGGAACAAGGGGGCTGTCGGGGGCAACAGCTTTCCGGTGCCAGTGACGACGAAGGTCGTATCGTCCGGCTCGCTGACCTCGACGCCCATCGCACGCAAGGCTTCCGCCATGTAGCGGGTGTCGTCGCTCTTCAGTGCGCCCGTCAGCCGGCTCGTGCCTTTTGCGAGGCCGGCCAGCAGGAGCGCACGGTTGGTGATCGACTTCGAGCCCGGCGGGCGCACATGGCCGGTCAGCGGGTGGTCGGTCGGCAGGATGGTCAGCTTCTTCATGCTATCGGTGGTCATCGAATGGGTCTCTTGATGCGAATAGAGCCGCGGCGGGAGCCCGCGGCCGGAATGTTCGGCGCGACAGAAATCGCGGTACCGGGTGATCAGAACTTGACCTGCGGAACGGCGCGATCGGCTTCGTTGGTGATCTCGAAATAGCCGGCCTTGACGAAACGGAAGGCGTTGGCAATCAGGTTCGAAGGGAAACTCTCGACCTTGACGTTGAGATCGCGGGCAGCACCGTTGTAGTAGCGGCGCGACATCTGGATCTCGCCTTCGATCGTCTCCAGCGAGCGCTGCAGCTCGGCGAAATTCTCGTTGGCCTTGAGGTCCGGATAGGCTTCGGCCAGCGCAAACAGTTTGCCGAGCGCCTGGGACAGGGCTCCTTCGGCTTGCGCCCTGCCCTCGACATCACCCGCCGGCACTGCCTGCGCGCGGTTGCGCATGGCGATCACGTCTTCGAGCGTCGACTTCTCGTGCGCGGCATAGCCCTTCACGGTCTCGATCAGATTGGGAATGAGATCGGCACGGCGCTTGAGCTGCACGTCGATGCCTGACCAGGCTTCCTCGGCGACCTGCCGCGCCTTGACCAGGCCGTTATAGACGAAGACCAGATACAGGATAACGACGACGCCGATTGCCAGACCGATCATAGGGTACCCTCCAAAAAACTCGCGCAGAGATTAGCATTCGCTTCTCAGCTTCAAAGCGCTTTCTGCAGCATTTGCCCAGAGAAACGCACTCCTCCCCCAACGGCCATTCGCCCCGGTGAACACAGTGTTTCCCGCCGCGATACGCCTCGACGCCATGACATGGCGGATCCTGTTCCAATGGTAACGGCGGCCTGACGAACAATCAGCGATAGTCAACCTATCGAACAACACAGGACAGAAGTGAAGACCATGAAAACGCTCGCAACCCTCATCAACGTGATCGCCTTTACGGCGCTCTTCGTTGCCTATGCGAGCGCCCACTCTCCGGAACGGCCGAACGGTGTTCGCCGCGCTCTGCAGACATACTCCGGTCAGGTCTACACCGGCGCCTACCCCACAATGAAGCCCTATTGCAAGAACGACGTCGGAGCGACACGGATCATCTGACCGGTTCAGTGATCCGCGCAGCAATTGCTGCCGCCGCTTCGTCCGCACCGAGCGCCGTCACATCGATCTCAATCAGCAGATCGCTCTTGCCCCGCAACAGTCTGTGCACGTTCCGCAAGCCCAGAAGCACCTGTGGATCGGTGAGCTTGTGCTGCTTGGCGCGGCCGGCGCGCGTCAGCCGCTTGAGATTTTCCTCGACGTCACAATCGATGACGACCGCGACGAAACGGGCGCCACGCTGCCGCGCGAGTGCTGAACAGTCCTCGAAGGCACACGCATCGAAGGCATCGTCAGAGAGCGCATCGGTGAAGATGAACGACTGCTCCGACGCGGCCTGCGCCAAATGCTCGAAAACGCTCTTGCGCACAGCGGCTCGCAAAGAGCGATAGAGCGGGTCACCGCGCGCAAACAGCGCCTCGGCCGGATTGATCAGCGTGTGATTGTCCGCCAGTCGCGCGCCAAGGCTTTCGGCCAGATGGCGCGCGATCGTCAGCTTGCCTGAGCCCGGCCAGCCGTTGATGTGGACGACAAGGCTCGTTGGCTCAGGGGTCAAGCGGCATCCCGGTTGAGGTTCGCGCCGCCCGCATCGGTCAGGAGGAAGGCTTCGCCGCAGGCCTTTGCCAGCGTGCGCACGCGCAGGATGTAGCTCTGGCGCTCGGTGACCGAAATCACGCCGCGCGCGTCGAGCAGGTTGAAGACGTGGCTCGCCTTGATGCACTGGTCGTAGGCCGGAAAGACACACTTGTGCAGGTGGTTGTTGCTGTTGTCGCCCGGTGCGCCGGCGGCGAGCAGTGCCTGGCACTCGGCCTCGGCATCGATGAAATGCTGATGCAGAATGGCCGTGTTGGCATATTCGAAATTGTAGCGCGAATACTCCTGCTCGGCCTGCAGGAAGACATCGCCGTAGCTGATCTTCTCGTCGCCTTCGCGGCCGTTGAAGTTCAGATCGTAGACGTTGTCGACGCCCTGGACATACATGGCGAGGCGCTCGAGGCCGTAGGTCAGTTCGCCGGCAACTGGCGAGCATTCGATGCCGCAGACCTGCTGAAAGTAAGTGAACTGCGACACTTCCATGCCGTCGCACCAGCACTCCCAGCCAAGGCCCCAGGCGCCGAGCGTCGGGCTTTCCCAGTCGTCCTCGACGAAGCGGATGTCGTGCAGCAGCGGGTCGAGGCCGATTGCTTCCAGCGAGCCGAGATAGAGCTCCTGCAGGTTGGACGGGTTCGGCTTCAGGAGCACCTGGTACTGGTAATAGTGCTGCAGGCGGTTGGGGTTTTCACCATAGCGACCGTCGGTCGGACGGCGCGAGGGCTGGACGTAGGCCGCGCGCCACGGACGCGGCCCCAGCGCGCGAAGCGTCGTTGCCGGATGGAAGGTTCCGGCGCCCACTTCCATGTCGTAGGGCTGCAGCACCGCACAACCCTTGTCGGCCCAGTAATTGTGCAGTGTCAGGATCAGAGCCTGAAACGAGCGCTTCGGGTTCATATGATCGGGCAGAGTGGTCATGGTCGCGTCCGGATTTCTTGCAGAAAAATGTGCCGGACAGGTGCCATGCCTGATGACAGGGGTCAAGCGCTACGTCGCCTCGACGCCAGCAAGCACGGCTGCAAATGGTGAGCCTAGTGGCTCGACGTTGCGACGGCCTCCGAGAGCGTGACGCCGTGACCATCGGCGGAGGGAAAGGCGAGCACCCGACCGATCCGTACTGCGTCGATGAACCAGGGTGTCGACGTATAGCGCGCGATCTCCTCCATGCCACTGCCGGTGACGCGCAACAGCGCCGTGTGATCGGAGCGATGGGTCGCCACCATCGGGTGAGGCGCGAGAGCAGGCACCGGTAGCAACCGCATGAGGTCGCATGTGTCGTTCCGCACCTTGGGACTTGTCGAAGGGTCGGGATTGGCGGGATCGAGCACCGTGACACCGTCCCGATCGGAAAGGACGAGCCAGTCTCCTGCCGCTGCCAGTCCAAGGGCGCCCGGCGCTTCCGTGCGCGCCACCTCGCACCGCTTCTCGTCATAGCCAAGGAGCATGCAGTCGCGCAGGATCCAGAACCGTCCACCGGCCACAGCACAGCCCAGGATCTGCGGTCGCTCGCATCGTCTAAATCCGCTCGGCGCCTCGGCCTGAAGCTCGCGCAGCGGGAGGACGCCGTCATCGGTCCAGGCGAACAATTGGCCGAAAAACGGGATGACACCGCGAACTCCTGCCGCAGCCACCGCCCATGCGGCCGTTGGCCTTCGAGGATCCCTGACGTCGAACGCCTGGATCATGCCGGCCGTGACGGCAAGGAGGAGCGGCTTGCCCCTCAGCATCTGCTTGCCCAGCTGACGGCAGGCGCCCGGCAGCCCGATCTGCGCGCCCGGAAGCAGCCGCGTCTGGCGGATGATGACTTCGCGATCCGAGCGGATCCGGAGCGTCGGCGTGGCCGTTTGATCCGCGGGCGTTTCGGAGCGAACGGACACCGCCGGCCCGTCGCCGGCAAGGGTCTGAACCTGTCGCCCGACGCCCATCCGTCGAAACGTCAACGGTGCGCCCGATCCCGTGTGGGGGGCAATCAGAGACACGAGCGCCTCGCGACCGGCTGTGACCATCGCCGTGCCCAGAGCGACATTGCGTGTGCCGGCTATGCCAAGGCTTTCGCCCGCGGGCAAGCCACGCACCACGATCTGCCACAGGTAGATGCCGGGCGTTTCGAGGACCGGATTGATCGGCCATTCCAGCTCCTCGAAGATCCGATATTTTGGCAGATAGCACTCGTTGACGAACCGAAACTGGACTTCGCGGCCGAGCCTCTCCGCCTCCTCGGCGCTCAACACAGGTGGCGGAGCGACGCTGACGATGCGGATGCCGCCGTTCGTGCGCACGACAATCCGGCACGGATAGGGAGCGTTCCAATAGTCCTTGCTGAAATTCCAGATGGGCACGACGATGTTCAGCCAATGGCGATTGCCGCTGTCACGTTCGTATGTGACGGCGTTGCGGAAACTGTTGGTGGGATCGTCGATGATGTCGAAGCCGCACAGCTCCAGGAAAACCTGCTCGCCGGGCAGCGTCGCCTCAAGGTGAAAGAGCGCGCGCGCCGAAAGGACACGCGAGCATCGGCCGCCTCCACCCCAGCTCATCTCCGACACGCCAATGTCCGCCAGGGTCGGATAGCGACGCGCGGCGATGGCAAGGGTCCCGGCGGTGAGCAAGCCGCGTATCCCGGTGATCTGCTCGTCATCAACTGCGCGCGCCGTGGTGAGCGTCATGGTTCCGAACGTCGGATTGGTGCCGAGATCGATGATCTGGTCGCGGAAAAGGTGCTCTCCGTCCTCGTCGTCCTTGCTGAAACCGGTCGGTGGATCGGGTTTCGAGGAGGCGTCGAGCACCTGCGCCAAGGCGCCGATAAACGCAACGAAGGGCAAGAAACCGGCAAGATATTCCCCCTGGTTGACGTTCTGCTTGGTGAATTGCTCGGCACCAACGATCGGCCAGAAAAGCGCTGCCGTCGCGATGCAGCAGGTCGCGTCCCAAAAGTCGGGCGACACATCCACCCACACGTCCTGGTGCAGCGTGTTGGGCACCTTGACGGTCGTGTCCACGTCCAGCGTGATGTCGGCGTTGACGTCGATTTCCTTGGTGAAGCAGCGGCAGGCGTCGATGGAATCGGCATTGAACGACACGCTGACACGGCCAATGCCGCCATTATTGATCCAGGTGCCGGACGGCCCTGAATGAAGCCGCGTCTTGGTGGACCCGACAAAGCTCTCGCGGATCAGGGTCTGGACCTGATGGACGATCACATGCTGATCGACGAAAACGCTCCAGTGTTCGGCCGGCAGAAGATGGTCCGAGACGATACCGGCATAAAAACGGGTCCAATAGGAAAAAACCCGCGCCGGATCGCCTGTTTCGGTCCCCCAGGACGGCTGCCAGAACTCCATCCGGATGACGACCAGCTCGTCGCGAGAACCCAGCGTGAGATGGGAGTTGATCAATGGCAGCCCCCCGGGCAGCACCTGGGCGAGCACACCATCGATCGGCAGATCCACGCAGACGGTCGGAATGCGGTTTCCGATGGCCGCTTCAATGTCGGGCAAGCTGGGGTCCAGACCGGCATAACGAAAGCAAATCTGCCGCATCGATCCGCAACAGTCGGTCTCGAGGATGAAGACCAGATCCATGTGCAGCGGCACGATCGGGCCGAGCTTGCCGTTGGCGGCAACGAGCTCGTTCGTTCCGCACGTGTTGACGATCAGGTGCTGCGTGAGACGGATTGGCCTGATCGCCATGGGAGTGACGACGTTCGGCGCGCCGACATGGATGCACGCGTTGCCGTCTGACTTCTGGGAGCGACGAAGTTTTGTGTCGCCGAGCTCGTATCCGGTCACTCGCCAGAGCGTGTTGAGAAAGGAGAATTCGAACAACTGGCAGGCCAGTTTTTGCCGCATCTGTTCACGAAAGCTGGCAATCAGTGTCTTGCTGTCGATCTGCAGCTCGATGATCATCACGGCGACCCTCGTAAAGTGGGCCGGCGCCGACAGGGCACCAGGCGTGGCAATGCCGCGCGACCCAACAATTGCAGGTGATCCGAGGACCACGGCCGCAATCACCGCAGGTCTCCGGACGCGATACGCTATGCTCTCTTCGTGTGCTTAAACCAGTCGCATGCCGAGCCCGAGGCATCGGGCTACCCCTTCATCCGCTGACAGCAATTGCCGACAGCGCGATTGGCTACAATTCGCCGACTGTATCATCGAAGTTGGGTTTCTGCCATTGCAGCGCACCTTCCTGCACTTTGGCACAGGCCGCACGGCAGGCTAGATCTCGAACGCCCACGTCGGGCTTGGCCTAAGCGAGGGCGAGCCCTCAAGGTTCCGCAGCTATTCGTCGTCCCGCTTCAGCCGGTATTCACCTGTCTCCGGATCCTGAACCAGCGTCCCTTGCGCACCGGTCTGCTCTTGACGGCGCGCCTGTTCGCGCTGCCGCGTCAGCCGTTGGGCATCTGCCACGAACTTGCGATAGCCGATCCAGAAGATGAAACCTGCGATCAGGAGCAGGATAAGCTGCGGCATTTTTCCTCCAAGCGCGCGCGGGCGAGACGCTCTGTCTTATTGCTCTGCTCAATTGCGGACGCGAGCGCCGTGCACTTTCGCTGAAAATACTCGGGGCTCAAAGCCCGAACCGCGCCCACAATGCCCTCTCCTCGATTGCTTCGGCAAGTCCCGCCGCTGCCGACGCCGCCAGGGGTGCGGCAATGGCGCCGGCGACGGCTGTACCGGCCTGCCGGCGGCCAAAGAGGCTTCGCACCGGCTGGATGAGTTCGAGCCGCGCCTTGTCACCGTAGCGCTTCTTCACTTCACCGCGCAGGTCGCCGAGACCGTCGATGAGGCCCAGCTCCAACCCGCGCCGACCGGTCCAGAAGAGACCGGAGAATATACCCGGATCGTCGGCGAGCATCTGTCCGCGCCGCGCCTTCACCATCTGGATGAAGGTATCATGGATATCGAGCTGCAAGTCCTTCAGGAATGCGATGTCGCCTTCCTTTTCCGGCTGGAACGGATCGAGCATCACCTTGTTCTCGCCCGCGGTATAAACGCGGCGCTCGACACCGATCTTTTTCAGCAGTTCCGGGAAACCGAAGCCGCCGGAAACGACGCCGATCGAGCCGACGATTGAGGTCGGATCGGCAATGATTTCGTCACCGGCAAGGGCAATCATGTAACCGCCGGAGGCAGCGACGTCCTCGACGAAAATCAGAACCCGCTTCTTCTTCTCCTGAGCGAGATCGCGGATGCGCTGATAGATCAGGCGGGACTGCACCGGGGAGCCGCCAGGCGAATTGATGGAAATGGCGACTGCGGGCGCCTCCTTCACCGCGAAGGCCTTTTCAAGCAGCGGTGCCGCCGTCGCGAGATTGAGGGCCGGCCGAAACTGCCCGCCGCCAGCCATGATCGCGCCGTGAAGCCGAACGACCGGGATCGTCACGCCTTCCTTGCGAAAACGCTTGGGCAAAACCCGTCTCAGGAACGCCTTCATTTCAACTCCTGCCTGCTTGATCACCATGACTTGGATGGGCGCGGAAAACCGCACGCAGTATTCCTCAGCCCGCTCCGATGACCAAGTGGCCATCGCCCGTCCATGCCATGTATGCACTGGCGCGGCAAACACAATGCCACATACGGTAAATCAGCACCGACGGTAGGCGGCGCGACCGTTGTTGAGATCGTCGACGTGATCGGCGAAGCGATGCCCCTCCTCGTGCATGACGAGCGGCGCGCGCAGGACCAGCCGCTTGCGGCTCTGCTTGATGGCGGTCACCAGGATGCGTACGGCGTTTTCGCCGACCCGCGGGTGAAGCGCCGTGACTTCGATACCGCCGAAGCGGCGGCCGCAGGCAGCGACAATCTCGGCGATCGATTCGGGGCGAGCGATCAGCGACAGTTGCCCGCCCGGCTTCATGATTGCACCGGCCGTTTTTACCCAGACCTCGAACAACCCGTCGCTCATCGCATGCGCCTCGGCCTTGAGGCTATCGGGCGTCTTGCGGTCGGACGCGTCGTTGAAGGGCGGGTTCATGATCACGTGATCGAAACTGTCGTCCGCAAGACCGGCTGCGACACGGGCCTTGCCGGCAAGTGAAACGTCGGCCTCCAACACGGAGACCCGCGACGCGAAACGGGCGTTTTCGGCAAGCGCGAGACTGCGACGGGCGAACTCGGCCATGACCGGTGAGCGCTCGACAAGCACCACCTCGGCGCCCTCGATGCGGGAGGCGACTGCCATGCCGGCGGCACCCGCACCGGCGCCGAGGTCGGCGACGCGACAGGCGCGATCCGCAAAGACAAGGGACGCCAGCAGCATCGCGTCCATGCCGGAACGGTGACCCTGCCCAAGCGGCTGCACCACATGGAACCTGCCGCGATGAAAGGCGTCGATGGTTTCGGTCGCGGCAGTCGTCATGGGGGCAGAGCTCAAGGCCGCAACTCCGCCTCTAGCCCGGCGTCGATGAGGATCCGGCGCGCCGCGTCGGCATCTTCTTCCGCGACCAGAAAACGGCGGGGCAAGAGGCCGAGCGAGCCTTCGAGAATGCTCATCCCCTGGTCGGCGATCAGGCTTGCGATGCCGGCGTCCTTCATCAGGCTCTCGGCAAAGGAGAGCACGACAGCATCGTTGGTACGGATCAGTTCCTTCATCCGGCGGTTTTTCCTGTCCTATTTCAGCAAGCGGGACAATTCGCCTCTTGCCGCACGGGACACCCCTTCCTATTGTCGAAAGCGACAATGAAAACAGGAGTCCCGGTGTGGGCGTAGTGATACCGCTGGAAGACAGCAAAAACAAACAGGCGTCCGTAAAGCCGCTCGTCGACCTGACGGCGCCTGACATGGAGCGTGTCAACCAGCTCATCCTGTCGAAGGCCGGCTCCGACGTTCAGATGATTCCCGAGGTCGCCAACCACCTGATTTCTTCCGGCGGAAAACGCCTGCGTCCGATGCTGACGCTCGCGTCAGCCGCCCTCTTCGGCTACGAGGGCGATGCACATGTGAAGCTCGCCACCAGCGTCGAATTCATGCACACGGCAACGCTCCTGCACGACGACGTCGTGGACGAAAGCGACCTTCGCCGCGGCAAGTCCACCGCACGTACGATCTGGGGCAACCAGGCAAGCGTTCTCGTCGGCGACTTCCTGCTCGGCCAGGCATTCCGCATGATGGTCGATGTCGGCTCGCTCGACGCGCTCGACGTGCTTTCGACGGCCGCCTCCGTCATCGCCGAGGGCGAAGTGCTTCAGCTTTCGGTCGCCAAGAACATGGAGACGACCGAGGACGATTATCTTCAGGTCATCCGCGCCAAGACGGCAGCGCTCTTTGCCGCTGCCGCCGAAGTCGGGCCGATCGTCGCCCAGACCAGCAAGTCCGACCGCAACGCATTGAAATCCTATGGCATGAACCTCGGCCTCGCCTTCCAGCTCGTCGACGACGTGCTCGATTATGGCGGCTCGTCGAGCGACCTCGGCAAGAATGTCGGCGACGACTTCCGCGAAGGAAAGATTACCCTCCCGGTGATCCTGTCCTACCGTCGCGGCACGGCCGAAGACCGCGCCTTCTGGCGTGAAGCGATCGAAGGCGGCGACAGCAGCGACGCCAACCTCGACAAGGCGCTTGGCCTGATCAAACGCTATGGCGGCTTGAGCGATACCATCGCGCGCGCCCAACACTACGGCACGATTGCCCGCGATGCGCTTGCGCCCTTGCCGGCCTCGCCCTGGAAATCGGCACTGACAGAAGTCATCGATTTCTGCATCGACCGGGTCAGCTGACGGCGCGTTCGCCAGGCGAGGACAGGTGGCAGGATTTTCTTGCCGCATTGCGCCAAAAAAGCCATTCTGTTCCTCAAGAGTTGCACTGGGCAATATGTGGCTGACTCCGAAACAACCCTTAGTGGTGCGCAAGGCCGAGCGATCGGCACGAAAGGTTTGACATGCGGCAAATGACGATCCTCCGCCTCCTCAGCGGCGCTGCACTGCTGGCGCTTGCCGCGGTCAGCACCAGCTACCCGGCTTTTGCCGAGGAGAAGGCTGCCGCTGCCGAGGAAAGCGAACCGTTCGACATCAAGACGGTCAACACCTTTGCCGGCGCATTCCTTGCCGCCCGCACCGCCGATACGGATCGCGATTTCGCCTCGGCGACAGAACTCTACAAGATCGCGCTACAGTTCGAGCCCAACAACAACGACGTCAAACAACGGCTGATGATCACGCTTTTGATGGCGGGCCAGTTCGACGACGGCGCAAAAATTGCCGAGCAGCTCAAATCCGACCCGGCTGTCGAGCGCATCACCACGGTCATTCGTGCGATCGAAGCGATCCGCAAGCGCGAGTATCGCAACGCACAGAAGCTCCTGAACTACCAGGGACCCAACGATCTCGACCGGCTGATGAACGGCCTGCTTTCCGCCTGGGCCAAGTTCGGCCAGGGCAAGCCGAAGGAAGCATTGGCGCAGATCAAGGAACTTGACGGCCCGGAGTGGTTCCGGGTGTTCAAGAACTACCACGCAGGCGCGATCGCCGTTGCAGCAGGTGACAAGCAGACCGCACGCACCCGGCTGAACGACGCCATTCTCGACCGCGAGGGCGGTAGCGCCGCACCGGATACCTTCATGCGGGCGGTCGAGGCACTCGCCCGGTTCGAAGCGCGCGAAGGCAACAAGCAAAAAGCACTCGACACCATCGCCGTCGGTGAAAACATGGTCAACAACTACACGCCGCTCCAGGCGCTCAGGACCAGCATCGAGAACGGCGTACAGCAGGAACAGCAGGTCAAGAACGCCACCCAGGGCGCCGCCGCCGTGCTCTTTTCCATTGGTGCAGCGCTCAATCGCGAAGGCGCCGAAGATATCGTCTCGCTCTATCTCCAGACCGCGCGCCGGCTCGACCCCGATAGTGCCGATATCCTGGTCATGCTCGGCGGTATTGCCGAAAACCTGAAGAAGCCGAACGAAGCGATCGAGCTCTACAAGGCGATCCCCGAGACATCGCCGATGCGACGGGTCTCCGAACTGCAGCTGGGCCTGAGCCTCGCGAGCATCGGCAAGGTCGACGAGGCGAAGAAGCACCTGAAGGCGCTGATCGACGTCGATCCGAAGAACATCCGCAACTATCTCGCCTATGGCAGCGTTCTGTCCGACGCCAAGGACTACAAGGAGATGGGCGAGCTCTACGACCGTGCCGTCGAGCAGATCGGGTCGGTGCCGACCCGCAGCGACTGGACCGTCTTCTTCCAGCGCGGCATCGCCTACGAGCGCCAGAAGCTCTGGGACAAGGCCGAGCCGAACTTCCGCAAGGCACTGGAGCTCAACCCCGACCAGCCGCAGGTGCTGAACTATCTCGGCTACTCCTGGGTCGACATGAACATCAATCTCGACGAAGGCCTCGAGATGATCCGCAAGGCGGTCGAACTGAAGCCGGATGACGGCTACATCGTCGATTCGCTCGGTTGGGCCTATTTCCGCATGAACCGCTTCGACGAAGCCGTGGTGGAGCTGGAAAAAGCGGCCGAACTCATGGCCGGCGATCCGACGATCAACGACCACCTCGGCGACGCCTACTGGCGTGTGGGCCGCAAGCTGGAAGCCGTGTTCCAATGGACGCAGACGCTTGAGCTGAAGCCCGAAGAGGCCGAGATCCCCAAAATCAAGGCGAAGATCGAGAACGGCCTGCCGCCGCTGAAGGAAGAGGTTCCAGCCTCCGCCGACGCCAAGGAGACGACACCGAAAAAGGTGACCCCGGAAGCGCCCGCGCCGGACAAGAAGTCCTGACGATCCCATGTCGGAAGGCGACATTGCGGGCTTCGCACTGACGCGCGCGGCGCCTGCCAAGATCAATCTGGCGCTGCACGTCGTCGGCCAACGGGCCGACGGCCATCATCTTCTCGAAAGCCTCGTCACCTTTGCCGATCGCGGTGACCGCATCGCTCTTGCTGCTGCCGATGCAGACCGCTTCACCGTGTCAGGGCCCTTTGCCGCCGAACTGCCAATGGATGCCAGCACCCAGGGCGGCAACCTGGTTTTGAAGGCCCGCGACCTGCTGCGCGCGGAACTGCGTTTGCGTGAACCCGCCGCAGCGGGCCCCGTGCATCTGCATCTCGAAAAGAACCTGCCGCTCGCGTCGGGTATCGGCGGCGGCTCCGCCGATGCGGCAGCGGCGCTTCGTGGGCTTCTCGACCTTTGGGATGCACCGATCGAACCTGCGCGGCTTCTGGCCATTGCGCTAAGACTTGGGGCCGATGTGCCGATGTGCCTCAGCGGCACCCCTCTTCTGGCAAAGGGCATCGGCGAGGACATCACACCGCTCGATGACTTTCCGTCGCTCCCGATGGTGCTCGTCAATCCGATGGTCGCGGTCTCGACGCCCGTCGTCTTCCGGACGCTTGCGAACAAGACCAATCCGCAACTGGTGCTGCCGCACCGGGTGGAGGCACAGACCGACTGGCTCTCTGCCATGGCATCGATGCGCAACGACCTGCAGCCACCGGCCGAGACACTGGAACCGGTCATCGGAACCGTTTGCCAGAGCCTCATCGACACAGGTGCTACGCTCGTGCGGATGTCTGGCTCGGGCGCCACATGCTTTGGCATTTTCAAGAACGACGAAGGCGCCGAGCGTGCAGCGGACGCACTTTCTGCGGCACATCCCGGATGGTACGTTCTCGCCTGCAAGACGACAGGGAAAGGGGCATAGAATGGCCAACAGCAAAGAAGCACGCCCCTTTGTTCCGGTCGGCATCGCCATCCTTACGGTATCCGACACGCGCACGCTTGCCGACGACAAATCCGGCGACACGCTGGAGGCCCGAGTGCGCGATGCCGGACATCGGCTTGAGGCGCGTGCGATCGTTCCCGACGACAAGAAGACGATCCAGGATCAGGTGAAGGCCTGGACGCTCGATCCGGCAGTCGACGTGGTGATCACCACAGGCGGCACGGGATTTACCGGCCGGGACGTAACGCCCGAGGCGCTGGAACCACTCTTCGAAAAACGCATGGACGGGTTCTCCGAAGTGTTTCATCGGATTTCCTACGACAAGATCGGCACCTCGACCATTCAGTCACGTGCGACCGGCGGCGTTGCCAACGCCACCTTCATCTTTGTCCTGCCGGGCTCGCCCGGTGCCTGCCGCGATGCCTGGGACGGCATATTGAAACAGCAACTCGACTACCGGCACATGCCCTGCAACTTCGTTGAGATCATGCCCAGGCTCGACGAACATCTCAAACGCGGCTGATATCGGCAGCCATTCCGGCCCGGCCGACATGTTACCTTTGGAACTGACAGCTGCTTTTCGCGCCGCTAATTTCTGACCGTCAGCCAGCGAAGAGCAAACGCCGCACCATCCACTCTTCGCACTGCCAGAGACGCCTTTCCGCCTATGTCCCTAAGCGGGGAGAAATGTTGGATACGACGTGCAGCCAGAATGCTGCCCGGCAAGCAATCTTTCAAACAAGGTCATTTGAGAGCCACTTGGAGGTGCCGTCCCAGGACTGGCACCTTTTTTTGTCTGGCGATGCGCTCAGGAGCGAACCGTCGCCTGTCTGCCCTCAAACGCGACCCATGCCGGCACCAGCTCGGTCGACAGTCTGCGCACGGACCCTACATTCGTCATGTCCCCGAGGCAGCTGTTGCCGTGCGCCGCCGCAAGCGCATCGTGCTTGTGCAGGAGGAAGCCGGTCTCGAGCGGCTTCTTTCGCCGCGCAAGCCGACTGAGGAACGGCTTTCTGTGCATCCTGGAATGGGAGAAGCGTGCCGGGGTCCTGTTGAGCGAGACATATTCGGCGAGCTCGTCGACCCAACGACCGAGCGGACGGGCACCCGGCTCCAGCAACATCACCCACTCGCCGCGTGCAGAGCGAACCACCTCAGCCAAGTCCCAATCCTGGCAGAAGCGGCACCCGGCCGCGTCCGCGACGTGCGCCGAACCGTCCTTGGACCCATGATCAAGGATGATCACATCGCTGACGAGCCCCTCGACCGCACCGGCAACCAGCACCGAAAGCGTCTGCGCCAGCTCGGCTTCATTATCCCGTGTTTCCATGATGATGGTCAGCATGGTATCTCCTACCGCATCGAGGGCGGAATTGCTACATCCTGTCCTCCCGACGCCCGTAGCACGCCCCGCCACAAAACGCTCGCGGCTCGCATCACATTTTTGTTCTTGAATTGTTCTCGTATTCGCGATAGGAAAATAATCAGAACAAAACGGGATCAGATTTGTGATTCCGGGGAGCCTCCAATGACCGAGCTGTCTCAGATCAGGCAAGGCGCGCTCGCGCCCGCCAATACGGCAGATGTCGCCGAAGCGATGATGAGTGCGACCGGGCTCAGGATCGATGTCGATCGTCGCCGGGGACGCGGCGCCGGGCTCAACATGTCCGGCCGTTTCGAGCCGCGCACGCTGGAGGCATTCGATGACGGTTGGGAAAGTCTTGAGGATCTGCCGCCTTTCAAGACCGAAGTGCAGATCGAAAAGCCGCGTTCGGTAATCACCAGAAACGAATCGCCGGATATCTCCTTCGATCGTTCGATCAATCCCTATCGTGGCTGCGAGCACGGCTGCATCTACTGCTTCGCCCGACCGACCCACGCCTATATGGGTCTGTCCGCCGGGCTCGACTTCGAAGCGAAGCTCTTTGCCAAGCCGGATGCCCCACGGCTTCTGGAGCGTGAGCTGGCCCGGCCGGACTATAAGGTGAGGCCGATCGCCATCGGCACCAACACCGACCCCTACCAGCCGATCGAAAAGGAATGGCGCGTCATGCGCCAGATTCTCGAGGTGCTCAGGGACGCCAACCATCCGGTCATGATCGTCACCAAATCGGCGATGGTCACCCGCGACATCGACATCCTGGCGCCGATGGCCGAACAGGGCCTCGTTCGTGTCGGCATCTCGGTGACGACGCTCGACCGCAAGATGGCGCGGACGATGGAGCCGCGCGCCGCAACTCCTCCCAAGCGGCTGGAGGCGATGCGTGCGCTTGCCGAAGCCGGCATCCCGACCGGGGTCCTTGTTTCCCCGATTATCCCGGCGCTGAACGATCATGAGATCGAAAGGGTGCTCGAAGCGGCAAGGACGGCCGGAGCGACGGAGGCGAGCTACGTTCTGTTGCGACTGCCACTTGAGGTCAGCCCGCTCTTTCGCGATTGGCTGCTGCGCAATTACCCCGATCGCTACCGTCATGTCATGTCGCTCGTCCGCTCCATGCGCGGCGGCAAGGACTATGACGCTGAATTCGGCAAGCGGATGAAGGGGGCCGGTCCCTATGCCTGGCAGATCGGCCGGCGCTTCGACCTTGCCGTCAAGCGGCTCGGCTTCAACCCGACGCGGCGGCAGCTGCGCGACGACCTCTTCGTGCCGCCGCTCGGAATGGGGGTGCAGCTCTCGCTTCTTTAAAAGACCTCGACGGGATGCCGACCGGACCTGATCAGGGTCGGGAGCGGCCGGATGTCGGGCGTGCCAATGGCGTCGGCGATGGAAGGTCACCCCGATTGCAGGCAGGTCGGCACGAATGCCTGAGGTCTTATCGCAGTTCCGGTGCCCCGTTCGCCGTTCTGGGCACCGGCCATCCCCCGTCCGCCGCCGCACTCGGACCGGGGGGCTTGAAGAGAATCGGTCGATCATGCGAATTAGACTTATGTCTCGTAGATCGCCCGATTCTCCCCTTTTTCCCGATGTCATCGAAGCGCCCGACTTCAGTTTCGAGCTCTCGGCCAAGGGCGACGGTTTCTGGCCGGTAGCCGGCGCGGATGAAGCCGGGCGCGGGCCGCTCGCGGGGCCGGTCGTCGCTGCCGCCGTCATTCTCAATCCGGACGCAATCCCCGAGGGACTGGACGACAGCAAGAAACTGAGCGCGCAGGCGCGTGAGAAGCTGTTCGAGGAAATTCTCGCGACAGCCGATGTATCGATCGCTTCCGCGTCGGCTGGCACGATCGACGCCACCGATATCCGCAAGGCGAGCCTGGAAGCGATGCGTCGCGCGGTTGCCGGTCTGCCGTCTGCCGCACGTTTCGTGCTCGTCGACGGCCGTGACGTGCCTCCAGGCCTTACCTGCTACGCAAAAGCGGTGGTGAAGGGTGACGCCCGCTCGCTCTCGATCGCGGCCGCCTCGATCGTCGCCAAGGTCACGCGCGACCGGATGATGGCGCGCGCGGATCTTGCGCATCCCGGCTACGGCTTTGCGCTGCATGCGGGCTATGCGACGGTGACGCATCGCCGCGCCATTGAGGCTCAGGGCCCCTGCCCACTTCACCGCATGAGCTTCCGCCCCTTGCGCCAGGACTGAGCTCGCATGCAAGCGTGCCCATCGGTCTTGCGGTAAAGCAGTCGATCCATCGAAGACATGGTTGCAGCTGGACGGCGCGCCGCGTTGGAAGCGTCGGCGCCGAGGTGGCAGGCGTGCCGTCGCGCAGGAACACAGCGGCCGACGCCTTGTTGCATCAATCCAACACCCCGTGGGTTCGTCTTGCATCTGACCAGAACCGAACTGCTCGTTGCTAGCCGGAAGCTGGAAACGGCAGCCCGCGCACAACGGCTCCGGTCGACGCTCCAGCGGTCAGAACAACCGCGGCAATCATCAGTACATCCATGCATCCGAAAACAAAAAGCCCCGCACAGGGCGGGGCTCTTCAATCGGAATGTCCGAGTTCTTTAGTTCAGGCGTGCCTTGACTTCGCCAAGTGCCTTCTTGAACAGATCGCTCTGGGCGCCGGCGTCGGCCTTGGCGGCAACGACTTTCTCGGCGGCGGAGATCGCGAGATCAACGGCTGCCGAACGAACGGCGTTGATCGCGTCACTTTCAGCCTGCTTGATCTTCTGTTCCGACAGCGCGGTGCGGCGGGCGACGAATTCTTCCGTCTTCTGCTTGGCTTCGGCGGTCAGCATTTCGGCTTCGCGCTGGGCGGCAGCAACGATACCGGCAGCTTCCGCTTCGGCATCCTTGCGCTTGCGCTGGTATTCGGCAACGAGGGCCTGGGCTTCTTCGCGCAGGCGCTTGGCTTCCGCCAGCTCGTTGGTGATCTTGTCGGCACGGGCGTCAAGCGCCTTGCCCATCATGCCCGGAACCTTGAGGTAGGCAATCAGGACGAGGAACAGGATCAAGCCGACGAGGGCATAGAAGGTCGCATCAAGATGCATGGTTCAGTGCTCCTCAGTTACCGGCCGATGCCTTGACGGCAGCGACGATCTCAGCCTTGGTGACGGTGCCACCGATGAGCTGCTTGACGACCGCGGTCGCAGTTTCCTCGGCGATCGCGCCGACGTCTGCAAGTGCCTTGGTCTTGATGTCGGCGATGCGGTCTTCCGCAGCGGCGATCTTCTTGGAAAGATCGGCTTCGACAGCGTTGCGGTCAGCCAGAGCCTTGGACTTGGCGGCTTCGCGTGCACCGTCGGCAATCTGATGACCCTTGGCCTTGGCGGTTGCCAATTCCTGCTCATAGGATGCGATGGCGGCGTCAGCTTCGCCCTTCAGGCGCGACGCTTCGTCGAGATCCTGAGCGATCCGGTCGTGACGGGTTTCAAGAATTCCGCCGATGCGCGGAATGATGACCTTCGACATCAGGAGATAGAAGAGGCCAAAGGTGATCGCGAGCCAGAGCAGCTGCGATGCGAAATGGGTCGAATCAAAGGGCGGGAACACGCCGGAACCAGCCTCGCCTTCGTGGGCCACACCCGTTTCGGTGTGCACCTCACCGGCCGCAGCGGCATCGTGTGCTTCGGCGCCTTCAGTGGTGGTTGACTGCTGGGCATAGGCCGCGGTCACAAACATGCTCA